>Ga0209794_1000671_pt1 | contig 41605 bp, 42 predicted proteins | sample EBPBio232013_DNA_FD_185869 | JGI IMG/M metagenome (GOLD analysis project Ga0209794, IMG submission 185869) | Wastewater treatment Type I Accumulibacter community from EBPR Bioreactor in Madison, WI, USA - Reactor 1_5/23/2013_ DNA (SPAdes)... | ecosystem: Engineered > Bioreactor > EBPR >... | reverse complement strand
TGCCGGAGAAACCGTGATGGCCCGCCCTCTCGATCACCTCGTCATCGGCGTGCCGGACCTTGCAGGGGCCGGCACGCGCTTCGAGACGCTGGGCTTTCAGGTCGGGAACGTGAACCGGCATCCATGGGGAACGCATAATCGCATCGTCCAGTTCGCGGACGAAACCTTCCTCGAACTGATCACGGTCGGCGAGCCAGAAAAAATCCCGGAGCATGGCCCGCGGCGGTTCTCGTTCGGCGCTTTCGTGCGCGACGCGCTGGCGCGACGCCCCGGCCTCTCGATGCTGGTGCTGAAAGGGACGAATGCGCGCGCCGACGCGGCGGGCTTCCGCAAGGATGGGATCGGCGATTTCGAGCCGTTCGACTTTTCCCGCAAGGGGCAGCGGCCGGACGGCAGCGAGACCGAAGTCGCGTTCAGCCTCGCTTTCGCCGCCGATCCGGCGCTGCCGGAGGCGGCGTTTTTCACCTGCCAGCAGCATTTTCCGCAGAATTTCTGGTCGAAGGCGGCGCAGACCCATCCGAACGGCGCCAAGGGCATCGCCCGCGTCACGCTGGTCGCGGAAAACCCCTCCGACCACCACATCTTCCTCGGCGCCTTCATCGGCAATCGCGAGATGCGCGCGACCTCGTTCGGCATCGAGATCGAAGCCGGCCGTGCGACGATCGAGATCGTCAGCCGCACGGGTTTCGCGTTCCGCTACGGCTTCGAGGCGCCTGCGGCGGAGACGCCCGTCTTCGGAGGGGTCGAGATCGTCGTTCCGCGGCTTTCCGCCTTTCCCGGCTGCGATGGCCTCAAGGCGCATAACGGCGGATTCTCGATGGCGCCGGATGCCACGATGAGCACCGTTTTCCGCGTGATCGAGGGCTGAACCATGCGCGCGGTCATCTTCGGCCTCCTGCTCGCCATCGCCGCAGTGATGGCGTTCCTCTTCCTCCGCGGCGAATGCCCGGGCGGGCAGGTGTTCGCCACGGAGGCGGAATGCCGAGAGACCGCGGGGTTCGACGCGTTGTTCTGCCGCCAGTCCTTCATCGATGCGCGGCGGCGTGCGTTCGAGGATTCCTCGCCGTTTTCGACACAGGATGCCTGCCTGCGCCATTTCCCGCGCTGCGAGCCGCATCGTGTCGTCGTCAGCGGCTATGTGCCGGTGCCGCGCGGCACTTGTGTCGTCCATGGCAAGAAGGGCGAGCCCGTCTTCGAGAAGATCGGGCAATCGGTCGAAAAGCGCTGAAGCGCGTCCTTAGACTTTCGCCGGAAATAGACCTTCGCAGAATTGTTTTCGCGCCGGAGGCGGGGAAAGAACGTGCGTCATTCGGCGCGCGCAAGCGGCAAACCCCTCCGGGAGAGCGACATGAAGAAGATCATTCTGGCCATCGTGGTGATTGCCGCCGCCTTCCTCGGCTACAAGCTCGCCAACAAGGACGACTGCCCCGGCGGCAAGGCGTTCGAGACGGCTGCAACCTGTCAGGCAAGCGGCCTTTCGGCGGAAATCTGCGCGGGCGGTTTCAGCACCGCGGCGGAAAAGGCCAAAGCAATGAAGCCGCTGGAGTCGCTCGAGCAGTGCCAGCTTCGCTATCCGCATTGCGAACCGGCCGCCGGCGGCTTCCTGCCGAAGATCGAGAAGGTGTGCATCGTCGCCGGCAAGCCGGGCGAGCCACTTTACGGCCAGATCGGATCGAATATTGCAGGCGGCCACTAAAGTTGTATACCGCCCTCTTTCAGGGCGGAGAACTTCTGGACCATGCCGGGTAACGCTACAGTTCGGGTCGGAAACGTCGTTTTCGGCAATGCGCTTCCTTTCGCGCTGATCGCCGGCCCGTGCCAGATGGAAAGCCGTATCCATGCCTTCGACATGGCGGGGCGGCTGAAGGAAATCTGCGATCGGCTCGGCATCGGCCTTGTCTACAAGTCCTCCTTCGACAAGGCGAACCGCACCTCGATGAGCGCCGCGCGCGGTATCGGGCTGGAGAAGGGGCTGGAAGTCTTCGCCGACCTTCGCGCCGCGTTCGGCATTCCGGTCATCACCGATGTGCACGAGAGCTGGCAATGCGCCGAGGCCGCGAAGGCGGTCGACATGCTCCAGATCCCGGCCTTCCTGTGCCGGCAGACCGACCTGCTGGTCGCCGCCGCCCGCACCGGTCTCGCGATCAACATCAAGAAGGGCCAGTTCCTCGCCCCCTGGGACATGCAGAATGTCATCCAGAAGGTGCGCGATGCCGGCAACGACCGCGCGATGGCCTGCGATCGCGGCACCTCGTTTGGCTACAACACGCTCGTCAGCGATTTCCGCGGCCTCCCGGTGATGGCCGAGCAGTGTCGCTGCCCGGTGATCTTCGATGCGACGCACTCGGTGCAGCAGCCGGGCGGGCAGGGCGGCTCTTCCGGCGGCCAGCGCGAATTCGTGCCGGTTCTTGCGCGGGCTGCGGTGGCGGTCGGGGTCGCAGGCCTCTTCATCGAGACGCATCAGGACCCGGACGACGCCCCCTGCGACGGGCCCAACATGATTCCCCTGCACCAGATGGAAGGCCTGCTCGAACGCCTCAAGGCCTACGACGCCATCACCAAGGGGGCTTGAGACGATGCCGGTGCTGATCGCTATCCTCGGTGCGCTGATGTCCGGCCTCTTCATGTGGGTGGTCTGGGGCAATGGCATCACGGTCATCAACCACTGGCTCGACCAGCGCGCCGACAAGGCAAAATCGCAGAAGGACGCCAAGGCGATCGCCGAGGCCCGCGAGCGCGCCCGGCGTGCGCCGCTACGTTCGATCGAGGACGCACGCGAGGCCGCGCTGGTGCTGCTGACCAAGCTCGCGATGCTGCGCGGCGAGATCACGGCCGAGCAGAACCTCGCGCTCTCGAAGATCGCGACGGATCGCCTCGGCCTCGGCGGCAAGCCGGAACATCATACCGCGCTGGCGGCCTTCGCGGCCAAAGCTGCGCCGGATGGCGAGGCGGTCGTCGCCGATCTCTCGCCGCTTTTCCACGTCCGTCTCAGCCGGGAGGAGCGCGACGACCTCTTCGCGATGATGGACGAGATCGCCGCCCTGCACGGCGGGCCGACGGAAGCGCAGGACGCGATGATCGAGCGCCTTGCGAAACGGTTGAGCTACACGCGGCGTATCGCCTGATCCTCAGGCGTTCGGCAAGGCTGCCTTCTCCAGCGCCGGTTCGAGCCGCGCGGCGATGTTCTGCGGCGTCAGTTCCCCGGTCACCTTGTCCACGAACGAGCCATCGGCGCGGAACACGTAAGTCTGCGGGATGCCGCGATGCTTGAGCGCCTTCTGGTAGATTCGCCCGCGCTCGACGGCGACGCGCGAGAACGGGTTGCCGTATTCGCGGAGATAGGCGCCAGCGTTAGCTTCGGTATCGTCCGCCGCAAGGCCGAAAAGGCGAATGCCCGGCCGCCCGGCGAGCTTCATCAGCTCGGGATGCTCGATCCGGCATTGCGGGCACCACGAGGCCCAGACATTGAGCAGCGTCACACCGCCCACGAAGGCCGAGCGCGAAAGGCCCTCGACCGGCTTGCCCTCGTGGAGCACGCCGGGAATGCCAGGCAGGTCGCCGTTTTCAGGCAGGAGGGGCGTGAGAACGTCGATCCGCCCGGTCTGCGCCGCATAACCGAAGGCTCCGAGCGCCGGCACGCCGAGCAGAAGCGATCCCGTGAAAATGCGGCGGCTGGGTCGGGCGGTGACGGGCGGTTTGGACATGGTGCGGCTCCTCTTGTCCCACCGATAGCCGTCACGTTTTGAAAAGTGCTTTATCGCACCGGAAAAGCTGCGATTGTCGTTGAGGAAGGATTGCACACCCCGCTGTCAAACCCTCAGGTCCCCATGAAATCCGCTGTTTCCGCCGTCTTAGCCGTTCTCGCCCTCACCGCAGGCGCCGCCTCGGCGCAGACACCGCAGCAGACCATCGCCGCAGCGATGCCGGTCTACGCGCACGTCGTCCGCTTTCCGGCGCCTGTGGGCTTCAACCCGGCGTTCCAGAAGGACAACGAGGGCCGCTTCTTCATCTTCGAGATGATCCCGAAGGGCGAGCACATCATGAGCTGGACGCAGATGCTCACCGTCACCAGTATCAACGGCATGAAAGGCCCGCTGCCGACCCCGGCGCAATACCTGCAGAACTTCACGCAAGGCTACCGCAAGGCCTGCCCGGACACGTTCGTCTCCCGGCCGCTCAGCGAAAGCGCGCCGAAAGCCAACGAGCCGGCGTTGTTCTTCATCGGCTGCGGCAAGGTCAGCGTTCCGAACGAGAACCCGCGCTCGGAGGCCGTGCTTGTCGGCTTCTTCGCGAGCCCGAAAGGCATCTACTCGGTGCAATGGGCGGAGCGCGGCCCGGCGCTGGAAAAGGCGCCGGCGTTCGACGAAGGCAAGTGGCGCATCCGCCTCGATGCGCTCAAGACAGCCCGGCTGTGCGAGCGCATTCCCGGCGAGGCCGCGCCCTATCCAAGCTGCAAATAGCCTTACCGCCCGCGATAGGGCGGGATGCCCTGATCGGGCAGGAACACGTTCTTCGGCAGTTCGCCATGCTGGTAGAACACGTCGATCGGAATGCCGCCGCGCGGATACCAGTATCCGCCGATGCGGAACCAGCGCGGCTCCAGCAGTTCCACCAGCTTCCGGCCGATCGCGACCGTGCAATCCTCGTGGAACGCGCCGTGATTGCGGAACGAGCCAAGGTAAAGCTTGAGCGACTTCGATTCCACAAGCCAGTTCCCCGGCACGTAATCGATGACGAGGATGCCGAAATCCGGCTGGCCGGTGACCGGGCAGATCGAGGTGAATTCCGGGCAGGTGAAGCGCGCGACGTAGTCCGCATCTGCGTGCGGGTTCGGCACCCGGTCGAGGATGGCTTCCTCGGGCGAGGCGGGCAGGGCGCTCGCCTTGCCGAGTTGCGAGGTTTCGAAGGGGGCTTTGCTCATGAGCGAATTTCCGCGCGAGGCGGCTTTCCTAATTGGCGTGATCCCGATATGAGCGGCACCCATAGACCAGCTTCCCGTATTTCCCAACTGCTCCGGAGCCTTCCATGACCCTGATCGTCGATGTCCTCGCCCGCGAAATTCTCGACAGCCGCGGCAACCCGACCGTCGAAGTCGATGTCGTTCTGGAAGATGGCTCCTTCGGCCGCGCGGCTGTGCCCTCGGGCGCGTCGACCGGCGCGCACGAGGCGGTGGAACTGCGCGACGGCGGCAAGCGCTACCTCGGCAAGGGCGTGACCAAGGCGGTCGAGCACGTCGTCACCGAGATTTCCGAGGCGATCACCGGCATGGACGCGGAGGATCAGGTCGGCGTCGATCAGGTGATGATCGATCTCGACGGCACCAAGAACAAGGGTCGTATCGGCGCGAACGCGATCCTCGGCGTCTCGCTCGCGGTCGCCAAGGCGGCGGCGGAAGCGCGCGGCCTGCCGCTCTATCGCTACGTCGGCGGCACCTCGGCCCGCGTTCTTCCCGTTCCGATGATGAACATCGTCAACGGCGGCGCGCATGCCGACAACCCGATCGACTTCCAGGAATTCATGATCATGCCGATCGGCGCCGCCTCGTTCGGCGAAGGTCTGCGGATGGGCGCCGAGGTATTCCACACCCTCAAGAAGGCGCTCAAGGATGCCGGCCACAACACCAACGTCGGCGACGAGGGCGGCTTCGCGCCGAACCTCAAGAGCGCCGAGGCAGCGCTCGATTTCGTGATGGCCTCGATCGAGAAAGCCGGCTTCAAGCCGGGCCGCGACGGCGATATCGCCATCGCGCTCGACTGCGCCTCGACCGAATTCTTCAAGGACGGCGTCTACGATTATCACGGCGAGAAGAAGAAGCGCGACATCAAGGCCCAGGTGAAATACCTCGAAAAGCTCGTCAACGATTACCCCATCGTCTCGATCGAAGACGGCATGTCGGAAGACGACTGGGAGGGCTGGAAGCTGCTGACAGACCGCGTCGGCGCCAAGTGCCAGCTCGTCGGCGACGACCTGTTCGTCACCAATGTCGAGCGCCTCGAACAGGGCATCAGGACCGGCACCGGCAACTCCATCCTCGTCAAGGTCAACCAGATCGGCTCGCTCACCGAGACGCTCGCCGCCGTCTCGATGGCGCAGCGCGCAGGCTATACCGCCGTGATGTCGCACCGCTCGGGCGAGACCGAGGACGCGACGATCGCCGATCTCGCGGTCGCCACCAACTGCGGCCAGATCAAGACCGGCTCGCTCGCCCGCTCGGACCGGACCGCGAAATACAACCAGCTCCTCAGGATCGAGGGTGAACTCGGCGACATGGCGATCTACGCCGGGCGCGCGGCGCTGAAGGCACTCGCCTGAGATGACAAACCCTCCTGCCGCGGCAGCCCCTCCGCCGCGGCGGGGCTTCGCCATTCTCGCGATGCTCGGTGCCGTTCTCATCTACGGCACCAATTTCGCGATCTCGCGTCACGCGCTGCTCAACGGCATGACGCCGCATGACCTGACGGCGTTGCGCTTCCTGTTCTCCGGCCTGCTGCTGCTGCCGCTGTTCCTGAAATCGGGCGTGACGACCTGCGCCGGCGTCGGCTGGGGCAGGGGGCTGGTGCTGACGCTGATGTCCGGCCTGCCGATGACCATGCTGATGATGCAAGGGCTCGCCTGGTCGCCGGCCGCGCATGGCGCCGCCATCGGCCCCGGCACCGTGACCGTGATCGGCGCGCTCGGTGGCGCGGTGCTGTTTGGCGTCCGGCCGCCGCGCAATGTCGCCATCGGTATTCTGGTCGTCCTCTCCGGGCTGGCGCTGATCGGTTTCGCTGCCTCGGCCTCCGGCGCGCGCAACGTCATCCTCGGCGATCTCTGCTTCCTCGGCGTCGGGCTGATCTGGGGCGGCTATCCGCTGATGCTCCAGCTCTGGCGCGTCGATCCCTTGAAGGCGACGGCGATCCTCTCGGTGCTCTCGCTGGCGGTTTTCCTGCCGTATTATCTCCTGACGCAGCATTCGAACCTGCCCTCGATCCCGCTGTGGATCGTGCTGCTTCACGGCGTCAATCAGGGCATCCTCAACGTCGTCGTCGGGCTCTGGCTGTGGGGCTGGGCCGCGCGCGAGATCGGCGCCGCCGAATCCGGCCGCTATCCACCGCTGATCCCGGTGATCGGCGCCTTGAGCGCGATCCCGCTGCTCGGCGAATGGCCGGGGCCTTACCAATGGGGCGGCATCGCGCTCATCGTCGGCGGGCTGCTGCTCGCGACGCGGCGGTAAGGCATTGGGGCTTCCTTAACCAGCCCCGGCGATACTTCCTGCCGAAGCGCAACTGCGCGCCCGAGCTTATGCGCGGGGACGTGCCGCAAAGCGGCAAGGGGAACTTCGCATGATCATCCACACGCGTCGCCGACACATCAGCTTTCTTGTCGTGTTCCACACGATCGCGTGGGGATCTTCGGCCTATTTCGCGCATTCGGCCTACACCGGCAATCGCGGCATCATCGCCAAGAAGGAAGCCAAGGCCAAGACGCAGGAAACCCTCGACAGGATCGCCGAGGCCAAGCACGTCCGCGCCACCTGGGAGCGCCGCGTGAACCAGCTCTCCGGCACCGAGGTTGATCGTGACCTCCTCGACGAGCGCCAGCGTCTGATGCTCAACCTCGCGCACAAGAACGACCTCGTCATCGAACTCAACCGCTGACCGAAGCCCCCGGCCATCGCGCGGAGAAGCCATGCGAATTGCGCAGGGCTTTGTTTTTGGGGCCGCGAAATTCCATTGTGCGGTGCAAAAGCGCGCTCAATTTCCAGCCAGCCATGCGGATCGCGCAGGACATAAATGTCGCGGCGGCAGTTTTTCACGTCTGGCCTTTGTGGCAAAAAGCGCTAAGCCTTAAGGGCAGGCAGCTCCCGCAAGGGAGAATGAAGACGCTCAAAGGCGCGAATAACCGGGTTGAAACGTTCAGGACGAGGGGATCTCATGGCTTCCAAAGCAGCCAAGCCGAGTGCCGTATCCAAATCTGCCGCCTCTAAAGCGTCCGGGCCCAAATCCGGCCCCAAACCTTTCACCAAGGATGAAGACCTGCTCGCCTATCGCGAGATGCTGCTGATCCGCCGCTTCGAGGAGAAGGCCGGCCAGCTTTACGGCATGGGTCTCATCGGCGGTTTCTGCCATCTCTACATCGGGCAGGAGGCGGTGGTCGTCGGCATGCAGATGGCCGCCAAGCCCGGCGATCAGGTCATCACCGGCTACCGCGATCACGGTCATATGCTCGCCTGCGGCATGGACGCGAACGGCGTCATGGCCGAGTTGACCGGCCGCAAGGGCGGTTATTCCAAGGGCAAGGGCGGCTCGATGCACATGTTCAGCCGCGAGAAGCAGTTCTTCGGCGGCCACGGCATCGTCGGCGCGCAGGTCGCGCTCGGCACGGGCCTCGCCTTCGCGGACCGCTATCGCGCCAACGGCGCCGTCAGCATGATCTACTTCGGCGACGGCGCGGCCAATCAGGGCCAGGTCTACGAGAGCTTCAACATGGCGGAGCTGTGGAGCCTGCCGGCGATCTACGTAATCGAGAACAACCGCTACGCGATGGGCACCGCCGTGACGCGCGCCTCGGCCCAGACCGATTTCTCCAGGCGCGGCGTGTCCTTCAACATCCCCGGCGAGCAGGTGGACGGCATGGACGTTCAGGCCGTTCGCGAGGCCGCGCTGCGGGCGATGGAATTCGCCCGCGCCGGCAAGGGCCCGTACATCCTCGAAATGCAGACCTACCGCTATCGCGGCCACTCGATGTCCGACCCGGCGAAGTATCGCTCGAAGGATGAGGTGGACAAGATGCGCTCCGAGCATGATCCCATCGATCAGGTGCGCGAGCGCCTCATCAAGAAGCACAGGATCGCCGAGGACGAGATCAAGAAGATCGACGCCGAGGTGCGCCGCATCGTCAACGAAAGCGCGGAATTCGCGACCGTCGACGCCGAGCCGGATCCGTCCGAGCTCTGGACCGACATCACGCTCTGAATTCCCCTGCTTCAACGAGACCGGATCATACCCATGCCCATCGATGTTCTGATGCCCGCCCTGTCGCCCACCATGGAGAAGGGCAACCTCGCCAAATGGCTCAAGAAGGAAGGCGACACCATCAAGTCCGGCGATGTGATCGCCGAAATCGAGACCGACAAGGCCACCATGGAAGTGGAGGCCGTCGACGAAGGCATTCTCGCGAAAATCCTCGTCGAGGCCGGCGCGCAGGATGTCGCGGTGAATACCAAGATCGCGATCATCGCCGGCGAGGGCGAGGATGTGAACGCCGCGAGCGCGGCTTCTGCCACTGCCGCTGCACCCGCCGCCGCTCCGGCCCCTGTCGCGGCTCCCGCCGCCACTGTTCCGGCCGCTCCCCGCACCGAGACGCCCGGCTACGATGCCTCGGGCGAGGTTCCCGCCGGCACCGAGATGGTCAAGACCACCGTCCGCGAAGCCCTTCGCGACGCCATGGCCGAGGAAATGCGGCGTGACGGCGATGTCTTCGTCATGGGCGAGGAGGTCGCGGAATATCAGGGCGCCTACAAGATCACGCAGGGGCTCCTGCAGGAGTTCGGCGCGCGGCGCGTCATCGATACGCCGATCACCGAGCACGGTTTCGCCGGCATCGGCGTCGGCGCGGCGCTCTCGGGCCTCAAGCCCGTGGTCGAGTTCATGACCTTCAACTTCGCGATGCAGGCCATCGACCACATCATCAACTCGGCCGCGAAAACGCTCTACATGTCCGGCGGCCAGCTTGGCTGCCCCATCGTGTTCCGCGGCCCGAACGGTGCAGCGGCGCGCGTCGCGGCCCAGCACAGCCAGGATTACGCCGCCTGGTACAGCCAGATCCCCGGCCTCAAGGTGATCCAGCCGTGGTCGGCGGCGGATGCGAAGGGCCTGCTCAAGGCTGCGATCCGCGATCCGAACCCGATCATCTTCCTCGAAAACGAAATCCTCTACGGCCAGTCCTTCGACGTGCCGAAGATGGATGATTTCGTGCTGCCGATCGGCAAGGCGAAGATTGTCCGGCCGGGCCACCACGTGACGCTGGTTTCGTTCGGCATCGGCATGACCTACGCCATGAAGGCGGCGGACGCGCTGGCGGGCGAGGGGATCGAGGCCGAGGTCATCGACCTACGCACCATCCGCCCGATGGATGTCGCGACCGTGGTCCGCTCGATCCAGAAGACCAACCGCTGCGTCGCCATCGAGGAAGGCTGGCCGCAATCCGGCGTCACCGCCGAGATCGGCATGAAAATCATGGAAGAGGCCTTCGATTATCTCGATGCGCCGGTCGCCCGCGTCACCGGCAAGGACGTGCCGATGCCCTACGCCGCCAACCTCGAAAAGCTTGCGCTGCCGAATGTCGGCGAAGTCGTCGCGGCAGCCAAGGCCGTTCTGTATCGGTGATGTGAATGCCGATCACGCTCTATCCGCTGCCAAAGCAGACAGTCGGACCAGAGGAGCGCTTTGAGAAGCTTTTTCACGTCGATGTTGAAGTGGATGACGTACTTCCAGATCTGCACTGCGTTTACGTTGAAGATATGGGCGACCACTACAGTTGGCTTTTGGAAAATCGTATATCGGAACTTGGCGTAAGCATTAATGAAATTAAATCGCTATCAATGAGGTGCTTGCGCGATAAAATTGACAAATACGCTGAAATTGAAGTATTGGAACGAGGCATATACTCCGTATTTGGGCTTGAAACTATCGAAAGTAGCGTCGTTTTTGCGTCAGATATAATTAATAAATTTGGATTCAATTCAAAAAAACATTTGGTCTCGATTCCTAATCGTGAGTCTTTTTTGTTTTGCGATCAAGACGATAGCGATGCGCGCGAGCGAATGGAGAAATTGGCGATGGAAATTTACGATGAATCGAAAGCGTCAAGAAAACTTACTACTCGTCTGATCAAGATCGAGAACGACCAGTCGCTGCACTACGTGTGACCCATAACAAGAACCGAGATTGTCATCATGCCCATCAACATCCTGATGCCCGCCCTCTCGCCCACCATGGAAAAGGGCAATCTCGCCAAATGGCTGAAGAAGGAAGGCGACACGATCAAATCCGGCGACGTGATCGCCGAGATCGAGACCGACAAGGCCACCATGGAGGTCGAGGCGGTCGATGAGGGCGTGCTCGCCAAGATCGTCGTCGCCGCCGGCACGCAGGATGTGCCGGTCAACCAGCTCATCGCGCTGATCGCCGGTGAGGGCGAGGATGCCAAGGCCGTCGCCGCCGGCGGTGGTGCTGCCGCGCCTGCGCCTGTTGCCGCCCCGGCTGCTGTGGCCCCGGCTGCTGCGCCTGCCGCCGCTTCCCCGGTCGCTCAGGCTGCTCCTGCCGCGGCTGCCGCCCCCGCCGTTTCCGGCTCGCGCGTTTTCGCGTCGCCCTTGGCCAAGCGCATTGCGAAGGATGCCGGCATCGATCTCGCCGCGATCAAGGGGTCCGGCCCGCATGGCCGCGTGGTGATGGCCGATGTCGAGGCCGCCAAGGCCGGTGGCGCCAAGATCATCCCCATGCCGGGTGCCGCTGCGCCCGCCGCAGCCGCGCCGAAGGCCGCGCCGGCGCCTGCGATGGGCGACGACCAGATCAAGAAGCTCTTCGCGGAAGGCTCCTACGAGGAAATCCCGCACGACGGCATGCGCAAGACCATCGCGCGCCGGCTGCAGGAATCGAAATCGACCGTCCCGCACTTCTACCTCACGGTTGATTGCGAACTCGATGCCCTGCTGGCGCTGCGCGAGCAGATCAACAAGTCGGCCCCGGTAAAGGACGGCAAGCCCGCCTTCAAGCTCTCGGTCAACGACATGGTGATCAAGGCGATGGCGATGGCGCTCAAAGCCGTGCCGGACGCGAACGTTTCCTGGACCGAGGGCTCGATACTCAAGCACAAGCACGCCGATGTCGGCGTCGCGGTGTCGATCCCCGGCGGGCTGATCACGCCGATCATCCGCGATGCCTGCCACAAGACGCTTTCCGCCATCTCCAACGAGATGAAGGATCTCGCCGGCCGCGCCAAGGCGCGCAAGCTCAAGCCCGAGGAATATCAGGGCGGCACCACGGCGGTCTCGAACCTCGGCATGTTCGGGGTGAAGGATTTCGCCGCCGTCATCAACCCGCCGCACGCCACCATCCTCGCGGTCGGCGCGGGCGAGCAGCGCGCGGTCGTCAAGGGCGGGCAGGTGGTCGCCGCGACCGTGATGTCCGTCACGCTCTCGACCGACCATCGCGCGGTCGATGGGGCGCTCGGCGCGGAGCTGCTGCAAGCCTTCAAGGGCTACATCGAGAACCCGATGGGGATGTTGGTGTAAGCATGCAAGACTCTGAATTTAAAGATTTTGTACAGAAAAACTGGCCGACGAAAACGAACATTTTCGATGGAGGTGTTTCGGATTTTTTTAGGGCGCGCCCAAAGCTAAGTAGCGACAAGGGAACCCTTCCCTACATCTGCACAGCCGGACAATTCGACAAATTTACAAAAGTACCAGACGGTCTTTATGTAAAAATCGATATCTCAGGAATATTTTGTGATATTGTCATAATAGAGTGTTGTCAGACATTTCAAAATTTTGAGCAAAAGAGAGGAAAATACGGCCCTTCTACAAGTTCACTTCTTCTTCATGCACCAAAATCGTGGATGACTTCACAGATAGATAGCTCATTAATAAGAGCAAGTGCGATGGGATTTAACCACGAAGATTGGGACGATGATTACAAGATTGCAATTAGAAATATGAATGTACTGTACGTTATACCGAATGATTTATACGTCGACGTGCGAAAACATTGCACGCCAAATCATTTTGAATTCTTCATCAAAGACACCGATTTCAAGTCTCCAACAAACAACGCAGTAAGAACATTTCTTTCTAGACTCGATATGAGCTCTCGTTTTTTTGATTGAAACTGCCATGAAAACCGTTCTCGCATACGGCGACTCGATCACCTGGGGCACCGATCCGGCACGCACCGGGTTGCGGCATGCCTTCGCGGATCGCTGGCCGAACGTGCTGCAGGCGCGGCTCGGGGAGGGCGTGCAGGTGGTGGCAGAGGGCCTCGGCGGTCGCACCACCGCGCATGACGACTACCTCGCGGACTGCGATCGCAACGGCGCGCGCATCCTGCCGACGATCCTGCAGACGCACCGGCCGGTGCATGTTGCGATCATCATGCTCGGCACCAACGATATGAAGCCGGCGGTGGCCGGCAGCGCCTCGGCCGCGTTCCTCGGCATGAAGCGCTGCGTCGAGATCGTGCAGAAGCATTCGCCGCGCGTGCCGGGCTTCGCGGGCACGAAGGTGGTGGTGGTCTCTCCGCCGCTCATCGTACCGACGCGGGACCCGTTCTTCGCCGACATGTTCGCGGGCGGGGTCGAGAACTCGAAGAAGCTCGCGCCCTTTTACGAGGCGCTGGCAGCGGAAATGGGCTGCGCCTTCTTCGACGCGGCCAGCGTCGCGACGGCCAGCGAGATCGACGGCGTGCATCTCGATGCCGCCAACACGCGGGCCATCGGCGAGGCGCTGGTCCCTATCGTTCAGGAGCTGTTGAAGGATTAGGAGGATTGCGCCCGATCAAGGAGCGAGGGTATGGCATGGTTAGTCTGGTGTCATCAAAGCCAGGACCAAGGAGAGCCGTATGAGTCACGTCCCCCACGAGTTGATCGCCGAATTCCCTGAACTGGCCTTCAAGATCACCGAGATGAAGACATCCGAGCCGCATTTCGCGCGGCTCTATGAGGAATATCACGAGGTCAACCGCGCCATCCACCGCGCCGAGACCAATATCGAGCCCACCGATGACATTCGCATGGAAGAGATGCGGAAGCATCGGCTGAAACTCAAGGACGAGCTCTACGCCCTGCTGAAGGGCTGACGGAGGGTTCGGGAAAGGAGAGAACGTGACAGATGGAAACGCGCGCCCGAAGCGCATTCTTCCCGCTCTCCTTTCCCTGCCGACCCTCTCCCTGCTGATCGCCTCGCTCTCGCTCATTTCCTCGATCAGCCAGAGCTTCAATTACCGGCGCAACATCGAGACCGTTCAGCAGAACGTGCTGCGCGCCGAAAACCTCAAGACCTGCCGCGAGATCATCGACGTGTTCTTCGCCTTCCGCCTCAAGGCGGAGGAGGCGCAGGCGCGCCATGTCGCCGAACCGGCGCGCGAACTGAAGGCCTTCGTCTATCGTTTCGGCGCGCTCGGCACCTATCTTGCCAATTTCACGCCCGAGACCGCGCGCGAGCGCTACACCGCGCTCACCTGGAAACTCAACGAAATCGCCGAGAAGGCCGGCGCGTGGTCGCCCGCCGAGTTCGACGCCAAGTTCGCCGCGGCCGACAAGGCCTTCGGCACGCTGAACGAGGATTGCGCGCATCTCGCGCAGTTCGTGAAAATCTGAAGAAAATGGGGAAATCCATGTCCGCATACGACGTCATCATCATCGGTTCCGGCCCCGGCGGCTATGTCACCGCCATCCGCTCGGCCCAGCTCGGTTTCAAGACCGCGATCGTCGAACGCGAGCATCTCGGCGGCATCTGCCTCAACTGGGGCTGCATCCCCACCAAGGCCCTGCTGCGCTCGGCGGAAATCCTGCATTACGCCCAGCACGCCAAGAACTACGGCCTGACGCTGAACGGCACGATCACGCCGGATGCGGGAGAGGTGGTGAAGCGCTCGCGCGGCGTCTCGGCGCGCCTCAACGGCGGCGTCGCCTTCCTCATGAAGAAGAACAAGATCGACGTCATCTGGGGCGAGGCGAAACTGTCGAAGCCCGGCGAGGTCGTCGTCAGCGAGACCAAGAAGCCGGCGATGCAGCCGCAGAACCCGGTGCCAAAGGGCGTGCAGGGCCCCGGCACCTACACCGCCAAGCACATCATCGTCGCGACCGGCGCCCGCCCGCGCGTGTTGCCGGGGCTGGAACCGGACGGCAAGCTGATCTGGACCTATTTCGAGGCCATGGTGCCGCCGGCGATCCCGAAGAGCCTCATCGTCATGGGCTCGGGCGCCATCGGCATCGAATTCGCCTCGTTCTATCGCGCCATGGGCGCGGAGGTGACAGTCGTCGAGGTGATGGGGCAGGTGATGCCGGTCGAGGATGCGGAAATCTCCGGCATCGCCCGCAAGGCCTTCGAGAAGCAGGGCATGAAAATCCTGCTCAACACCAAGGTGACCAAGGTCGAGAAGGGGGCGAACAGCGTCACCGCGCATATCGAGGATGACAAGGGCGCGAAGCAGACGCTGACCGCTGAGCGGATGATTTCCGCGGTGGGCGTCGTCGGCAATATCGAGAACCTCGGGCTGGAAGCGCTTGGCGTGAAGACCGATCGCGGCTGCGTCGTGATCGACGGCTACGGCCGGACCAATGTGCCGGGTCTGTACGCGATCGGCGATGTCGCCGGGCCGCCGATGCTGGCCCACAAGGCCGAGCACGAGGGCGTCGTCTGCATCGAGCACATCAAGGGGCTTCATGTCCACCCGATGGACAAGCGCAAGATTCCCGGCTGCACCTATTGCCATCCGCAGGTCGCCTCCGTGGGCCTCACCGAGGCCAAGGCCAAGGAGGCCGGCTACGAGGTGCGTGTCGGCCGGTTCCAGTTCGGTGCCAACGGCAAGGCCATCGCGCTCGGCGAGGACAACGGGCTCGTCAAGACCGTCTTCGACGCCAAGACCGGCCAGCTTCTCGGCGCGCATATGGTCGGTGCGGAGGTGACCGAACTCATCCAGGGCTTCGTGGTCGCGATGGGCCTCGAGACCACCGAGGAAGACCTGATGCACACGATCTTCCCGCACCCAACGCTTTCCGAGATGATGAAGGAAAGCGTGCTCGACGCCTACGGGCGCGCGCTGAATGCGTGAGGCGCGTCCGCCTCGCTTCATTTTTGTCCGACGAGTGCTCTCGGCTCTCGTCGGATTTGTGTTTTTCGGCATTGTCAACTTGACGGCACATATCCTTCTGGATTCCGATATTGCCGATGATATTTTGTTTTCAAAATATCTTATTGAAATTATTGATAAGGAATCGACTTCTGTAACGCAGCCCAAGCGGGATCACCGCTCTACACTGACACCCTATTCCAAGCAAACGACCACACCTGTCTCTTCGGCTGTAAAGAAGGTTACGCTTGCCAATCTCCGCCGCTACGGCTGGGTATCGGGCCTGATGTTGTCCGGTCTGCTGTTCGCTGGCGTTGTTTGGTATCGCCTGCTGAATGGGTCGCCCGGCATGCGTTGCATGCGACTGAGATATATGGGTGTAGAATCTGATCGGATCAGCTGGCGCAAGGCTTTCATCCTATCGGGAACGGATGTGCTGTTGGTGCTGGGCATGAGCGCTCATTGGCTTGTATTGCTCCTATTCGGCGCACGATTTCACCACTTTTGGTACTTTCTCACCTATTTCACCATTGGTTTCTGGCTCCTGGCCATGGTTCGTTCCCGCCCGGTGAGTGGAGTGCTTGGTTCGCAATCCCAGTATGACAGGGTGTTGGGGCTGACGATGGTCAATTCGTTTGCGTGAATCGACGCTGAAGCTTCCTTGCCTCACTCGTTGTTGAGCTTCACGATCAGCACGTTGAGGTCGTCACGCGGGGTGAAATTCCGGTAGCGCACCTCGAACTGCGTCGGGCCGATCTTTTTCACGCCCGTGCCGCAGAAGCTGACGAGACTGTCCGCCGCGCCCTTGTCGATCACGAGGCGGAAATCACCGATCGGCCCGGCCCAGTTCGCGCCGGTCTTGAGCACATAGGCGAGCCACACCTCGGAATAGGCGTGCGGCTCTTTCAGCTTCGCCTGCCGCGCGTCGAAGGCGCGAATGAAGTCGTTGTCGACGCAGAACTCGCGACGTTTCTGCGCGAATTCGGGCGTGTTCCGATATTCGCGGTTGAAGGCACCACCGACGCTGCCGCCCGGCATCGGCGCATAGCTGTGCTCGACCGAGATCGTCCGCCCGGCCGGAAACACCTGTCGACGCGTGACGATGGTGCGCGTGACCCAGCGGTTCTCCCAATCAGGATTCTTGGCGTCGCCGATGTTCTGGAGGAGACCGTCCCGGACAAGCGCATCGAGTTCGGATTTCGGCAGTGCCTTGAGCGCCGCCTCGAAGGGCTCAACGAGCGGCATGACCGGCAAGCCAAGCCGCGTGATGCGCTCGGTAACGTCCTTGCCCTTGAAGATCGCGCGCTGCAGGAAATCGAGCTTCGCCGGCTGGCCATCGATCAGCGTCTGGAAGTTGAGTTCCCTGTAGTCGGGGATCGAGGTGACGGGCGAGGCGGTGTGGTCGGGCAGGGGGAAGGCGACCAGCGTCTCGATATCCTGCGCCGAAATATTGGTGAAACGGTATTTCACCCGCACGGCCTTTTCGGAAACGAAGAGATCCTCGGAATCCATGCGGATCGCTTCGGATTTCGTCATCGTGATACCGCCGATGGCCAGCGCCGCGGCGCTGTCGTTGGCGCGGGCGGAAGGAAACGCACACGGCACGGCCAGCAGGCCAAGGGCAAGGACGCGGCAGGATCGGTTCACGGAAGCAACTCCCCGAAAAGGGGTGGCGGAGCTTCTATCGTCGCTCAGCAAGGAGCGAGAGGCAACGGCTTGTTTTTGCGCGCAACCGACGGCAGATTGTCACCGGGCGCGTTCCGACCCCAAGGAGATTCCATGGCCATGCCCCCCCTGATGGGCCTTCTCGTCACCCTCGTTCTCGGCGGCATCGCCGGCTGGCTCGCGAGCCTCATCGTCGGTGGCAGCGGCGGGATCATCCGCAACGTCATCGTCGGGCTGATCGGCGCGGTCGTCGGCCATTTCGTTCTGAGCTGGCTGGGTGTCCGGCTCGGAGGTCCGCTGATCCACTCGATGGTCTCGGCCGTCCTCGGCGGCGTGATCGTGATCGTCGTCGGGCGTTTCCTCAGCCGATAGTCCGGCTTCACTCCGCGAAATTAACCTCAAGCCCGAACCCGGCCTTCATGCACTCGCGCGGCGCGTTGAAGGTTTCGGTCTGGTAGGGCGCGATCTCGACCTCGCGCGGATAGAGCGGCGTGAACAGCTTGGCGTGAATGCGCTTCGAGCCGTGCAGGCTGGTGATCTCGCAGCACGGATCGCAGCGATATTTGACCCATTTCGCTGCGTTGCCGGTCGGCGTGCTCCAGATGCCGGCTTCGACGCGGTGGGTCGCGACCAGGGCCAGCAGGCCGGCGATGTAGATCAGTCGCATCGGATCCTCCTTTGGAACTGCCGCCCCGTCCGGTTCCGATCCCTGAAAGTCTACCTCGACCGCCTTGCCGTCTGCTTAACAAGGCGGTCCGCATCCTTTGCAGGGGAGGCATGATGCGTTCATACTTGCCGCCCCCGTGCCTTCGGCTTAGGTGATGGCGACAAGCGCGGGCAATGCGCGATGAGGTGACGGCTCGAAAGGGTTCGCATGGCGACGATCGATCTCCTGAACAACGATCCCCGGAAGAAGTCCGATCCGGCTGCGCGTCACCCGGAAAAAGCGCATCGGCCGGATAACCCGATCCAGCGCAAGCCGGACTGGATTCGCGTCAAGGCGCCCGGTTCGCCCGGTTGGAAGGACACTCACGCCATCGTCAAGGAGAACGGGCTCGTCACCGTGTGCGAGGAGGCCGGCTGCCCGAATATCGGCGAGTGCTGGGAGAAGAAGCACGCCACCTTCATGATCATGGGCGACACCTGCACGCGGGCCTGCGCCTTCTGCAACGTAAAGACCGGGATGCCGGCGCCGCTCGATCCCAGCGAGCCCGATTATGTCGCGACCGCCACCGCCAAGCTCGGCCTGGCCCATGTCGTCGTCACCTCGGTCGATCGCGACGATCTGGCGGACGGCGGCGCCGAGCATTTCGCGCAGACGATCCGCGCGATCCGCGAAAAGGCGCCGAACACCACCATCGAGATCCTGACGCCGGACTTCCTGCGCAAGGAAGGCGCGCTGGAGGTAGTGGTGGCCGCGAAGCCCGACGTGTTCAACCACAACCTTGAGACCGTGCCGTCGAACTACCTCAAGGTCCGGCCCGGCGCGCGCTATTTCCACTCGATCCGCCTGCTCCAGCGCGTGAAGGAACTCGACCCGACCATCTTCACCAAGTCCGGAATCATGGTGGGCCTCGGCGAGGAGCGGAACGAGGTGCTGCAGCTGATGGACGACCTGCGCTCGGCAGATGTCGATTTCATCACCATCGGTCAGTATCTCCAGCCGACGAAGAAGCACCACGCCGTGATGCGCTTCGTGCCGCCGGACGAGTTCAAGGGCTACGAGACCATCGCCTACACCAAGGGTTTCCTGATGGTTTCCGCTTCGCCGCTCACGCGCTCCTCGCACCATGCGGGCGAGGATTTCGCGAAGCTGAAGGCGGCGCGGGACTCGAAGACCTTGAAATAACCGGGGCCTGCCGATGCCCCGCTTCGAGACCATCCGCCCCGTGCGGCACAGCCCCGAGACGATGTTCGACCTCGTCGCGGATATCGCGCGCTATCCCGAATTTGTGCCAATGTGCGAAGCGCTGCACATCCGGCGGCGGAATGAAAACGAGGGCGTGGTGACGCTCCTCGCGGACATGACCATCGGCTACAAGATGATCCGCGAGACCTTCACCACCCGCGTCGAGCTCGATCCTGCGGCGATGCAGATCCGCGTGACCTACGTCGATGGCCCGTTCAAGCATCTCGAAAACCGGTGGAGCTTTCTCGAAAAGCCGGACGGCGGCTGCGACGTGAAATTCTACATCGACTACGAATTCCGCAGCCGCACCTTCCAGATGCTGGCCGGCGCCATGTTCGAGAAGGTATTCCGCAAGATGGCCGAGGCCTTCGAGGCCCGCGCCGATGCGCTGGCCCGCGCCTCAGGCTGAAATCGAAGTGTTCTCGGCAAGGCCGAGCAGCATCAGCAGCGCGTCGCGCGTCGCCGCCTTGCGGATGCCCGCGCGCCCGAGCGCAGGATCGTAGCACCGCTCGATCCGGTTGACCTGCCCGTTGCGCGAGGCGGCGGCGAGATGGACGAGGCCGACCGGCTTTTCCGCGCTGCCGCCGCCCGGTCCCGCGACCCCGGTGATCGCCACCGCGAGATCGGCGTCGGAGGCGCGCAACGCGCCTTCCGCCATCGCTGCCGCAACCTCGGCCGAAACCGCACCATGCGCCGCCAGAAGGCGTTCCGGCACGCCGATCATCGCTATCTTGGCCGCGTTGGAATAGGTGACGAAGCCGCGATCCACCACATCCGACGAGCCGGCAATGGCGGTGAGGTTCATCGCCACCATGCCGCCGGTGCAGGATTCGGCGGTCGCGATTTTCAGCCCGCGCGCGCGCGCCGTGGCGAGAACCCTGCGGGCAAGGACCTGCGGAGAAGGGGCGGGCAACGTAGGTTCGGACATGATCGTCTCCTTGGCGCGAGTATCCTCGTCCTAGAAGACGACCGAGGCAATGGCCATCACGGCGATGCCCTCGCGGCGACCGGTGAAACCGAGCTTCTCCGAAGTTGTCGCCTTGACACCGACCTTTGCGGTCGGAAGCCCGAGGATTTCGCCGATCCGTACCTGCATCGCCGCGCGATGCGGGCCGATCTTGGGTGCCTCACAGATGATCGTGCAATCGACATTGACGATCCGCCCGCCCGCCGCCGCGACCAGATCGCGGGCGTGGATCAGGAACCGGTCCGAAGAAGCACCACGCCATTGCGGATCGGACGGCGGGAAGTGCGAACCGATATCGCCGTCGCCGATGGTGCCGAGCAGCGCATCCGTCAACGCGTGCAAAACCGGGTCGGCATCCGAATGGCCGAGCAGCGATTGTGTATGCGGCACGGCGACGCCGCCGAGCACGACATGATCGCCCGTCGTGAAGGCATGAACGTCATAGCCGATGCCGGCGCGTGTTTCTCGCGTGCCCGAGAGATGAGCCTCGGCACGGCCGAGATCCGCCTCCAGCGTGATCTTGAACAGCGATGGATCGCCGGCGAAACTCGCGACGGGGTGGCCATAAGCCGCCGCCAGGCCGGCGTCGTCGGTAAAGTCCGTGCGCCGCTCCGCCAGCGCCCGGCGGTGCGCGTCGCGGATCAGCGAGAACCGGAACGCTTGCGGCGTCTGCACGGCCCGCATCGCCGCGCGATCCGGGTTCGCGAGAAGATGGCCGTCCGCGTCCAGCGTCGCCAGGGTATCGGCCACCGGCAGCACCGGAAGCGCCGCGCCGGCGGTCATGCCGGCGAGGATCGCGCGCATCACCACCGCTTCGCCCGCGAAGGGCCGCGCCGCATCGTGGATCAGCACGATTCCATCATCCGGGAAGCCTGCTTGCGACAGTCGTTCTAGGCCGGCGCGCACGGAGTCCTGTCGGGTCTCGCCCCCTACGACCGACGCAAGGCGCGATCCGGCAACGCCGGATTGGATCGCCGCTTCGGCGTAAGGTTCGCCGTCCTCCGCATGGATGACCGTGACGAAGGTCTCGATAGCCTCAACCGCACCGAGATGGCGGATCGCTTCCGCCAGCACCGTGCGGCCACCGATCTTGCGGTACTGCTTCGGAACCTCGCCGCCGAACCGCCGGCCGCGACCGGCGGCGACGATGAGCGCGGCGACATTCGGGGAAGCATTCATGGCGGTATCCTGACTCTGGGCTGCGCGATCCATCCGGAAAATCCACCCGCGCGTCAATCCGGCCCCGGCACCAATCCGCACCGCCCTTGCCTGATTTCGCGCGTTCCTTTACCTGAAGCGCGAAAGCCAGCGCGGAACACCGGCCAGGAAGCGCCGAGGAGGCGCCGAGGATGTGTCAGGGACCGGCGCGGTATATATTTTCAGTCTCTTGCCCTACTAGAGGCGAATTGCCTATTTCTTAGGCGTAATGATCATGAAAATAGCACCTTTTCGGATCGGAGCTTTCACCCTGTCGGGGCCGGCGGCGCTGGCGCCGATGTCTGGCGTGACCGATCACGGCTTCCGGTTGGCCGCCCATCGCTTCGGCGCGGGAATGGTCGTCAGCGAAATGGTGGCGGCCGACCAGCTCGCCGCCGGCGAGGAGGAGGCGCGGCTGCGCGCCGAAGGGCAGGGGCTGCCGCTCCACATTATCCAGCTTGCCGGCTGCGAAGCCGAGGCGATGGCGGAGGGCGCGCGCGTGGCGGAAGCTTCCGGCGCGGATGTCATCGACATCAACATGGGCTGCCCGGCCAAGCGCGTCATCAATGGCTGGTCCGGCTCCGCCTTGATGCGCGATCTCGACCACGCGCAGGCGCTGATTGATGCCGTACGGCAGGCGGTCCAAGTGCCGGTGACGCTAAAAATGCGGCTTGGCTGGGATGAAACCACGAAAAATGCCGCCGAACTCGCGCGCCGCGCCGAGGATTCCGGGCTTTCGCTGGTGACGGTGCACGGCCGGACGCGGATGCAGTTCTACAAGGGCCGGGCCGATTGGCGCGCGGTTCGCGCCGTCCGCGAGGAGACGCGGCTGCCGCTGGTCGTCAATGGCGACATCGCCTGCGTCGCCGATGCCGAGGCCGCGCTGGAACAGTCCGGCGCCGATGCGGTGATGATCGGGCGCGCGGCCCTGGGGCGGCCGTGGCTGGTGGGAGAAATCGCCGCGCACCTGTCCGGCGCCACTTCGCCGCGTTTGGCGCCCTCGGCTCTGGCGGAAGCGGCCGTGAGCCACTACCTCTCCCTCGTGACGACAATGGGCGAGCGGCAGGGCGTGCGCCACGCCCGCAAGCACGTTGCCGCCTACGCCGAGGAAGCGATCCGCCGCGGCGCCCACCTCGATCGGCGGGAGCTGGCGGAAATCTTGCAAGCGGATGATGCAAAACGCGTTTCCCGCTTTCTCGACTCGCTGTTCCGCGCCATCGACACGCCGCTTCCCGGCAAGGCGGCCTGACGTAAGACCTGAAAGGATGCCTGCATCTTGCGAACCCTGATCGACGCGATGCCGATGCCCGTCATCGAACTTGACGGCAGGAACCGGATCGTCTTCGCGAATTCCGCCGCCGAGCCGCTGCTGGGCGCGGGCCGCGGGCGCCTGCGCGACCGCGTGCTCGCCGAATTCGTCCCGCCCAACTCGCCGCTGCTGCAACTGATCGCACATGTGCGGGAGAAGGGCGGCAGCGTCACCGAATACGGCATCGATCTCTCCTCGGGCCGCAACGCGAAAAACGATTACATCGCCGATATCTACGCTTCGCCGCTCGTCGACCGGAAGGACGAGATCCTGCTGGTGATCCAGCCGCGCGCGATCATGGACAAGATGAACCGCCAGCTGACGCACCGCGACGCCGTGCGCTCGGTCGGCGCGATGGCCTCGATGCTCGCGCACGAGATCAAGAACCCGCTTTCCGGCATCCGCGGCGCGGCGCAGCTGATCGAGCATTCGCTGCCGGCGGCGGAGAAGCCGCTTTCCACGCTGATCCGTTCCGAAGTCGACCGCATCGTCCGCCTTGTCGAGCGGTTCGAGATCTTCTCGGACGGGCGGCCGTTGCCGATGGCGCCCGTCAACATTCACGAGGTGCTCGACCATGTGACGCGGCTCGCGACCAGCGGTTTCGCCGCCCACATCACCTTCGAGAACCGCTTCGACCCCTCGCTGCCGCCGATCCTCGCCAATCGCGACAAGCTCGTCCAGGCCATTCTCAACCTTGTGAAAAACGCCGCGGAAGCGATCGGACCCGAGACGGAGGGCGGCCGGATCGTGCTCTCGACGGCGTTCCGGCCCGGCGTTTCGGTCATGGTGCCGACGAGCGCGCAGCGCGTGGCGCTGCCGTTCGAGGTCTGCATCTACGACAATGGTCCCGGCATTCCGGAAAACCTGGTGCCGCATCTTTTCGAACCGTTCGTGACCAGCAAGGCCTCTGGTTCTGGCCTCGGTCTTGCAATGGTGGCGAAAGTCGTGAGCGATCACGGCGGGGTCATCGAATGCGAGCGGATCAAGGGTCAGACCCTGTTCCGCATCCTGCTGCCGATGCACCACGCGCGGGAGCACTGACGATCTAGAAGCGGCGCAGCGCAGCGCCGCCGGATGAACTGAAAGAGGGCCCGACAGGCATGGCACCACTGATTCTTGTCGCGGACGACGATCTGGCGATCCGGACGGTCGTCTCTCAGGCACTGATCCGGGCCGGCTACGAGGTGCGGGCCACCGGCAACGCCCATATCCTGTCCCGCTGGGTGGAAGCGGGCGAGGGCGACCTTGTCATCACCGATGTCGTCATGCCGGACGAGAACATTTTCGAGGTGCTGCCGCGCATGAAGAAGGCGCGCCCCGATCTGCCGATCGTGGTGATGAGCGCGCAGAACACCTTCATGACCGCCATCCGCGCCTCGGAGCGCGGCGCGTACGAATATCTCCCGAAACCGTTCGACCTCGACCAGTTGATCCGCATCGTCGGCCAGGCGCTGGCCGGCAGCGAGGCGAAGAAGGCTCCCGTCGTCGAGACCAAACCCGAGGCCGAGGCCGGCAAGCCGAGCGAGGAAATCCCGCTGGTCGGCCGTTCCGGCGCGATGCAGGACGTCTATCGCGTGCTCGCGCGGCTGATGAACACCGACCTCACGGTGATGATCACCGGCGAGAGCGGCACCGGCAAGGAACTCGTTGCCCGCGCGCTGCACGATTTCGGCCGTCGCCGGAAGGGCCCCTTCGTCGCCATCAACATGGCGGCGATCCCGCGCGATCTCATCGAGAGCGAACTCTTCGGCCACGAGAAGGGCGCCTTCACCGGCGCCGCCCAGCGCAGCCAGGGCCGGTTCGAGCAGGCCGAGGGCGGCACCCTGTTCCTCGACGAGATCGGGGACATGCCGATGGAGGCCCAGACGCGCCTGCTGCGCGTGCTCCAGCAGGGCGAATACATGACGGTCGGTGGCCGCACGCCGATCAAGACCGATGTCCGCATCGTCGCCGCCACCAACAAGGACCTCATCACGCTGATCGAGAAGGGCCTCTTCCGCGAGGATCTCTATTACCGCCTCTCGGTCGTGCCGATCCGCCTGCCGCCCCTGCGCGAGCGCCTCGGCGACATTCCCGATCTCGCCCGCCACTTCCTCGCGCTCGCCGAGAAGGAAGGCCTGCCGCGCAAGAACTTCGATCAGGCCGCGCTGGAGCGGATGAAGCGGCACGACTGGCCGGGCAATATCCGCGAACTCGAAAACCTCGTGCGCCGGCTTGCGGCGCTCCACCCCGATGACGTGATCGGCATTCAGGCGATCGAGAACGAACTGGCGCTGGTCCGCCGCGCCGCGCCGCGCGAGGCCGAACCGCGCATCGTCGAGGCGACGACCACCGGCGAGACGCTGGAAAGCTTCTTCCGCGGCTATCTCAAGACCTATTTCGCCCGCTTCGGCGACGAACTGCCGCCCGAGGGCCTTTACGACCGGTTGCTCGTCGAGTTCGAGCGCCCGCTCGTCGCCGCCGCACTGGCCGCCACCAACGGCAATCAGGTCCGCGCGGCCGATCTGCTCGGCCTCAATCGGAATACGCTGCGCAAGAAAATCCGCGAACTCGGCATCCGCATGACAAGCGCGGTGGGGTGATCCCGCCCCAGAATTGTCGCAATTCAACAACAGTGTTGCGATTATGAGTCATTCGAGCCAGTCTCTGGCCCGAACCGAGTCGCTGTCCCGCGCAGCGAGCCGAAAATCTGTTTCGCGAGCGATTCCGTGGTCCTTTCAGTTGACAATTTCCGGTTGCGCATGGCGCGCGGCGCGGCTTCAGGGCGGTTCCGCACAAGGCGGTGGTGCTGATGACCGACCGCACCACACCGGAAGACTTGTCCGATAGCGCCGAACCGGCGAGCGCGACAGCGGCGGCAGGAAGCCAGCCGGGCGCGCTTGACGAGCGGGGCGGCTCGGTCTGGGCGACGACGGCCGTTATCGCCTCGCTGCTCGCGGCGGTCGGAACCTTCCTGTTCCTGATGGGCACGCTCGGCGTCGAGCCCGACGATCGCACGACGCTGATCTTCCTCGGCGTCGATATCGCACTCATTCTCGCGCTGCTGCTGATCGTCGTGCGCCAGCTTTGGCGTCTGCATCGCGCCAATCAGGCGGGGCTGGCGGGGGCACGGCTCCACCGCCGCGTCGTGAGCCTGTTCAGCCTCGTCGCGGCGGTGCCGACGGCGTTGGTGGCGGGCGCGGCCGTGATCGCGCTGGAAAGGGGCCTGACGCCGTGGTTCTCGGGCGATCTGCGCGCGCTCGTGCAAAACGCGGATGTGATCTCGCGCAATTTCCAGCAGCAGATCTGCCAGAACCTGATCCGCGAGACGCGGCTGATGGCGAGCGATATCGACCGTGCCGGTTCGAGCGGCTTCTTCATCAACAATCAGGCCGGCTTCCAGAGCTTCCTCAACGGCCGCGCCGCCGCGCTCGGCTTTCCCTACGCCGTCATCTTCAAGGAAGACGGCACGATGGTGGAGAAGGCGCAAGTCGATGCGCGCAAGCCGGTCACGCCGCCGGTGGTCTCGCCAGAGGATTTCCGTTACGCGTCCACGGAGGAGCCGCCGTGCCTGTTCAGCCATGAATCCATCGGCGGGCTGGTGCAGCTGAAGAGCTTCGGCACCGATTCCTTCCTGATGGTCGCGCGCGGCATCGATCCGCGGATGCTGGAGTTTCCGGTGATCGCGCGGTCGGGCATCACGCAATATCAGGTGCTTGAACAGCGTCGCAAGGCGACGCAGCTCGGCATCGTGCTCGTCTTCGCGCTGCTGACGCTGATCGGCCTTCTGGCTTCCGTTCTTCTCGGACTGGGATTCGCCGACAAGCTGGTCGACCCGATCCGCCGGCTGATGCAGGCGACCGATCAGGTCTCGGCCGGCAACCTCTACGTCCAGGTGCCGCACGCCAAGATGGGCGCAGACCTTGCCCAGCTCGGCGCGACCTTCAACAACATGACCAGCGTCCTGCGCGAGCAGCACGACAGCCTCAGCGAAGCCAACGCGCTGATCGACCGCCGCCGCCGCTTCATGGAGGCGGTGCTCTCGAGCGTGCCGGCTGGCGTCATCGGCCTCGATGTCGGCGGGCAGGTCAGCCTCATCAACCCGATGGCGCGGCAGATCCTGCTCCTCGGCGATCAGGATATCCACGACCGGCACTACACCGAGGTGCTGCCCGAGATCGCTGCGACGATCGAGGAAGCGCGTTCGGGCATGCCGCGACTGCTGCAGACCGAGATCATGCTGCGCCGGCGCGGTCTCGAACGCACGCTCTCGGTGCGCATCACGGCGGATTCGACCGGCGGCCACGTCATCACGCTCGACGACATCACCGATCTCGTCACCGCGCAGCGCACATCGGCCTGGGCGGATGTCGCGCGGCGCATCGCCCACGAGATCAAGAACCCGCTCACCCCGATCCAGCTTTCCGCCGAGCGCATCCGCCGCAAGTTCGGCAAGGTGATCACCGAGGACCGCCCGGTCTTCGACCAGTGCACGGATACGATTATCCGTCAGGTCGAGGACATCAAGCGCATGGTCGATGAGTTCTCGTCCTTCGCGCGGATGCCGAAGCCGCAGCCGAAAGACGAGGATTTGACGGCCACGCTGCGCGAGGTCGCGTTCCTGATGCGCGTCGGCAACCCGTCGATCGCGATCGAGGATACCCTGCCGGATCACCCGGTGATGGCGCGCTATGATCGGCGGCTGATCGCGCAGGCAGTGCAGAACCTCATCAAGAACGCCTGCGAGGCGATTGCAGAATCGCCAGCCGGCGAGGCCGGGGCAGGGCGCATCGACATTGGCCTCGCCGAGGGCGGTGACATGCTGGTGATCGACATCCGCGACAACGGCAAGGGCTTTCCGAAGGAAGATCGCCAGCGTCTGCTCGAACCCTACATGACCACGCGCGACGGTGGTACCGGCCTCGGTCTCCCGATTGTCGCCAAGATTTTCGAGGATCACGGCGGGCGGATCGAACTGCTCGATCCGAAACCGATCGACGGCATTGACCAGCCCGGCGCGCTCGTCCGCATCCATCTGCCGCGTTTCGCGCCCACCGAGAACGCCGAAACGTCTCAGGGCCGCAAGCCCGAAACAACCGGAACAACCGAGGAAACCCGATAATGGCAAGCGACATTCTCATCGTGGATGACGAGGCCGATATCCGCGAACTCGTCGCCGGCATTCTCGACGATGAAGGCTACTCGACGCGCACCGCCCGCCATGCCGACGAGGCACTGGTGGCCATCGAGACGCGCCGCCCGAACCTCATCTTCCTCGACATCTGGATTCAGGGCAGCCGGCTCGACGGCTTGCAGCTTCTGGAGGTCATCAAGGAACTGCACCCGGAAATCCCGATCGTCATGATCTCGGGACACGGCAACATCGAAACCGCCGTCGCCGCCATCAAACAGGGCGCCTACGACTTCATCGAGAAGCCGTTCAAGGCCGACCGGCTGGTGCTGGTCGCGCAGCGTGCACTCGAACAGATGGCGCTCAAGCGCGAGATCAAGGACCTGAAGACCCGTTCCGGCGTGCCGGACGGCCTCGTCGGCAACTCGACGATCATGTCGCAGCTTCGCCAGCAGATCGAGCGCGTCGCGCCGACCAATGCTCGCGTGCTGGTCTCCGGTCCGCCCGGCTCGGGCAAGGAACTCTGCGCCCGCACGCTTCATCAGCTTTCCCAGCGCGCGACCGGTCCCTTCGTCATCATCAACGCCGCCGCGATCACGCCCGAGAAGATGGAAGAGGCGCTGTTCGGCATCGAGGGCAACGCTGCCCGCACCCGGCGCATCGGCGCATTGGAGGAGGCGCATGGCGGCTCGCTCTTCATCGACGAGATCGCCGACATGCCGCGCGAGACGCAGAACAAGATCCTGCGCGTGCTGGTCGACCAGAATTTCCAGCGTGTCGAAGGTAACGCGCGCGTCCATGTCGACGTGCGCATCATTTCCTCCACCAGCCGCGACCTGCAGGAAGAGGTGGCGGCAGGGCGCTTCCGCGAGGACCTCTACCACCGCCTCGGCGTGGTGCCGATCCGCGTGCCGGCGCTCGCCGAGCGGCGCGAGGACATTCCGGCACTGATCGAGCATTTCATGCAGCAGATCGCGATCTCCTCGGGCCTGCCGAAACGCCAGATCGCGATGGACGCCATGGCCATCTTGCAGACGCACGACTGGCCGGGCAATGTCCGCCAGCTCAGGAACAACATCGAACGGCTGATGATCCTCGCCGGCGGCGACGCCAGCCAGGAGGTCACCGCCGAGATGCTGCCGCAGGATGTCGGCTCCTCCGCCCCAGCGACCCCGAACGGCGCCGGCGGCGAGAAGCTGCTCTCGATGGCCCTGCGCGAGGCGCGGGAGGTGTTCGAGCGCGAATATCTCATCGCCCAGATCAACCGCTTCGGCGGCAATATCTCGCGCACGGCCGAATTCGTCGGCATGGAGCGCTCGGCGTTGCACCGAAAACTCAAGTCGCTGGGGATTTGAACTTCGTATACAAGACCCCTTGGCAGCGGCGCGAATTCGTGCAGGATTGAACGGAACGCTGCACTGCAACAAGCATTGCGCACCCCCTATGCAGCGCGCGCAAGCGTGCCAAGAACAAGAGAGTTGACGGAATGGCTACCGAACGAGCCCTCAGTCTACAGGACAATTTTCTCAATCACGTTCGCAAGAACAAGATTTCTGTCACCATCTTCCTCGTCAACGGCGTCAAGCTGCAGGGCGCGGTGACCTGGTTCGACAATTTCTGCGTGCTGCTGAAACGCGATGGCGTGTCCCAGCTCGTCTACAAGCACGCGATCTCGACCATCATGCCCGCCGCGCCGATCCATCTGCCGGGTCCGAACGACGAGGATTGAGCAGGCCCGGACCGCAAGGACCAGCCCTGCCGGGATCACGAACGGAACAGAGCCACGAGCGAGAATCCAACCCCGCCGGCAAAAAAGGCCAAGGGCGCCGCCTTCGAACCCGAAAAGGCGATCGCGCTGCAAACGCGCACGCTCGTTGTCGGGCCCTACCTCAGCGACCGCAGCGCCGCCCATGCCGGTTCGCTGTCGCTGCGTTCGCCGCAGGCGCGGCTCGACGAGGCGGTCGGCCTGACGATGGCGATCGACCTCGCGATCGTCGATTCGCTTGCGATTCCGCTGCGCGAGACCCGTCCGGCGACCTACATCGGCCAGGGCAAGGTCGAGGAGATCGCGCGCCGGATCGAGGCCGAGGAAATCGGCCTCGTGATGATGGATTGCGCGCTCTCGCCGGTGCAGCAGCGCAACCTCGAACAGGCGTTCAAGGCCAAGGTCATCGACCGGACCGGGCTGATCCTCGAGATTTTCGGCCGCCGCGCCTCGACACGCGAAGGGCGGCTGCAGGTCGAACTCGCCCATCTCGCCTACCAGAAATCCCGCCTCGTCCGCTCGTGGACCCACCTTGAGCGTCAGCGCGGTGGCTTCGGCTTTCTTGGCGGCCCCGGCGAAACCCAGATCGAGACCGACCGGCGCCTCATCCAGGAGCGCATGAGCCGGATTGAGCGCGATCTCGAGGACGTCAAGCGCACCCGCGGCCTGCATCGCGCCTCCCGCGAGAAGGTGCCGTATCCGACGGTCGCGCTCGTTGGCTACACCAACGCCGGAAAATCAAGCCTCTTCAACCGGATGACCGAGGCCGAGGTGCTGGCCAAGGATATGCTGTTCGCGACCCTCGACCCCACGACGCGCGCCGTCGCGCTGCCGCACGGGTTGAAAGTCGTACTCTCCGATACGGTCGGCTTCATTTCCGATCTGCCGACGCAGCTTGTCGCCGCCTTCCGCGCGACGCTGGAGGACGTCATCTCGGCGCGGATCATCCTCCACATCCGTGATATCGCCAACCCGGACACCGAGGCGCAGGAACTCGACGTTAAGCAGGTGCTGGCCGAACTCGGCATCTCCGGTGCGGCGGAAAAGCGCATCATCGAGGTGTGGAACAAGGCAGACCTGCTCACCGGGGCCGAGGCCGCGCGGCTGGCGGAAGTCAGCCAGCGGCGCGGGGAGGGGGCGCCCGTGCTGGTTTCGGCGCTAACCGGCGCCGGGATTCCGGCCCTGCTGGCCGAGATCGAACGCCGGCTGGCAGAAGGACGCGCGCAGCTCAAGATCACGCTGGCGGCGGATGATGGCGCCGGCCTTGCCTGGCTGCACGAAAACGCGGAGGTGCTCTCGCGCCGTAACGGCCGCACCGGCAAGGTGACGGTCACGATCCGCGCCGGAACCAGCGAGATCGGCCGTATCGCCCGCCGCTTCCCGGACGCGAAGCCGGTTTAATCCGGCTTTTCCGTCGATTTTTCAGCCGGTTTTTCCTGGCGTTTCGCCTCATCCCAGAGCGAATCCATCTCGGTCAGGTCGGTTTCGGAGAAATCGCGCCCTTCCGCCGCCAGCGCCGCCTCGATATGGGCGAAACGGCGCATGAACTTGCGGTTCGTGCCTTCGAGCGCGGCCTCGGGGTCGATGTCCGCGTGCCGCGCCAGATTGGCGATCACGAACAGCATGTCGCCGATCTCATCTGTCAGCGCAGCCTTGTCGTTGCGGTCGAGCACCTCCTCAACCTCGGTGATTTCCTCGCGCAGCTTGGCGAGCACGGCCTTGGGATCGTTCCAGTCGAAGCCGACGGCGCTCGCCTTCTGTTGGAGCTTGACGGCGCGCTTCTGGGCGGGGAGGGCAAGGGGCACGCCGTCCAGCAGGCTGGTCCGCGCCGGAGCCGCACCGCCGGCGGCCTTGCGCGCAGCTTTCTCGGCACGCTCCTCGGCCTTGATCGCCTCCCAGAGTTCCTTGACCTCGCCGGGATTGCCGGCCGAGCGATCCCCGAACACATGCGGATGGCGGCGGATCAGCTTGGTGGTGATCGCCTCCACGACATCGGGGAAGGCGAAATACCCGGCCTCGCTGGCCATTTGCGCATGGAATACCACCTGCAGCAGCAGGTCGCCCAGTTCGTCGCAGAGATCGACCATATCGCCGCGCGCGATGGCATCGGCGACCTCGCAGGCTTCCTCGATCGTGTAGGGGGCGATGGTCGAGAAATCCTGCTTTATGTCCCACGGACAGCCGGTTTCCGGGTCGCGCAGCGCCGCCATGATCTCAAGCAGGCGCGCGATATCCCTCGCAGGTACTGTCTTCCCCGGTGTCATGATTCCGGTCCCCGTCGTTGGCGTCGCGCGAGTTGACCCGCGAGGGACCAATTTCAGCAATCACCTCGTCGAGGCAAGAGAGAAAGCTGTCGATTCCAGTGGGAAGTCGACGTCCGGCCAGAACCTGAACCTGAAGCGACCGCTGTTCGAGGATCGGATGCGCGATCGGCAGGGCGACAAGCCGCCCGGCCTTGACCAGTTGCGCCATGGTCAGATAGCTCGCGACCGAAATTCCCTGTCCGCTCAGCGTCATCTGCCGGATGATGGATGAACTGTTGGCGACAACCACGGGGCGGACGATGACGCCCTCATGCGCGCAGGCCATGTCGAAGAGCTGCCGGACGGTCGTGTCCTGGTTCATCAGGTAGATCGGCACCTTGGCGAGGTCGGCGATCGAAAGGTCGTGCGTGTGCCGTGTCAGCGGGTGTTCGGGAACCGCGAAGGCGAGAATGGCGCCGTCGAGCCGGCGGATGACACGGATTTCCGCCTCCGGCGCGAGCGTGAATGTGATGCCAATATCCGCCTCGCCCGAGCGGATGCGCTGGCTGACACGGTGCGTGCCGGGAATGCTGACGATAACCTGCATGCCCGGATGGTGCCGTTGCAGCCGCGCAATGGCCTCCGGCAGCACATATTGCGCCACGCCTTCGACCGTATCGATCCGCAGGGTCGCGCTTTCATGTCCGCCTAGACGGCGGATATCGGCAACGATCCGCTCGGCCTCAAGTTCCTGCCAACGCGCGTGCGTCGCGAGGATCTCGCCGGCCTGTGTCAGGCGCATCCCCCGCGCGTGGCGTTCGAAAAGCGCGGTGCCGACCAGCAGCTCAAGGCCGGCGATCTGCCGTGAAATGGCCGAACCGGCGACATTGAGCGCCTGCCCGGCGGCCTGAACCGAACCCAGCCTGGCGACGGCCGAAAAATAGCGGAGGGCCGTGCTATCCATGGCTTCATCATCCTGCATAAGATGGCATCATTGCCGCAATGGCAACGCTACCATCTAAACATTCTTATTGTGGCACGACAAGCGACAGGGCAGTGTGGTGCAAGATTGTATGCAGGACGGATAGAACAGGCGCCAAGCCGCCGTTCCGGCACCAAAAAACGGGAGATGTCGATGCGAATTTTCAAGTCCATTACTGCGAAATCCGGGCTCGTCGCCTGCAGCGTTCTGGCCGGCGCGCTGATGCTGGCGTCTCCGGGCGCCCAGGCCGGCAAGAAAGACGATACACTGCGCTTTGCCTATGATCAGGTGCCCGAGAGCGTCGATCCGTATTTCAACAACGTCCGTATCGGCGTCATCATCAGCCAGCTCACGTGGGATACGCTGATCTTCCGCGATCCGAAGACCAATGAATACACCGGTTCGCTCGCCAAGAGCTGGAAGTGGATCGACGACAAGACGATCGAGTTCGAACTGCGCGAAGGCATCAAGTTCCATAACGGCGAGGCGTTCGACGCGGACGATGTCGTCTACACCATGAACTTCGTGGCGAAGCCGGAAAACAAGGTCGTCAATCAGGCCAACGTCAACTGGATCGCCGGCGCCGAGAAGATCGACAAATACAAGGTCCGCCTCAAGCTGAAGCGGACCTTCCCGGCCGCGATCGAATACCTCGCCGGTCCCGTGGTCATCCATCCGAACGAATATTACGAGAAGGTCGGCCCCAAGGGCATGAACGAGCACCCGGTCGGCACCGGACCGTACAAGATCGTCGAGCATGTGCCCGGCAAGGTCGTCAAGTTCGTCGCCAACCCGGATTATCCGGCCGCGCTCGGCAAATCGGCCCCCCACATCAAGAACCTCGAAATCCGCTTCCTGCCGGACCGCCAGACGCAGGTCGCCGAGGTGATGGCCGAGAACCTCGACCTGATCATGGGCGTTCCGGTTGATCAGGCGCTCGGACTGAAGGCCGTTCCGACCCTCTCGGTGCAGGAAGGCGAGACGATGCGCATCGTCTTCATCTCCTTCAACACCCTCGACGATACGCCCCTGCCGGCCCTGAAGGACGTCAACGTCCGCCGCGCGATCGCCCACGCCATTCCCAAGGCGCAGATGGTCAAGGAACTGGTGGGCGAAAAGGCGCGCGTCATCAACGTGATGTGCTTCCCGACGCAGTTCGGTTGCGACGATTCCAAGGCGCCGAAATACACCTACGATCCGGCCAAGGCCCGGGCCATGCTCAAGGAAGCGGGCTATGTCGGCGACAAGAAGATCACGGTCGATCTTTTCGCCTACCGCAACCGCGACCAGAGCGAGGCCATGATCGGCGCGCTGCGCAACATCGGCATCACGGCGAACCTCAAGTTCATGCAGTATGCCGCGATGCGCGACCAGCTCCGCCAGCATAAGGCCGCGATGGCGCATCAGACCTGGGGTTCGTTCTCGGTCAACGACGTCTCGGCCTCGACGCCGGTTTACTTCAAGTTCCTCGCCGACGACATCAACCACGATCCGGAAGTCCGCGACCTTCTTGAGAAGGGCGATTCCTCGGTCGATCCCGCTGTGCGCAAGGAAGCCTATGCCAAGGCGCTCGGCCTTATTCAGGATCGCGCGCTCGCCGTGCCGCTCTATTCGCTGACGACGCACTACGTCGCCAACGGCGCGCTCAAGTTCGAGACCTATCCGGACGAGATTCCGCGCTTCTGGGAAATGGCCTGGAAGTAACGCCGTCTCCGACGCTCTCCCCCGGGGGAGCCTGCTTTCGGGCAGGCTCCTCTCCTCTTCCGGTTAGAGGCCCGCCATGCTGGGATATTGCCTGAAACGACTGGGCACAGCGTTTCTCGTGGCTTTGTTCGTCTCAATCCTGAGCTTCGTGCTGTTGCGCATGTCCGGTGACATCGCCATCGCGATCGCCGGGGAGGGCGCGCAGGAAGCCGACATCGAACTCGTCCGCAAGGCCTACGGGCTCGATCGGCCGCTGATCGTCCAGTATCTCGATTGGCTCTGGCAGGCGGCGCGCGGCAACTTCGGCGAGTCGCTCTACTTCAAGTCGCCGGTGATGGGCATCATCGCCGACAAGATCGGCACGACGATTGTCCTTTCGCTCACGTCACTGGCCTTCGCTCTGGCGATCGGCATTCCCCTCGGCGTGCTGGCGGCAGTCTATCAGGGCGGTCTCATGGATCGGATCGCGCTTGCCATCGCCGTGACGGGGCAGGCGCTGCCGAACTTCTTCTTCGCGCTCGTCCTCATCATGCTGTTCTCGGTCAAGCTGCGCTGGCTTCCGGTTTCGGGCAGCAGCACCTGGGCGCATTTCGTGCTGCCGACCATTGCGCTCGGCTATTACATCACGCCGCCTTTCATGCGCATCGTCCGCGCCGGCATGGTGGATGCGCTCGAGATGGATTTCGTCCGCACCGCGCGCGCCAAAGGCTTGTCGAAGGCCCGTGTGGTGCTCAAGCACGCGCTTTCCAATGCGCTGGTGCCGGTGGTGGCGCTGGCGGGCGTTCAGCTCGGCCTGCTGCTCGGCGGCTCGATCGTCATCGAGACGATCTTCGCCCTCGATGGCCTTGGCTATCTCGCCTACGAGTCGATCACCCACAAGGATTTCCCGGTGACGCAGGCCATCCTGCTGATGCTGTCGGTCGCCTATGTGCTGCTGACGCTCACCTCCGACCTCATCAATGCGTGGATCGACCCGCGCATCCGCGTGCATTGAGGCGACGATGACCCGCTTGACCCACATTGCCCGGAAAGTCGTCGCCCATCGCGGGCTGACGATCGGCCTCGTGCTGCTCGCCGCCATCTGCGCGATGGCGATCTTCGCCCCGCTGATCGCACCGTTTGATCCTTACGATCAGGACCTGTCGCGTCGCCTGATCCCGCCGTTCTGGAGCGCCAAGGCCAATGCGGCGCATTGGCTCGGCACCGACAACCTCGGTCGCGACTATCTCTCCCGCCTGATCTACGGCGCGCGGATCTCGCTGCTGATCGGCTTCGCGGTGATGGTCATCTCCGGGCTCATCGGCACGGTGCTTGGCCTGCTCGCCGGCTATTTCGGCGGCAAGGCCGATCTCTTCATCACCTTCCTGATCACGACGCGCCTTGCGATCCCGGTCGTACTGGTCGCGCTGGCGGTCGTCGCGATGGTCGGCGGCTCCCTGACGGTGGTGATCCTCGTGCTCGGCTTCCTGAAATGGGACCGCATCGCGGTGGTGATGCGTGCGGCGACCCAGCAGGTGCGCTCGCTCGATTATGTCGCCGCGGCACAGGCAGCCGGCGCGAGCGTGCCGCGCATCATCCTGCGCGAGGTGCTGCCGAACGTCTTCCCGCAGCTCGTCGTGGTGGCGACGGTGGAGGCCGCCAGCGCCATCCTGCTCGAAGCGGCGCTCTCCTTCCTCGGGCTGGGCGTGCAGCCGCCCCTGCCGTCCTGGGGGCTGATGATCGCGGAGGCCAAAACCCTGATGTTCTTCGCTTTCTGGATGATCGCCGTGCCCGGCACGCTGCTCGCAATCCTCGTCTTCGCGATCAATCTCGTCGGTGACGGCCTGCGCGACGTGATCGTTCCCAAGGGGAGGGGCTGACATGGGAACGCTTGAAAAGAGCGAAGCGCCGCTCCTGCGCGTCTCCGGCCTCCGGGTCGATATCGCGACGCCGCGCGGCACGCTACGCGCCGTACGCGGCATTTCCTTCGACGTGAAGGCAGGCGAGACTTTCTGCCTCGTCGGCGAATCCGGCTGCGGCAAGTCGATGACAGCGATGTCGATCATGGGCCTTCTGCCCAAGGTCGCGACCCGCTCGGTGGACGAACTTTCCTACGAGGGCCGCAAGCTCGATCTCGCCGCCGCGCAAGCCCTCAACGGCGACCGCATCGCCATGATCTTCCAGGAGCCAATGACCTCGCTGAACCCGATCTTCCAGATCGGCGATCAGCTCATGGAAGGCTACCTGCGCCACAAGAAGGCGAGCCGCGCCGAGGCGCGCGAGCGAGCGCTCTATCTTCTCGACAAGGTCGGCATCGCCAATGGCGCGGAGCGGCTCAAGCAATATCCGCATCAGCTTTCCGGCGGCCTCCGCCAGCGCGTGATGATCGCGATGGCGCTGATGTGCGGGCCGAAGCTGCTGATCGCGGACGAGCCGACGACCGCGCTCGACGTGACCATTCAGGCGCAGATCCTTCACCTGCTGGCGAGTCTCCAGCGCGAGTTCGATCTCGGCCTGATGCTCATCACGCACGATCTCGGCCTCGTCGCCCGCATCGCGAACCGCGTCGCGGTGATGTACGCCGGCGAGATCGTGGAGGAGGGCAGCGCCGAGGCCGTGTTCCGCGCGCCGCGCCACCCCTACACACGCGGGCTAATGGACTGCATCCCCGTGCCGGGCAAGACGAAACCGGGCGAGGCGTTGGGCGCCATTCCGGGCGTCGTGCCCTCGCTGATCGGCGAGGTCTCGGGCTGTGCCTTCCGCGACCGCTGCGCGCTCGCCCTGCCGGCCTGCGCCGGAGCCGTCCCGGAAGAAGGCGATGCGAGCCATCGCTGGCGCTGCCTCCGGGCAGGGGAGGCCGCGTGATGCCGAAAAGGGAGAACCGGTTTTCGGCGATCGTCGCGCGGCCTTTGATTCATGGAGTTTTCGCATGACCATGATGCCGCTCCTTTCGATCAAGGCCGTCGCCCGGCGTTTCGCCATCCCGCAGGGGATGTTCAAGCCGCCGAAGATCCTCAACGCCGTCAACGGCATCGACCTCGACATTGCGCCAGGCGAGATCGTCGGCATCGTCGGCGAATCCGGTTGCGGGAAATCGACGCTCGGCCGCATCGTCACCGGGTTGATGCCGGCGAGCGAAGGCACAATCACGCTCGGCGGGCGCGATGTCTCGACAATCCCGCGCCTCGAACTGGCGCGGCTGGTCCAGCCGATCTTCCAGGACCCGTATTCCTCGCTCAATCCGCGCCGTTCCATTGCCGGAACGGTTGCCGAGCCGTTGCATATCCATTCTGTCGGCAATGCCTCCGAGCGGCTCGACAAAGCCGTGGCGATGCTCGATCGCGTCGGGCTGCCGAGCCGGTTCGCGAACCATTTTCCGAGCCAGCTTTCCGGCGGCCAACGCCAGCGCGTCGCCATCGCCCGGGCGCTGATCCTCAATCCGCAGCTCATCGTCTGCGACGAGCCAACCTCGGCGCTTGACGTTTCCGTTCAATCACAAATCCTCAATCTTCTGATGGAATTGCGGCGTGATTTTAATCTGACTTATCTGTTCATTTCGCACAATCTTGCCGTCGTCGAGCACATCGCCGACCGGGTGGGCGTGATGTATCTCGGCCGGATCGCCGAGATCGCGCCGGCGGCCGATCTCTTCGCCAGGCCGCGCCATCCCTATTCGCAGGCGCTGCTCAATTCGGTGCTGACGCCGGAGCCGGGGGCAGGGGTGCCGGATATCGGCCTCACCGGCACATTCCCCGACCCGCTCAACCCGCCTTCCGGCTGCGTCTTCCATCCGCGCTGCCCGCGTGTCTTCGCGCCCTGTGCGGCCCGGGTGCCGGCGCTGCTGCCCGCGAACAACGGCCAAGAAGGAACAGGGCAGGTTGCCTGCCATCTCGCCAACCCCGAGTTTTCCACCTCCACGGAGCCTCATCATGTCGCGTGAACGCGCCATCGCCTCGGCCTTCGACGAATTCGATTCCGGCCGTTTCGCTGCCGTGATGGATCGCCGCATCGCCATCCCTACAGAGAGCCAGAACCCGGACCGCGCAGGCGATCTCAAGCGCTATCTCGACGAGGAGATGATCCCGGCCTTCATGGCGATGGGGTTCAAGACCCGCATTCTCGAACATCCGAAGGCGCTGGCGCCGTTCCTCTATGCCGAGCGCATCGAGGGCGAGGGGCTCCCGACAATTCTCGGCTACGGCCACGGCGACACCGTGCGCGGGCTCGACGAGGGCTGGAAGGCCGGGCTCTCGCCCTGGAAGCTCCAGCCCGTGGGCGACCGCTGGTATGGTCGCGGCGTGGTCGACAACAAGGGCCAGCACTCGATCAACATGGCGGCGCAGGCGGCCGTGATCGCCACACGCGGCAAGCTCGGCTTCAACGCCAAGTGGATCATCGAGATGGGCGAGGAGATGGGCTCGCCCGGCCTGAAAGAGGTCTGCGAGGCAAACCGCGATCTGCTCAAGGCCGATATCCTCATCGCCTCCGATGGCCCGCGTCTGTCGGCCGCCCGGCCGACGATCTTCCTCGGCGCGCGCGGCGCCATTCTCGTCGATCTGGTCATCGAGGCGCGGGAAGGGGGTCACCATTCCGGCAACTGGGGCGGCCTGCTCTCCAACCCCGGCATCCAGCTCGCCCATGCGATCGCGACGCTGGTCGGCCCCTCGGGCCAGATCCGCATTCCGGAAATGGTGCCGGCGGGCGGCATTCCCGAGAATGTCCGCGCCGCGCTCGCCGATTGCACGCCCGAACCGGGACCGGACGATCCCGTCATCGATGCCGATTGGGGCGAGCCGGGCCTCACGGCGGCCGAAAAGGTCTACGGCTGGTGCAATTTCGAGGTGCTGGCCTACGAAACCGGCAACCCGAAAACCCCGGTCAACGCCATTCCCCCGCGCGCCTTCGCCCGCTGCCAGCTCCGCCATACGGTCGGCATCGATCAGGACAAGGTGATCCCGTCGATCAAGGCGCATCTTGAGCGGGCAGGGCTCGGCATGGTCCAGGTCCTCACCGGGCGCGACAATGCCTTCCCCGCGACGCGGCTCGACCCGGACCATCCGTCGGTCCGCTTCGCGCTGGAGTCGATCGCACGGTCGTCCAACAAGAAGCCGGCGCTGCTGCCCAATCTCGGCGGCGCGCTGCCGAACGATGTCTTCTGCGACACGCTCGGCCTCAAGACGATCTGGGTGCCGCATTCCTATCCCGGCTGCTCGCAGCATGCCCCGAACGAACATGTGCCGTCCGCGCTCATCCGTGAGGCCATGGGGCTGATGGCGGGCCTCTACTGGGACCTCGGCGAAAGCTCGAAAGCCGCGCTGGGCGTGTGAGGCTTAATAAGCAGCCTGATAGATCGCGTAGGCATCGCCTTCGCTCAGCGGGCGCGGATTGTTGACGAGCAACCGCGTCTGCTTCATCGCCTCGCTCGCGAGCATTCCCAGCGCGTCCTCGGGAATGCCGACATCGCGCAACCGTTCCGGCACATCGAGCGCACGCGCCAATGCTTCCAGTTCGAGGATGAAGGCCTCGGCGCGCGTTTCCGCTGGCGTATCGGCAAGCTTCGGAAAGGCGTCCGCCGCAATCTCCGCATAGGCCTTCGCGGCGGCAGGCAGGTTGAACCGCAGCACATGCGGCAGCACCAGCGCGTTCGAAAGGCCATGCGGCACGTGGAAATGTCCGCCGATCGGGTAGGCGAGGGCGTGAACAGCCGCCACCGGCGAATTGGCGAAGGCCTGCCCCGCCAGCAGCGAACCGATCAGCATGCCTTCGCGCGCCGCCGCATCGCCGCCAGACTGACACGCCATCCGGATGTTCGCGCCGAGCAGCCGCAGCGCCTCGCGCGCCAGCGCCCGCGAGATCGGGTTGTTGTTCGCCGAGGCCGAGGCATAGGCTTCGATCGCATGAACCATCGCATCGATGCCGGTCGCGGCGGTGACGGCCGGCGGCAGACCGGTCGTCAGCTCGGCATCGAGAATCGCGAGATCGGGCAGGAGCAGGGGGCTGACAATACCCTTCTTCTCCGTCGCGCCGGTGGTGATGATGGCGATGGGCGTGACTTCCGAACCTGTGCCGGCAGTGGTCGGCACCAGCGCCAGCGGCAAGCGCGGCCCGCGCGCATTGCCGACGCCATAGGCTTCCGGCAGCGGCTGATCCGAACGCGAAAGCAGCGCGATCACCTTGGCGACATCCATCGGCGACCCGCCGCCGACAGCCAGCACGCCGGTGGCGCGGTGCGTCCGCGCCGTATGGACGCCGTTCAGCACATCTTCCTCGGGCGGGTCGGCGTGAATGTCATCATAGACCGCGACAGCGATCCCGTGCGCAGCGAGATGGCTCTGGATATCGGTGAGCAGCCCGAGCCGCCTCAGGCCCTTGTCCGTGACGAGCAGGATGCGGTCACCCAGCACCGGCCGCACGTAGTCCGCGATATGCCGCGTGACGCCGGCGCCGGCGATGATGGACTTCGTTGTGTTGAAGGTGAACATGGGCTTCGTTTCCGTTTCCTCTGATGCGAGGGGAAGGCCTTTTGTCGCCAAGGTCAAGAGCGGTGCGATTTTGCTTCTATGTGATTCGCATAAGACATATTATGGAACTATTTCGAGCGTGGACCCATCCAAGACGCCGCCTTACTCTTGGCTATTTAATTCCAAGATATCAAAGTGATGGAGATCGATCTTCAATCAATCGACGTCGAGATCAATCACCATGCCGTCATAAGCCGGCACGACGGGATCCGGCAGTTCACTGCACAGCCTGCGGTAATCGAGATCGGTGTGCAGATTGGTCAGCACCGCGCGCCGCGGCCGCATCCGCTCGACCCAGCCCAGCGCGTCGGACAGCGAAAAATGCGTGGGATGCTGCGTATCGCGCAAGGCATCGACGATCCAGCAGTCGAGCCCGGCCAGATGGTGGACGACGTCCTCGGGAATGGTGCTGACATCCGGCGTA
>Ga0209794_1000659_pt1 | contig 42121 bp, 38 predicted proteins | sample EBPBio232013_DNA_FD_185869 | JGI IMG/M metagenome (GOLD analysis project Ga0209794, IMG submission 185869) | Wastewater treatment Type I Accumulibacter community from EBPR Bioreactor in Madison, WI, USA - Reactor 1_5/23/2013_ DNA (SPAdes)... | ecosystem: Engineered > Bioreactor > EBPR >... | reverse complement strand
TTTTTTGAATTCATCAGTGAACTCACGGCGATTGCGTTTTTCATTAGACATGATTTTTCTCCCTCATATGTTTATCCTTATTTTATAGGACCTTAAGGAATCTGTCTAACTTAGTGTAACCTATCCAATTAATCACCAATATTGAAGAAGTAAACGACAATGCTATTACTATCAATGAAGAACCAGAAGTCATTGAATCAAAGGAGATTGAAAGTAATATTGACTTAAGCAAGATTACAAATAGCTATCGTTTCATAAATAATGCTGGGAAATATGATAGTTCTGTTCTTTGGTATGGTAACTTTGGAAACAATATGATTTTTATAGACAACTCAAATACCATTACATACCTACTACCCTTACCAAATAATGATCAAAACATTGATGAAGTTCTGGTTAGAAATCTTAATGATGCGGAGTCGATTCAATCAAAACAAGAAGCATGGGTTCTTAAAGAAGAGTTCGTAGGATCCAATGATAAAGCACAAAAAAAAGGCATCAAAAAAATTGAAAGTGACGTTCGTTATTTAACTAGTAATAAAAGTCGAAATCACACTGAAATAATGCAACTGAACGAAGAAATTTTATTTGAAGGGTTATATAAGAAAATTGACATGAACTTACTTCACAAAGGTGAGTCTGTTGAAAAAATATTTAGTATTCATAAAAATGGTAACCCTAGTGACATCAAAGTAAAAGTTAATGGTTCAAGTTCTTTAGAAGTAAATTCAAAAGGTGAGCTAGTTGTAAAAACTCAAAAGGAATCATATACTTTTTCGAAACCAGTGGCCTGGCAGGGAACTAAAAAAAAGCAGTTCGTTGATGTAGAGTACTGGACAGATGGAACCACGTATGGGTTTTCAGTTGCGAAATACGACACTTCAGAAACCTTATATATTGATCCGGAAATAGTATCAACGTACCTTGGGAAAATGACAACTTACACAAGAATAAAAGATATTGCTACAGATAGTGAGGGTAATATTTTTGTTGTAGGTTCAGTTATGTACAACTCGTATCCCGTTGTGGCGGGCTCGTATGATATTACATTTGATGGGAGTCGAGATGGTGTTGTTTCAAAACTTAATAGCAGTTTAACTCAGATTATCGCATCTACCTTTATTGGTGGTGCAAATGCGGCTCATGAAGAAGCATTTAAGGTTCTAATTTCTGAGAATAATGACATTATAGTTGGCCTTGAAACTAAATCAGGTACTTTTCCAACGACTGAGTTCGCTTATGATAGGTCTCATAACGGATCAGCAGATACCGCATTGATTGTGATGACTAATGATTTGTCACAATTAAAATATTCAACATTTATCGGAGGTTCTGGTAACGAAACTTTAAGAGACATTAAATTTGATGGTTCAGGGAATATAATTTTTGTCGGAAACTCATCATATAGTACTACAAATTATCCAACAACAGCAACGGCTTACCAGAGAGTGAATAAGGGTGGAGCAGATGCGTATATCTCCATTATCAGTCCAGATCTTTCGACACTATTATACTCAACTCTGTTAGGCGTTGGAAATTTATATGATTATGCATCAAGAGTTACAGTGAAACCAAACGGTGACATTGTTGTAGGGGGGAGTACTGAAAATGCAGGCTTTCCCACAACTGTAAATGCGTATGACAGATCATATAATGGTGGTCTCACGGATTTTTATGTAGCTATATTTGATTCGCAATTATCCACTTTAAAGGCCTCTACTTTGCTAGGAGGCAATAATGGTAATGCCTTTGAGACTCTCACTGGACTTAAAATACTGCCAAGTGGGGAAATTGCCATTTCTGGCTACACTCAAGCATCCGATTATCCTACAACATCTGGAACTTATGATACTTCATATGGCGGTGCTGCTGATAGCGTAATATCAATTTTTAACCATGATTTAAGTAATCTTAACCGATCTACTTATTTTGGTGGTTCTGGAACTGATGTAATCAGTCAGTTAGAAATGGATTCTACTGGTATGCTTTATCTTACCGGCTATACTGCATCATCCGATTTCCCGCTATCTTCAGATGCTTATGACAGTACCCTTAGTAGTACAGATGTATTTTTGACTAAGCTATCAAACAACTTAACAGCTATTGAATATTCGACCTACATTGGTGGTTCCAAGTCAGATTCAGCAAGCTCAATCTTTCTTGACGAAGATGGAACATCCTATTTGTGCGGTTCAACCGATTCTCTAAATTTTCCTGTTACTCAAGGAGCTATTCAAACCACTAATTACACTTCTATTGCATTCGTTTTGAAAGTTCCAAGAAACTTATCAGGACTTAACGCTGCAAATTGGGTAAAGTATACAGATAATACTCAAGATGATAACAGTTTGGGCTATGGTGGAATCGAGCTCTCCAAGCATGTACTGTCTGTTTTTGGAGCCCAGGAAATTGACTTAAATTTATCTTACAACTCGATATTACTTGATAAGGGTAGTATGGGAGTAGGTTGGAGCCATAATTATGAAATTAGCCTTAATAGATTTGAAAGTGGCAATGTTTCAATAATGTGGAACCCAAACAAAATCAGCAACTTTTTCTTAAAAGCTGATGGTTCATACTCACCTGATGTTTTATTGAACCCTTATGAAAAATTAGTCAAGTTGAATGATGAATATCACCTTTATGATAGAGAGCTTAATCATTATGTGTTTAATAACAATGGGCTACTTCTATCTAGAGAAACTAAAGAAGGATTAAGAATCGATTTTAGCTATAATGCCAATGGTAAACTATCACAAATTCTAGAACCAATATCGCAAAGATTTATTAATTTTGAGTACAATAGTGAGAATTTCTTATCTAGAATAACTGATTCTCATGATCGATATGCTACCTTTACTTATGATGAAGGTGACAGATTGATTCAGTTTTCGGATGTTGAGCAAAATACATTTAATTATGAGTACAACGCACTGAGTCAAGTTATTAGTATTAAAGATGCATTTGGTAAAGCCTTAACCGCATATGAGTATGATACAAAAGGTCGAGTAATTTCGCACGATACAGACGATTTATCATCTTCAAAAAGCTTGTTCAGCTATACTGAGAATATTAATAACAAAACTGTTAATGTAACTACGGTTGATGAGCGAGGTAATAGTACTCTAAAAGTTTATAATGCAAAGTATGATCTACTAAAAAGTACTGATTCACTAAACAAATCAATCAGCTTTAATTATGACAAGTTTGGGAACATCGTAAAATCAGTCGATGCAAATGGATTTGAAACTTATTTTGAATGGGACACTAATGGAAATCTGATTGGTGTCACCGATCAGAACAACAGGTCTAGCCAATTTGAGTATGATAACAACAAAAATATAGTTTCATTTACTAATTCATTAGGTGCATCAAAATATTATGAATATGATACGTCGAATAAACTAACAAAATTTACAGATACGCTCGGAAATGAAATTTCCTATGTTTATGATGCCAATGGACTTTTAAGCTCAGTTCAAAAACCTAGCAACGCAGTTATATTGTTCGAAAATGAGCTAGGACAAGTAAAAAAAATCAAGCAAAGTGGCACAGGTGACATTACTTTAAATTATGATAATGCTGGTAGAATCATCAGCAAGATTGATGGTACAGGAAATGTTACTGAATATCATTTGAACAACTACGATCAAGTAGAAAAAATGGTAGATGCCAGACTCTATGAGCAGAGCTATGTTTATAATCATTTAGCGCAGTTGACGAGCACAACAGATATGAACGGGAATACTACTTATTATGCTTACAACAATAAGGGCCTGTTAGCTTCTAAAGAAGATCCAACAGGCGGCATTACAACATACGAGTATGACGATCATGGTAATCTTACTGCTGTAGTTTCTCCAATGGGTAATACCAAATATTATGAATACAATGCTTTGAATCAACTCATTGAAGAAAGAGACTATTATGGAAATCAAAAGAACTATTTTTATGATAACTACGGCAATGTAAACAAAATAACCGATTCAAACAACCAAGCAATATTTACTGGAACATACGACTCTTATGGGAATTTGGTAACTAGTAGCGATGGTTTAAACCGTACTTACAATAACTCCTATGACAGTTTAAACAGATTGATTTCAGTTAGTGATAACGCGAACAATGTCAAAACATACTCGTATGATTCAGAGTCGCAGCTTATAGGCGCAATTAACGAAATGGGATATCAATCTGGCGCATCGTTTGATGAAGATGGTAACTGTATTTCGATTACAGATCAGAGCAATAATACAACAAATTTTGACTACGATACTTTAGGTCGCCTGGTTAGCATTATAGACGCTTCTGGTTACTCTAAGGTGTATAGTTATAATCAATCAAATAAGGTATCATCATTTGAAAATGGTAGACATCAGGTTACAAATTTTACGTATGACGAGGTAGGTAATTTAGCATCTTTAAGTGACAATGAAGAATTTACAAAATTCACTTACGATCCAAATGGAAACCTTTTGACTACTACGTCAACTTCAGGAAATAAAAGCAGAACATATGACAACATGAATCGTCTGATAAGTTATACTGATACAAAAGGTGATACAATAGAGTATACCTATAATTTGGACAGTGCTATTACCAGTATAAAATATCCTGATGGTAGACTAGTAAATTATGAATACGATCTTGCTGGTAGATTGGTTCAGGTCAAAGACTGGGATAATAATACAACCACTTATGCTTACGATGGAAACAATCGATTAATTGTTATTAATAAACCAGATGGGTCATATCAACACAATGAGTACAATGCTGCGAATCAAATTACTCATATCAGTATTTATAATAAACTTGACCAGCTGATCTATGACGTAGCATACAGTTACGATGCAATTGGAAATCTGATTAACGAAAATGAATCAACCACATCGTTAGATAGGGTAAATAATTACAATTACTCTAGCCAGTTATTATCACAAACATCAACCCTGAATCAACAACCAAGTAATAATTATAACTACACCTATGATAGTTCAGGTAATATCGTTTCACAAGAAAAGAATGGTATTACAAATGTTTTGGAGTATACTCTCGGTAATAGAGTTCTCTCGATTGACGGAGTTCAAGTTGTACATGATAATGATGGTAATATTACATCCTATCAGTTAAACGGGGTTCCAAAAACATTTATCTACGATAGTAGAAATCGGTTAATAAGTCATTCATCTTCTGAGTATGAGTACGATTCAGAAAATCAAAGAATAGCAAAGACTTATGGAACTAACCTTACTGAGTATACAATCGATATAAATGGGACTTTGCCAAAAGTATTGGTGAAAACAGAAAATAATGAAAGCACATATTATGTTTATGGGATTGGATTAATCTCACAAACAAAAGGTACGAGTTATAATATATATCACTTTGACAATAGAGGTAATACTGTTCTCTCAACAAATTTAAACGGTGATGTAACGGATACTATTAGTTATGGACCTTTTGGGAATGTTGAATCTAGGACAGGAAGCAGTGATATTGACTTTTTATTCTCAGGTCAGTTTGGAATAGAGACGGATGAAAATGGACTGATATACCTCAATGACAGGTACTATGATCCAAGTATTGGAAGATTTTTGAATGAGGATCCTTATTCTCTTAAGTATCAAGATATTCTAAAACTAAACTTATATGCATATGGAGATAATAACCCACTTAGTAATGTAGACCCAACTGGTAACTTTCTTGAAACGGTCTTTGATGCTTTTGCGGTATTATCTAGTGCAGTAGCCTACTTTAAAGACCCAACTGTATTAACGCTTACATTCTTATTAGCTGACACTGCTGCAGTCTTTATACCATTTGCAGTAGCTCCATCAACTGGCTCAAAAATATTTAAATTTGGTGATAAGATTATCGACACATTTAAGGGTGGGAGCGAAGTCGTTTGGGATACTTGGGAAAGTTATAAAAAGGTCACCAAAATGGTCGATGGTGAAGAAAAGATATATGCCCAAATTGGAGAGCGATTATTTACTCCCCACGCGGTTAATAGAATGATGCCATATGGGAAAACGACATTAGGAAGAAGTGTTTCGCCATACTTTGTTGAGGATGTTTTAACAAATGGTAAGTTGATTGATAGTAAAATGGTTAATGGTGTACTCAGAGAAACATGGCAAAGTGGTACAGTCCAAGTTATAACCGAGAACTCAAGAAAAACTGTTATAACAATCATTACAAAATAAGTGGAGGCCTAGATGAGTAATCTGAGTTTATATTCAAATATTGTTGAAGCGTATACTAAATATGTTATTGACGGGCAACTTGATAAATTTCAACACGTTCTGGAAGCTAGTGTTCATGCTATGGAGGGAATTGACCGTGAATATGCAAAAATACTAAATGAAATCTTAAATGATATTGAGTACACAAGATTCATGTATTCAAATGATGAACAACCTGATCAGGTCAATGTTGCTATGAATAAACTGAAGAAGTTGTTTGAATAACATATGTTGTAATGAATGTATTGAACACTCTAATAACACTTGCAAAATGGATTGATATTGCGAATTTGAGGCTGTGCCGACCACCTACTTGACACACAAAGGGTGATTTCGACCACGTTACAAGCAACTTACAAACGTAGGCGTTGCCGGCGTTTGTGCTTTGTGACAGGCGCAAGGCGACCACGCGGCTTTATCCTTCACCGAAATAATATTCAGAGCAGGCAGTGGTTTTGCCCTTAGAAGCCGAAGTAGAACCATCGCCAAATTCGCCCCAAACAAGCGTCTCTCATCGCCAGTGGTATCTTTACTCCACTTGGGACTAGAAAACGCCACACAGGGTGAACGTGTGCATCACGTGGGCAAGCAAACACCTAAGCTAGTAACGGTAAAACTTTAGTCGTCATTGATTAGAATGGTTGCTCACAAAACAATCGGCCACAAAACCTCAAATTCGGCTTTGATTACCCTCAGGGCATACTTGCTGCCTGAGGACTAAATAATGCGACACAGGGCGAACGTATGGCACACAAAGGCAAGATTAACTCTTAGCCCAGTGATGCCAATGGTTTAGGATTGAAACAGCATTACTTCTCAGATAAAAGTTCTGTAATCGATCAGCTGGACTAAATCGTCTTTTCCGCTACCCCTCGGTTCATGGTGAACCCCTACTTGATAGTTTTTTTCTGGTAAACTAGGACGCAACTGGGGGGTAAGGGGGCGACGGTTTCTCGAGAATCCTAGCTGGACTGACCAGAGCTAAAACAATAATTATCAATCAACAGCAGAGAAGAAAAAGGTTTTAATACTTTTCTTTCTCTGCTATTATTTTTTTTGAATCATAGTGTTTTCTTCATTTTCCTCAAAATTTGACTTGTAATTGTTGAGTTGAGTAATAGCAAATATCAGACACAAATTTATTTAATGAAATTTTGTCTTGATATAGTGTTATTTGAAAGGTAAAATGTTACACCTAATTTATTTAAGTGTCAACTAGAAGTGCAATATTGAATTGAAGCTAGTATTAATGCGCTCGTAATATGAGCGTTTATTAGCAAAACGGCTCAATTTTACTTTAGCAAACATAAATACTAATTCAAATTTTTTTAAATGACAGCAACATTAAGTCCTTTATTGATGTTGAACTATAGGGTTTTAGTAGACAGCTGAGTACAATGCAAATTTTATGGAAAAAACGCCTAGACCACGAATAAAATTATTATGAAAGATATGTGTTATAGAATTGTTTGTAAACTGAAATTTGGTTGATTTCAAATGAACTGCTCAGGTCAGAATTTATGCCTTGAAACAATTCCTCATATTGAATGATTGAGCTTGGAGAAACAGAACATAAAGTTTTCTTAGTAGCAGCCTGAGAATATAGAATCGTTCTGGGATGGTGAGAAAGAGGCAGAGATTAAGCGGGATTAAAATTGCTGTTGATGAGACAATTTCCAAATACTTGATCGAATCATTGATGAATACGTGAAACACAATAATTACTCAAGAAGCCTCCAAACTCTAGAAAATCTCATGTCTGCATAGGTATTAAAGGGTGCTCCATCAATTATGCTGATAGCATAAATTCACTTCAATACTTCTGAAAAGAAAACTTATTTTTCTTAAAATACTGTCAAATAAATGGGTGCACTATTTCCTTTTAAGGCTGATTTTCTATTTCTAAAATTATTTATTTTACATAACAGTTTAATTGTAGTATCATAATTTTTAAAAGTTAAGTATAGCGTAAATTTGTTATTTTGATTTGAATACTTAAACATATTCATTATAAGAAATCATGTTTAATAAATGTTTGAAAAGCTAGAAAAAAATTTTAATAAATATACTGGACAGTAGATAAATTGAGCAAAAAATATTTTAGGAGGTGATATTATGTCGAGAATGAGCCATGCAAAATATAGAAATCAAAAAGTGCTAGTAAGTGCTTTTGATGTAGATGATAATTATGATGATTATACTGAAGAGGATAGAAAGCAATTTAAGTGCTTTTATTGTAATACTAAAATTCAGTTTTCCAGGGGTAAATTACATGATGATCCACATTTTAAGAACTGGCCATTAACAGATCATAAAAAGGGGTGTATAGTACCGAAATCATTTACTCAAATAAAAGGAAAAACAAATAGTATTGAACTTGAAATTTTGGTTTCGACAATCCTTCCAAGAGCAATGAGACGTATAAATCCTACATCACCAAGTATCGTCGCTCGTACGACTAGAGCTAAGCTATTTGGAGGAAAACAGACACATAAATTTATTTGTGAAATTAAGAAAGTTCTTGATTCAAGCAATAGATTTGCTATTTTTGATGAATACAAAGATTTGAAATTATTAACAGAAGATAATGATGAGGTATATATTAAGGATATCATTTTGAGTCAGGATGAGGTAATTCGAGTACTTGACTCAAATGGTGGTGAAAGCTTTATTTGTATATTAAAAGCTACCGTTAGCAAAATTAGAGAGATAAAAGGTAGTTATATTTATGATATGACAAAATCAGAAAATGGGAATTATGGAAACTCTAAAAACTTCAAACTATACATGCACCATGATTTTGTTGAGAAAAATGCAAATAGAATTGAATCAATCAGTAAATCATTGATTATATGTTATGGTATTGCATCAAAAACAGAATTTGGATACCAAATGGATCTATATTCGATTAATAATCAAATTGCAGTGTTAAAAACATTCTTATAATTATGAAGTTAAGGCTTCATATCGGACTGAAGACAAAGGTTCACGATAAAATCAAATATGATTTTATCGTGAGCTTTTTTTCTTGTCTCAGGTTAAATTGTGGCTATTCTTCTCGAGAAACAAAATATAGCCTTCACTAGGCTACATTTTTCCACTTCCATAACGCTATTTTTTTCATGTTCATGCATGCGAAAGCAAGCATCGCTTCGTCACGCACCTTCGTTTTACCTCGGTAGTCTTTTGAGAAACACTGCAACTATGCACGATGTTTCTCTGTGAGAATCCTAGGCTTGTAAGCCTTATTGTTTTTGACCGCCTAAATTGACCTTCGAGGACAGCGGGAGAAATCTACAACACTTATGATTTCTCTGTACTTGGTATAATTCTGACCCTCCTATAATGAATTTACATCTCAGATGTATGAACTCATTATAGGCTAATCTATAACTGATTTCCGCTTATGCAGAACAGCGATTTCTTATAAAACGGAATGCTGATTTCCTATTATCGGATTCGCGATGTATTTGTGACCGGAATATTCATTGGACTAGCATCTTAGTCCAAAAAAATATCCACATCCCCGGTTACACCATGACGGTTTTAATCTTAGGCAGGCGCATTATAACCGTTATCAGATGACATATGAAATAATTAAAAAAATCACATCAAAATAAAGGATGAATTAGATCACTGATCATCATTTACTTTGATGTGATTTTTGTTTTACCTGCTTAAATTAGAATACCATAATTTTTAAGTGTGATATCTCTATATGTATCTACAAGTGGACTTTGAATGGCTTCAAGTAGAGTAATTGATTTGTTAAGAGAATTAATGTAGTTTGGATAATTTAAAAAATATTCTGCAATTCCTTTTCTATAATATAAAAGATGAAGTTCATCAAATCTTTTGTTTTTTACTGAGTATTCAATGCCTTTATCAGAATAAAAAAGACTAGATTCATAGTTCTGAACCTCATGATATGTATAAGATAGACTGAAATATAATTTGTTAATATTTTTCATAGACATATCACTTGTATTGCAGAAATTACAATTGTTAATCATAAATTCAAGTATTTTTATAGAAAATGAAAAATCACCCATTCTTCTTTTTGCAAGTGCAAACAGATGTAAATGCCTTAACTCAAAATCGTTATATGAATAATTTTCAAAATTATTAATTTTAAAAGAAGCTATAGTGAGTTTTAAAGAATGAAAAATATATGAGATGCATTCATCAAGTGAATCGGGAGTATTTATTAAAAATTGAACAGAGCTATCAATAAAGTAAAGAAGTTGTTCATACTCTGTAATTTCAATTAGTCCATTATTAACAATGTCACTTTTTATTGATAAAACATCAATTTTTAAGTTTATTAAATTTTGAGTATCTGCTACATCTATGAAGTTTTGAGCTTGATTATAAAGTGAATCAAGATCGTAAACTATTGAATATTGACTCATTAGTTTAATTAAATTTCGTTTGTAAATGATTGATAAATTAACCAAGGTTTCAAATTTTGGAGTTACATGACCATTTTCAATTTTACGAAGTCCATCAACTGATACACCTACGGAGCTTGCAACATCAGATTGAGATAATCTAAGTGAAAGTCTAATTTTTTTTAGTAAATTTGCAAATTCTTTTGAAGAAAATGAATAGAACATAAGTTTGCCCCGACTCCAATCGTGTTTATTTTTGCATAAGCAAATTATATCATAGATTTAATTGAAAAAAATATTTTATAGAGGTGTATATGAATAAAACATTTAAAAAATTTATTGCAGTGGGACTAATAGCATTAGTAATCGGGATAGGAATAGAAATTATACAAATTGATAACAATTTTAAGGTTAACAGTGTAGCTGAGGATATACCTAATACTTGGAATTTGAAAATTTAGAAAATTCAACTTACATTAATAATCTTAGTGTTTAACTCCAAGAACAACTCATAATGGAGGAAATAATGATCGAAAAAGAACTGAAATATCAGCTTACATTTGGTGACTTTGAAAAATTTAAAGAGTATGTCTATCAATCAGCGTCAATAAAAGAAAATTTCAATCAAACCAACTTTTACATAGAAACGAATCAATATCACCTATCTGAAAATGACATTTCATTGAGGATTAGAAAAAAAGATAATCAAACCTTTGAATTTACAATTAAGCTTAAAAACATAGCGCTTGAAAACAACCTTTCAATTAAGAAGGAGTTCAACAAATTAATTGATCATGATTTAGCCAATGATATTCTTCAAAACAAAGTGTCAATTTCAGAGACGGAAATAGGTCAGTGGTTAAATCAATATCTAAATGTTAAGAATAGCTCAATTGAATATTCTATCATTGGGAATTTAAAGACTTTTCGAGAAGTATGTAAGATACCAGATTTCTTAGATCCGATTATATTGGATAAAAGCAGTTATCTTAGCATCGAAGATTATGAAGTTGAGTGGGAGACTGAAGATATCACTCAAGCACGATATTGGATTGAAAATTCATTTGATGTACTTCAAATACAACCCATAGATAATATGGACTCAAAAAGAAAACGATTTCTCAAAAGGTTAACCCAACTTAAAGCTTTAAACAGCAAATAAATGCTGTTTAAATAATCAATGGAAGAGAGGGGGATACCAATGAAAAAGTACTGTAAACCAGTAATTAAAAAGGAAACTGATCCTAAAAAAGTAGTTCAAGTATTAGCGAAGCAAGATGTTTAAGTAACAGAGCTGTTGTTAAGTGATAGGGTTTAACATCCCTATCACATAGCAACGAACAGGGAGGGAATATGGAAAGCATTTTAGGAAAACGTCTAACAGAGCATAATGTTACGTTTAATGATATTCTTTTAAAAATTGGCAACATTAATAATGAGGATATGATTTTTGCATATACCTCCCAAATGGAAGGATTGGGGACCAAAGATTCTGATATTGATATCTATGTTTTAACAGAGAACTCATCAAATATTGCTTTTGTTAGAAAAGATGAGAATAGAAAAGTACAAATGGCTATGATTCAAAATTTGATTTTTGATATTGAGTATTGGGAAATAAGTCATGTGAACGATATCATTACTCGGGTTAATTGTGATGTTACTGATTCTTTTAATGTCAATGAATTGAAACTCCTACATCGTTTAAAGGAGAGTGAACTGTTGTCAGAATGTGGGAGTTCAATTAGTAGTGCTATTGAAATGTCGAATTTAAAGAAGAAAGTCAAAGAGTTTTATATTGTAATGGCTAACTCAGAACTTCAAGATGCCATTCAATTATTTAACTCAGACGAAAACATATGTGCTAACATTCGAGCCACACTAGCACTTGAAAATGCAATTGGAGCTCTTAATGCTCACAATGGAACTACTAATTTAAAAGAAAAATGGATACCTAAGATTTTCTATAACAATAGAGCTAAGAACCCCAAAGTATATGAAAAGTACTTGGATTTTCAAGTGTACTCAAGAACAGATTACAATAGCTTACCTGATTTTATTGAGAATAAACTGGAGTTTATTCAAGATATCATTTCAATGGTTTCAATTGATGGAGGAGAAAATGACTAAGAAAGCTTATAAGAAAAAACTTGGTGTTGTATTATCAAAAGTTGACAATGGTTTTGTCCTAATTAAAGGGAATGAAGTCTTTACTGTCAATGAGATTGGAGCACGCATCTTTGATCTATGTAATGGACAGCACCCAGTTGCTATCATTAGTGAAAAATTAGCAAGTGTTTATGATTTAAACCAATTAGATATAGAATCGGATGTTAGAGATTATTTAGCCGAGCTTATATCAAATGATCTGATTAAGGTTATTTAACACCATGCAACCTTATGTATTTAAGAAGCAAATCATTACTATTACTTTTATAGTATTGGGATGCATGATTAATTGGATAAATAATGAAAAACTATTAGCAAGTGTATTTCTCTTTTACTGTATTCATATAGTCGGATTATCAGTTATACCATACTTACGGAAAAACTATAAATATCCAATGATAATCCATTATACTTTATATCATCTTCCTATGTTGATACCAGCACTATTCATCAGAAATCAAGTTATAGTGAAAGAAAACATGTTAACGTTTGTCATCGGTATAGTTATTGGAGTTTTACTAATACTTTCAAATTATAAGCACAATCAAGTTTATGTTTCAGAGAATAATCCTATTATTAATAGTGCTTTAGATACCAGTACTCTTATCATAGAGCTGTATCACAACATATACGTTGTTGTTTGTGAAGAAGTTTTTTTTAGACTTTATATTATTGGTACTTTATTTCATAAATTAGGAATTCATGCAGTACTCGTTAGCTCAATACTTTTTTTACTTAGCCATTTCAATAATAGGTGGGCAAATAAAATCTATAATGTTCGTAGTTATACTTATCATTTTATAACTGGCTTGTGTTTTGGATTGATTTACTATAACTCAGGTTCTATACTTACCTGCATTCTTGCACATTTAATCTTTAATAGTCCAGAATTTCTTATTCTTTTAAAACGTTATAAAAAGTTTAAAGAATCTGAAACAATAATGTTTAACGACTATTAAAAAATGAAAAACATATACTAGGAGGTTGACTTTTATGTTAAATGTTGCTTTCGCTACATTTAAAAAGAATAGATCTGTAATTAGAAGAGCATTTCCATGGAGTCATACATTTGGACGATTTATAGGTGGATTCTTCACAATGATCTTTCCATACTTTATGTATACATATTATTTTAAGGGTAACCTAGATGCCAACTTCATGGAATATACTAATCAATCAGATTATATCTCTTATATAGCTTTAGGAGCTAGTATACATGTATTAGGCAAATCGACTCTCATGAATGTTGGACGCTCTTTTATTACTGAGTTAAGAGAAGGGACATTGATTTCATTTTTTCTTTCTCCAGCTTCAAGGTTTGGATACTATTTAGGCTGTTTTCTTGAGCAGCTTGGGAGAGCATGTTTAGAGTTCAGTGTGATTATATGCTTAGGTTTTCTACTTGGGGCTAAAGTACTGAAGGTATTTACAATAGAATCAATATTGGTATTAACTGTCACGATTTTCAGTTTCTTTGCAATGTCGATGATGTTATCATGCATAATGCTATACACAAGAGATACATATATTTCACAAAACACCTTATTTATGATCATGGGATTAACATGTGGTATTGTATTTCCAGTTGAATACCTTCCAAAGAGTATTCAATTCATCTCACACTTTTTTCCTACGACTGCTGCAATAAAGTTATTTAGATGTGTTTTGACACTAGACCAGAGCATCATAAACAATTTGCATTTGGTTGCAGAAATACTCGTTCTGAGTTCAATATATATTTTTTTCGGGATGATATGGTTCTCTAAGTTAGAGAAAAAAATTACTGAAGAAATTTTCGCTTAAGGAGACGAGGATGTTAATAGCAAAGGATTTATCAAAAACATATAAGGTTAAACAGAAAAAAAGAATATGGTCAAAAAAAACAGTTCAGCAGATTCATGCCGTTAAAAATGTGAGTTTGGTTATTGAACCAGGTAAAATTGTAGGACTTTTAGGCATTAATGGTGCTGGAAAAACAACTACTATTAAAATGTTGTCGACCATCATAAAACCTGATTCAGGCTCTCTTTTTATCGATGATGATGATATTATTAGCCAACATAAAAAGTGGAAGGATAGACTCAACGTTATTAGTGGTGGCGAAAGAAATCTCTATTGGAGATTAACTGGACGTGAAAATTTAGAATACTTTGGTTCCCTTTATGGTTTAGGGAAAAAAGAACTAGCAAAGAGAATTGAACATTTACTAAAGTTAGTCGGTTTATCTGAGGTTCAAGATCTACCAGTTGAGAGATATTCCAAAGGTATGAAGCAACGACTTCAAATTGCAAGAGGTTTGGTCAACAATCCAACCTACCTTTTTTTAGATGAACCCACTTTAGGACTGGATGTTACCATCGCTAAGGAAATAAGAAGTTATATAAAAAGCGTCTCGAAAGAAGAAGGCAAAGGAATTTTACTTACAACTCACTATATTTCCGAAGCAGATGAACTTTGCGATTATATTTATGTAATAAATGCAGGAACCATTATAGAACAAGGAACTCCAGATGAATTAAAAAAGATGTTCAGTGGTGAAGTTGAATGTCAAATCACTGTAGAAAAGATAACTCATTCTCTTGCTAATTCATTAACTCAACTGTCAGAAAAAGAGAACTTTTATCTAAGTATAGAAGGAAATATAATAACTACACAACTACCTCAAAAGTATGTCAAAAGTATAATACAGACTATTCAAATTGAAGAAGTATTAATGACAGATCTCAAACTCAATGAACCCAATTTAGAAGAGGTTATTATTGCTGCTGTTAGGAGGAGTGAATGTGAAGAAATTTTTTATAACAGTACGAGCTGAAATAGTAAAACAACATCGTAATTGGTTTCATTCGCGTTTCACATACTTTACTTTGATGATTTGGCCAATATTATTGTTTTTTAATGCATATTTCACCTACAAATCATTTGACTTAGGAGTAGCCTTTAAATCCTATAATATGGATTCAGAAAAAGCACTAATGTTATTTCTAGTAACGGGATTTATAGGTTATAATTGCTTTTGGTCAATGGTACAAAGTGCTTGGCAAATGAAATTTGAACGTGAGAATGGAACATTGGAGACTATTTTCATTTCACCTGCAAATCGGATGGCTATTGTATATGGTCGAGCTTTAGGAGCTCTTTTTGAAAACATATGGATGTTTACATTATTTGGTGTTTTTGTGCTCATGATGAAAGGTTCGATTAGCAGTTCAAAAATAATATACCTACCACTAGTGGTACTTGTTATTCTGGTATCTGCAACCATTTGGGGGGGACTAATGAATGTTATTTTTATGTTCTCAAGAGATGCCTCAGCATTGTTTAATATCTTCGATGAACCAATGGTTTTATTCTCAGGTGTTCGAGTTCCCATACAATCATTTCCATATTGGGCAAAAGTAATATCTGTAGTATTTCCACTGACACATTCACTTGTAGTGGTTAGATCTATATTTATGCCAATTGATTCTAATAGTCTTTTATCAGCAACAATCAAACTACTTATTTCATTAAGCATCATTGTATTTTTCACACGCATATTAATTAATATGGCCGAGAAGAACGCAAGGAAATCTGGAGAACTCAACTTGTATTGATTGTATTAAATGTCTAGAACGGTAAAAAAGGGATGGGTATTTACGCTCAATCAATTACATATTATTACTTTATATAAATATTATAACATTGCATCAAATGTCCATAAAGGAGATGAAAATGAGACATTTTGAAACTCATAATATACATGTATTAAATCATTCTAATGGTTATACAGTTTATAATTCTGAAAACGGAAAAATTGCTTTGATTAAAAAAGAAGTAATCAAGCAAGAATTGTTTAAGGGATCAAATGAAGAAACTAAAATGATTACTAATAAATTAAAAGACCAAGATTTTTTTACTTCTGACAAAAAAATAGATTCTTTTAAATCTGAATTACCTCTAAAAATGAAGTACGAGCAATTATATTTAATAGTTTCAGATGGATGCAATATGAGCTGTAAATATTGTAGACAAGGTAAAAACTTGAACTACAAAAATATGACTTTTGGTGAAATTGAAGAAGCAGTTGAATCTTTCTTTGAGGTCGGAAAGAATTTAAAAAGTGTCGTTTTTTATGGAGGAGAACCTCTTTTAAATGCAGACGGTGTCTTTCACGCAATCGAATATATACGAAATCGAACTAAGCATGATGACTTTGAAGTAGACTTCTCATTAATTACCAACGGTACATTAGTTGATATGGAGATGGCTAAGAGGTTAGCAAAATACAAAGTCAGCGTTATAGTTTCAATTGATGGCCCTGAAAAAAACAATGATCAAGCTCGTGTTTCAAAAGATGGCTTAGGAACATATAAAAGGTCTCTTAAAGGTTTTCAATATCTAAAAGTAGCGGGTTGTTGTGTGGGAACAAACTCTACTATTGGTCCACACAATCAAAATGACTTTGATGACCTAGTCAAATGGCTCGTTGATATACGCCCCAATACAGTAGGATTCGCATTGCCACATGGCTCAAAAGAAAATTATGCGATGGGAATTGATTTTGGGAAAATGTATGACCATATTATTGATTCCTTCGAGTTTCTTTCCTTCCATGGAATAAGTCAAATACACGTAGAAAGAAAGTTAAAGGATGTTATAGCAAACAATGTTAACTCCTTTGAGTGTCGAGCTTCTCAAAACAGGGTAGTAGCTTGTCCTGAAGGTAAATATGGTGTTTGTGAAGGTGCTGTAACCAATGACTCAATGTTCTTTGACAGTATTAATGAAATCCATAAAACTGCATATGAATATCAGAAAACCTCACCCTTAAATCTTGATGATTGTAGAAATTGTATTGCAATAAGAATATGTGGAGGTGGTTGTCCGTATGACAAGTTGATGAGATATGGACGAATTGATTGTGTCGACCCTTTTAAATGTGGTTTTATTCAAAGAGTTATGAAATACTCTTTGAAATATATTAATGAAAGAATGATAACCGATTCATCTACTAGCATAGAAATGTTGACTGATGATAAACGAAAAGAACTACTCCAAGGCTTAAATTTTTCGAAAGAAGGTTTTGTACCTTTGGATTACAACTGCGATGCAAGAGTAGACAAATAAAATTATAAGTAAATGGAAAATAATACGAAAGCAGGGATGAACATGTATAACGTAGGTTGGGGAGTTACACATAAATGTAATATGAAATGTGAGTTTTGTTACAGTAAAAAGGTTAGGGCTGATGAAGCTGATGTTCCAGTTAATGTTATGAAAACTTTTGTAAGTGAAAACCATGCTAAGATTAACTGTATTAATTATGGAACGGGAGAAAATTCACTATGTGATAATTGGTTTGAAATCATTGAATATGTTAGAGACAATCACCCAAGTATTGAACAAGCTTTAACGACAAATGGTAATATTTATTATGAGATCCTTCAAGACGATCATAAGAAGAATGTTTTCTTAAATAGTATTGATGAAATTGATGTTTCACTTGACTTTGCAGATGCTGATAGACATGATAAATTCAGAGGTAAAAAGAATGCATATGAAGGTGTTATTAATACTCTCCGTCTATGCCGAGAACATAATATTCCAACAACAATCGTTTTTATAGCTACAAATGAAACACTTGAAAAAGATAATATAGATGGATTATTTAAAATTGCTAAGAAGTATGGCACTATTCTAAGAATGAACATATATCGACCTGTTGCAAATATTCCAATTAAAGACAACCCGTTTATATGCGATTTTGAGAAAATAGTTGATACCCTGTATCACATTGATGAGAACTACAAAGTTATTTCGATTAACGACTCTCTATTCAATGCTCTATTGACAGATAATCCAATTGAAAGGGATCCATCGGGGAGTACAAGTTTAAGAATATTACCAGATGGATCGATTACCCCTTCAACATATCTAATTACAGACGAGTTTAGAGATTTACATATTTCTAATAAAAATGTTCTTTCTGACTTATCAAGAAATAAGATGTTTAACCAAATGAAAACTGTAAATATGCCTGAAGAATGCAATCTCTGTGAACTCAAAGAACGTTGTGGTGGCGGTGTACTAGACAGAAGATATCTTTGGTACAAGTCTTTTGATACTGTTGATCCATATTGTATAATGAAGCAAGATAATAAATGTATTAACGAGTATCCAAAAATTAATACAGATAGACCAGATGGTTTTTCTTCCGTACATGACGGTTATTTACCGACCATGTTCTTTAGACCATAAGATAAAGTTAAAATTGAACTATTCAGGAGGCATTACTTGTGAAAAAACTGAATTTTGATATTAATGGATTTTCTATAAATTTTTCATACTCCGAAGCTTTTAATGCAAAAAAAATGGTTGTGGACCATTTTGGAGTATGGATGAAAGATAACAACTCAGAATCCGTTGAACTTAACCTGAGATTAATGGAAATGAATAATGACATAATTAAGGAGTATGAGAGCATGGTGTACTCTCAAATAGTGGAAGACTATTTCAAAAAAACGAATAACCTTATTTGGCGTCTTTCTTTTGAGAAAAAGATTGTTGATAATAGCTTCTCTATGTTAAAACTTAATGAGCGTAACGTTATTATGAAGATAGACATTGATTCTAAATCGATAGATATATACTGCGATGTAAATGAATTCTTTGAAGGAGCACATGTTGCCAACGAAATTATCACAGAAACCATAAAAATCATGTATGTTCATTTTATGGAGGCAAGAGGATTCATAGTCGTACATGCTTCATGTGTTGACATTGACGGCAAGGGTGTACTCTATGTAGGAGATTCTGGAGCTGGGAAAACAACTACCCTCATTAATACGCTTGATATGAACAATGCTAAGTGTGTTTCAAATGACAGTGTATTCATCAAGCAAGAAAAGGGCAAAATAATTGCAATTGGTGTTCCTCATACGTTTAATATCCGTCCAAACTCAGTTCACCTCTATAAAGACTTAAAAATACATGAAACAATCACAACGCTTATTAAGAATATTAAGGTATCTGTTGAAAAAATTGTATTTAATCACGTCGATATCATCAAGGATAATATTAATAAGACATTTGTAGATGAGATTCTATTTTTGGAATGTGATTATGATAGCGATAATACTGTTCTGATAGAGATCGATAAGAATCTTGCTAAAGATATTTTTACCAGTAATGTAAAGAGTTATAATAACCCCAAAATGATGAACTTTCACGAATTCTTTGTGAGAGACCAATCATACAACACTGAATATATAGACAACACTATCGATAGTGTGTTTACTTTATCTCAACAACATAAAATGTGCTGGGCTAAGGATATTAGAGAGTTTATAGGTCAAAGATATAAAGAAGCTTAAGTTGCACAAAGGAGACTTTATGAAAATTACAGCTACATTAACACGTTTATGTAATGCGAAGTGCTCGCATTGTTATTTGCCTTCTGTTGATTATAATAAAAATTCTAAAGATGACTTAACAAGAGAACAGTTCATGAAGGGAATAGAAAACATCGCACGTAATTTTGCTGGTGAAGTTGAGCAAATCAAAATTACCGGTGGTGAATTCTTACTTCTTTCTTATGGCACAGAAATTGTTAGTACCTTTAGGTCGCTATTTCCAAATAGTAGATTGATTGCCTACACTAATGGATTAATATTTAAAAAGAAACCGGAATTATTTAATATAGTAAAACCTGACATTTTTCATCTTGGAATAGATGAATGGCATAAAACCGTGGATAGTGAAGGTAGATCTGAACTTGTAGAACACTTCATTAAGTATGGAGAAAAGAATCAGGATTTTATATTAGATGTTCACTGGGCTGAAAATAGTGACCGTAATAATAGAACTCTATTCAATAAGATGAAAGAAAGGTATGAGAACGCAAATTTCAACATTGCATTTCATTATTCTCAGTTAGGCACGAATAGAGGACGTTCATTAGGTATTATACCAAGTGACAAATTTAAACGTTTGAAGAACGACTGTACCCTTGGTGAAGATTTAGCCATTTTATATGACAATCATTTATATGCTTGTCATTGGGGATTAGTTGCCAATGATATTGGAACTCTTGATGATGAGAATATCAAGGGAAATCTTGAGAAAATGAAGGAAAGTAAACTTAAACAGATTTTAAAAAGTAATCATGCTGATTACTTTGTGAACCAGTACTTAGAAAAAGATCATATTAAAACATTTTATTTGTGTAATGAATGTGAAATGATCATAGATAAGGGAATAGATATTCATAATGCTGCTGAGTCATCAAATATATGTTAATCGTAGATGAGTACCTTAAAAAGTATCTTGGGAGAAAAGTGACTGTGACTATTGATCGCAAGATGGGTTCAAAACATCCTCAATGGGGTTTTATATATCCAATAAATTACGGTTATTTAGAAGGAACCCTTGCCCAAGATGGTGAAGAAGTCGATGCATATATTGTTGGTGAATTTGCACCTGTTGATACTTACAAAGGATATGTTGTGGCAATAGTCAAGAGATTTAATGATGTTGAAGATAAGCTAGTTGTATGTGATACCCTAAATCGATACAGCAAGGATCAAATAGCTGCTCTAACAGAATTTCAAGAACGATATTTTAAAACCATTATTGAAATGTATAATGATTAAAGAGGGAACTAAATTATTCTACACTTTGTAGAATAATTTAGTTGGTTTGATTCTATTTTGAACACATAGAATATGATGCTGACCTGACCCCAGTTCTAGTACCATTCAAAAAGTTAGTTTTTCATTGCTATCGCAATGTTGATGCGTATTCATAAAGCGTCATATTTTTTAATGAGCTATGTAGACGAATTAGGTTGTATTCGTCCATCCATTTTGCAATTATGTCTCTTGCATCTCTTAATCTTGTAAAAGAGTGCTGGTTTTAACTAGGGTGTAAGTCACCAAGATGGAATAAGATAATTTGAAACATTTGTACCTTGGGTATCAGGATACGAAACGGAAGAAACTAAGTTTCCTTATTCGAATCCGAGTAAATCAATGCGTCTAAGAGTTCACTTTTAGTTTCTACCGATATATTATCTGACACTCAAGAGTGCAAATACGGTCAGAAAACCGCCGTGTGGTGATGCGAAGACCGCTTAAAGCACGGGACAAGCTCCAAGTGCAGCCACTCACAAACACTGAAGGAAGAACAACTCCACGATGCCATAATGTAGGTGATCAATAAAGTAGTCGAAAATAACGGAGATTTTATCGGAACCTTCAGGGAGAATGTCAACAGGGTCATCGGAAACCACAGCACCAAATGCGTTACCATGGAGTATGACGATCAAATCTAAATACTGCAAAAGCAGATGCTGACGCTCATCGAAGATAAAACACGACAAGGCACTCTCAACGAAGAGTTTGATGAAGCATACAGAAAGTTATCCGAGCAGATAAACGAGCTAAAACAGGCGAAAATACAGCTTGTAAGGGCACAGACGCAAGCAGAGAACTATGCTGAAAGAATAGCTGAACTGGACAAAGCAATCAAGATTTTTAACCCAGAGGTAAGAGAATTTGATCAAGAACTGGTGAAAAGATTAATCTACAGCATCAAAGTCAATAAGGGCATGAAAATAACCATACAGTTTCACTTGGGGATTGTAATGACATTGAGTGTTGACTACTACGAAGAATAGAAAGCTGAATATAGGATAGAAAAAGCCGTGACTGTGGATGCAGTTGCGGTTTTCTGTTTACGAGAATACGCTTTATGGTTATGTGAAAACGCTGAAAAAGAGTGTCCAAACGTGTCCGACAATAAATTGACAAACCGCAAGCAAAATGCTAGAATAGAGAGTGTAAATACGGAAGTGTCCAAAAGAGGTGTAGAAATGAAATCTAATTTAGTTGTAAAATTAATAGAAGCGCATAGCTCAGGGAGCGAAGACGCTTTTAAACATGCATTGAATAATTTGGCAGATGATGAAGAAAAAAAAGGCAATGCAAGTACGGCTTTGTTATTGAGAAATGCTTATGTTTATGATAAAAAACGCCCAGTGTCTTATGCGGATAGCCCACTTTCGGAAATGTCGTTTTCAGCTCAAACGGCTATTCCAACTCCTAAAGACAGAGATAGTACATTGGAATTGTTGGAAATTCTAACACCTAAAATAAAGCTGTCTGATGTAGCGTTGCCAGAGAAAACAGTTCAAGTTCTTAAGCAAACTGTGGCAGAACAAAAGTCTATGCAGCAACTTATTGACAAAGGTGTAGTGCCGGCCAACAGACTTTTGTTCTGCGGTCCCCCTGGTTGCGGAAAAACTCTAACAGCAAATGCATTGGCAGGAGAACTTGAAATACCGATCGCGTATGTAAAGTTAGATGGACTTGTTTCTTCGTACTTGGGACAGACTGGGACAAATATTAGGAAAATCTTCGACTATGTAAAAAATAAACGCATCATGCTCTTTCTTGATGAATTTGATGCTATTGCAAAAAAAAGAGACGATTCAAATGAATTAGGAGAATTAAAGAGAGTTGTAACTACATTGCTGCAAAATATGGATGCTATGCCGGCTAATGTTTTTCTGGTAGCTGCAACTAATCATCATCACCTTTTAGATCCTGCAATATGGAGAAGGTTCAATTCTTCAATACTTCTAGAATTGCCAAACCTCGATCAGCGAATACAAATGATAGAGCGCTTTTTCGCAGATAAAATGCCTGATTTTTTAGTTGATTTCAAAACACTAACGATTTTGTCTGAAGGGATGAGTGGCGCAGAGATTCAAGGCTTTTTATTGTCACTTGCAAAATACTGTGTGTTAGAGAATATATCTGGTTCAATTTCACAAAAAGAAATTGCAGAGATTTGGCTACAACAAAACACTCTGTTTGTCAGTGAAAACAGTGATGATTATATTAAAGCTCTATATAAGCTAAAGAAGAACGGAATAGCATTGAGAACATTAGAAGAAATAACCGGTATACCAAAATCAACTCTAGACTATCGTTTTAAGAAGGAGGGAATGAACGATGAATGAAAATAAAAGAGAACACTTATGGATACCCGATGAGGAAGTAGTTCGTCTAGAAAAAAAGCTTACTGGTCGCACTACTCCTAGAAATATGCCATATGGAGAACATGGCCAAAAACTCAGTACCAGTTTGCAAGCAGTTAAGCAGGCTATTGAAAATGTTACAGCAGACGACTCCTTGGTAGATTCAGGATTAATGATCTTTAAAATAGAATTGCATGAAGGCGAAAAAATTAAAGATAAAAAAGATTTTTTTGATTCAACAGGGATACAAGTTAAGGCTGTTAAGACCGAGAATAAGGCTGTAGTTGCTACTACTAAATCTCAGTTCCAGTTATTGAAAAAACGTGTGGAGGATTATACCGCTACAGGTACTGGGAAAACCTATTTTGACTATGTCGAAGATTTTAAAGCTTATATAGGCAGCGAGAAGAACTCGAGTACTTTGCAAAAAACAACATGTTCAGAAACCGTTCCAGTGACTCTGGATGTTCAATTGATGCTTGTGCCTAATTTGGGTGATGACATAAATGGCTTAGCGATTCAACGGCTAGTCGATAAGATTTCAGGACAAAGTGGTAACGTTCAAGAAGAGCCGTATTATCTATCCGATAATACCCCTGTGATTCGAGCGATAATTCCTTCTAGTTCTCTGTTCCATTATGAAAATGATTCGGCAATTTACAGAATAGAAGAAACAGATTTTTTTAATGCAGATGCGGCTTCAAAAAACGCAATTGATTTAAATGACTTGGAATTAGATGATAGTATATCGGTTGACGCGTTGCCAATCGTTACAGTTCTGGATTCGGGTGTGAACTTCCCACCTAGATTGGAATCCTTGGTTGTTGAGCACTGGACTGACGGAGCCTCCTGTGGTGGAGACACCGAACACGGTACAAAGGTTGCGAGTAGGGTTGCGTTCAAATACATTTGCGATCAGTTGCCGAGCACAAAAGTAGTCCCTAGAACACGCATTATCGATTGTAATATATTGGACGGTAGTGTTCCCGTGAATGTTTTCATTAGGCGTATCCAAAATGCTGTGGTTTCTTTTAAAGATATCTCGAAGATATATAATTTATCAGCTAATGCCACAACTCCGATTGAAGGCGACGAAATGAGTATTCTGGGTTATGAATTAGATGAGTTACATCTAAAGCATAATGTGCAATTTGTTGTTTCTGCAGGAAATCATCAATTGTGGAGCACTGAATCAAGTTTAGAAGATATTTTGGATGACGACGATTCAAGGGTTTCAGCGCCCGCTGATTCAATGTTATCCGTTATTGTTGGAGCTACATCTGGAGAGAATCATCCTAATTGTCTTTCGACATTCAATGAAATCACGTCATATAGTCGAAGAGGGCCTGGATTCAATGGTTTCAGCAAACCGGACTTAACTGCGTATGGTGGTTCGATTACCAACATTGCCGGATCGGTCTCGGTCCCCGAGGATAAATATTCCTTAATGTTGGACAAGAACGGCAAGCTAACACCTGATGCAGGGACAAGCTTCACAGCACCAGTTGTTGCTGGTGATTTGGCTGAGGTTCTGAGAGTTGTTCCGAGTCAAGACATTTTATTAGCAAAAACTCTGCTATACCATAATGCGAAGCCTATTTGGGATGAAGATAGTATCACAGATGAAGAATTAGCATTTGCCCACAACTTGTATGGCAGAGGTTTATCTAACGTTGATGAAAGTAAGTATTCATCACCCTCAAAAGTAACTTTTGTGCGAACCGGTACATTGAATCGAGTTACAAAAGAGAGGGTTACAATATTTATGCCTGAAATTCTTGCAGCACAAGTAGGAAGAAACGTTGCAAAGGTTACAGTAACATGCATCTCGATGCCGCCAGTTAATAGAGCAAAAGGAACAGAGTATCTGGGAGCATATATCAGAGCGTCACTGAAGAAAAGTAGTTCAGATGGACGTATGATACCTGTTCAGCAGGATACTAAAGAAGGGCGACAAAAGTGGGATGTATGCCATCAATTCACAAAACTTTTCTCGACATTTGAGGCTGGTGATTGGCAAATTTGGCTTGAATTGTTTTCCCGCTGGGATGATGAAAACTTGGATGTGCCATACGCTTTGGCTATTACCATTGAAGATGTCAGCAATACATTAGATGTCTACAGTGAAGTTGAGGCTCTGAATAGGTATCAGGCGATGAATACAATCAGATTGCGTGTCGATTCACAGGCGTAATAATAGATCGAAGAACAGGTACACATGGAGTTGTAAAAAAGATAACTCCTTGTGTACAAATTCATCAATACACAAATAAATTTTTGAAATGTTAAGGAGGATAAGGGTATGGTATATGATAACAACCATAGTGATGCAACCGTACATGAAGGTAAGAAGGAAATTACAATCATTGTGAATGCGCGTCCCAAAACAATCGAGGATAAGACGCTTTCTTTTGAAGAAATTATCATCCTGGCATTTGATGCCAATGATTCAAACCCAGATGTTATCTATGTTGTCACCTACTCAGACAAGCATGGAAACTCTTCGCATGAGCTGTCTAAAGGACAGACAGTAAAAGCTAAGGAAGGAATGATTTTCAATGTTACACCCACTAATCGCTCATAATGACGATCTCACAAGACTTTATAATGATGGCTATGAAATTAGCATTTGTGAAGGGTATCTTCGCATAGACAGTGTTCCGTATTTGAATGCATCCAAGTAGGTCAAATACGGATCTCTGATTGCTGCGCTTGAGTTATCAGTTGATTCTCGAACTGTTCCGCCGTCTGAACACACGGTTCTGTTTTCCGGAGATGAATTTCCTTGCTATGCAGATGGGACGATGATTGAAGGAATTCGATGTGAATTTAAGGATGAGTATCCACTTCCGGATTTTCATTGCCGGTTTAGATTTTCGTCTAAACCAGCGACTGGCTATAGGGATAACTACGCGAAATTCACTCAGTATATTCTTATAATGTCCGCGGCAGCTTCACTTGTTGATCCGAGTGCTACTCCAAGAACATTTAAGGTTATCGATTCTGAGCTTTCTAGTGTATTCAATTACTATGATACAAACGCCGCAAGATCTTCCATCGTACACATAAGTCGCAAATTGCAAAACGAAAGGATAGGAATTATAGGTCTAGGCGGAACTGGATCATATGTTCTTGATTTTATTGCTAAGACTCCAGTTGCTGAAATACATCTTTTTGATGGTGACAATTATCTCCTACACAATGCCTTCCGTTCGCCCGGTGCACCTTCTAAAGATGAGTTTGATCAGACGAAAGCTAAGGTTGATTATCATCATGATATTTACCGCAAGATGCATAAGGGTATAGTTCCGCATAACGAGCATATAATAGGCAAAAACATGGATTTATTGGAAGGTCTGTCATTTGTTTTTCTCTGTATAGATAAAGGCAGTGCTAAAAGACCTATTATCGAGTATCTAAAAGCTCAAAAATTTCGTTTATCGATACGGGAATCGGAGTCCAGAAAATCGATACAACATTGATTGGTGCTGTTAGAGTTACGACAGTAACACCGCAGATGAATTCACATGTTGATCAGCGAATACAAATGGTTGATGATGACAATGATGCTTATTCAACGAACATTCAAATTGCTGAGTTAAATGCGTTGAATGCAGTGCAGGCAGTTATAAAATGGAAGAAGTTACGCGGCTTTTACCATGATGCGTTAGAGGATAATCATTCAATATATACGATCAATACAGTGTTGGTGTCAAATGAAGATTACATTTTTAAGTATAAATTTGTACAATATATACCCGAGAAGATTGAAGATGGCATTATTTATATATCAATAGAATTTAATACGATGTCTCATAAGTGTGCATGTGGATGTGGAAATGAAGTAATCACTCCAATATCTCCAGGTGGTTGGTCGTTCGTATATGATGGTAAAACCATCTCGATAAATCCTTCAATAGGAAATTTTTCATTCCCGTGCAAATCGCATTAATTCATTAACAAATCCAATGTAGTCTGGGCACGTAATTATAATGATAAACAAATTGAGAAGGCTAGGAATATTGATGAGAGGCAGCGTCGCACATTTTACGATCGGAAAGGGTAAAATTTTAGAGGATGGTTTTATTGAACCATTCGTATAATAAATTGCTTTAATTGTGAAACTTGTGAGAGGAGGTTGAAATTTTTCTAAAGGCTTTAATTATTGGCGTTAGTAATTATACATCTTTAGGACAAACATGCTTACCTTTTTGTAAAAATGATATCATTGCGTTTCACGACGCATTAAATATCGGGATTCAAAATGGCTAATTCAAATATTGATTCATGTGGTATAACTGGGATTGTAACAAACAGAGATTTTCTTAGTGCTCTAGATAGCTTGAGACGAAACACGGATTTGGATGATACAGTGATTTTTTATTTTTCTGGTCAAGGTGGATCACTCGTTGATGGACATCATCTTGTACTGAGTGATACCTCTATTAAAACCAAGGATATTATTGAAATTCTTGAAAATATACCCGCAAAAAATAAAGTAATTATTTTAGATTGGTGTATGGCTGGGAACTTTTCCATAGGACAAACTGCTACGTTCGATGTTAATGATACAGTTGAGGAATTTGCCGGAAAAGGATATGCTGTATTAGCATCAAGTAATGCAGCTCAATATTCTTATGGACATCCGGATAAACCTATTAGCCTATTCACAAGCTTTCTTTGTGAAGCAATAACAGATATTCATCTTATTAAGCAAGGGCAGAAATCTTTATACGATTTAAGTAAATTGCTGCTTATTTACTTAGATATATGGAACAAAAGAAATCCCCTAAAGCAACAGAATCCAATATTCAGAGCCAATATGGGAGGTAAATATTCTTTGAATTGCAGGAGTATCATCCATATTGCGTTGAGAAAATTTATGAAGAATCCTATGAATATATAATATATGCTGTTGAACCGCTGCACAATGTTTCGGCAAAGAGGTATGCAGTTAAGACCATTTTGAAAAATCCAGCTACCTTTGAAGAAATTTCAATGAAATATCAGTAGATTGTTAATAAAGTAAAAACCGATGGATGTTTATAAGAATGACATTTCACGAAAGCGTTGGCAAGGAATAAGTTCGAATATTGTTTTTTGCTATTTCGGACGTGATGGAGCTGATATTGTAAACGGTAATTATATTGTCATACTACTTGGGTGGATGAACTTCAAGATAAAAAGTGGTGGTATAGACTAGACGACAACAGCACTGTTATAAATGATATTCATTTCAATATCCATTCGTATTATGAAAACTTAAAAATTTTCACACAAGAGAATGTTGGAGATATGGATAGTTTATTTGTAAAAATGAAGTCGATAATTTCTCATCTTATTACACTCGCTGAAAAAGTGATTGGATTGTATAATGAATTCCTGAACGGAGCAAAGACAGAAGAAAACCTCGTGGATGAAATGGAAACAGTAATATCTCTGCTTGATAAGTATTATTTCGAAGAAACTAATCTTGATATCCCTCCGATTGGGTTAGAAGAATGGAGTCAGTGTTGTTCTAATTTATCTGCCACGATACATGATTTCACCTTGATTTATAATAAGAGGTATTTGTCAACTAGGACGCCTGATAATAGAATTGCGTGCATGAATATGTCAGTAAGCAGGTACTATAGTGATTTAGAAGCACTTGAAAAGATCAAGCGATAACCGTTACTCTTTATAAGAGAATTGAGATAAGCTAATTGTATCGAATAAAGCCTACAAGAGATCAAAATACTTTTGAAGGTTTTCTTGCTTACAATTTGCATAAATTGTAAGAATAAAATGGCGGTAATTAGAAGAATAAAGTGGTCTGTCAGGGTGACTGAATGTGAAATATATGCGGCCACCAAGGAACCAGTGGGTCCTGACAACCTCATTATTGTCTACTCAAGGCATGTTGAGAGGATAATTCTAATGATGTGTTGTAGATGGCGGTATATGGTAGTCCATTTGATAACTCAACTGATTCGTTAAATTTCATCTTGCCTCAAGCTAACACATGTGCTATCATTTACGTATTCAAAGTTATTGTTTTTAAAATCAAAAGTCCACCAATGAGTAGCACTATTTAGTGGCGAAAAGTCTATCCAGAAGGATAGGCTTTTATTATGCCCGAAAAGGAGGATTTAGTTTATGACACATAATTTATGGTGTGGAGAAAAAAGTTGTGAACGTATCAATGTACAGTTTTGATGAATCCGATTTTGCTACTGCATCTGGTGAAAGTGATTATTTGGTATTTAAGTATCTTGGTGCAATGAACAACAATATGAAAATTGATTAAGAGGATTGTAAATTACTTTGAAGAGGTGGACCTATAAGGTCCATTTTTTGTTAGGAGGAGAAGATTGAGACTTAAGAATATTACTGACGAATGCGTGACAATAAATATGAATGGAAGATCGATGGTCTTTTGGAAAGGTATCGTACTATGTGAGAGTGTTTATTCTGAACACCCTCTATGAGACTGATAACATGGCTGTAACGCTAGAGGAAAACGATCATGGAAAGGTAGTTGTGCTAGTTAAGACACCTGTATCAGAAGGGCATTTCGATTATCATGAAGCATTGTACTTAAGTGGGCCAGATGAGCTAGTGCGTTTTGAAAAATCACCTTTTGATCCTCTAAATCGTGGATTCTATCCACTTCAAAGCAAACTAGAAAACGGAAGCTTAGTAGAGATTAGTGAGCATTTTGGCACTGGCCGTAACCGCCTCTATCTTGACACCAACATAATGGCAGCTTTCAACATTAATTATTTTGCCGAAAAAGGTCGTTTTCCTATGGAAGATGAAATAGAACAGGCGATTAATGAGGTGTACATCTTAAAAGCTTTATTCACGCTTAATACAAGCGGTAGCTGGATTAAGAAGGACAAAGTCATATGCTTTAACGTTTTATCAATACCTTGCCAAATGAGAGTTGTTGAGGATCCATTCGGGGAGTTTTTTGTCATTGAGTATGATCGTGTCGATTTCGAAGCCAAACTGAGAGTGACAAAGCGTCTAGATGTTAAATCAAAAGACGTAATTATTGCAATCAATGACATACCATTTGATCACTTGATTCATAATGGTGATACTTATTTGAGTCAATATGGCATTGAGGTAGGTGAAAGCCTTGTCATGGACGCACTAGGCAAAGAAATTATCGAGCGCATCATATCGTCAAAGTGCTCTGAGGATTCTGTCGGTAAACTGATTAATCTTAACAGATATGTTAGAAGCCTGCCTTTAGCGGTGAATCAAAAGGTTATTAGCAGAGAATGTGTTGAAATTTCAAAAATTATAGGATTTGGAGCGCTTGATTATGAAGCGTACTTAGCTTCTTAAGGAGGACTATTATGAAAACGACAAATGAAGTTTTGGTTTTATTAGTGGAAAATATTTTGGAGATGAATCCAAACATGGATTTTCTAGCTGCATTAGATAGGGCTCGAGAAATGGAGTCTGAGGAATAGAGGAGGTTTTTTATGCGTAACATCAGAATATATCAAACAGGACATAATGAGTTCAGATTCATGAATTATGACTATTTCATGGAGCACAAGCTGGTTTTGTGGATGTAGACAGTTTTAGCTATAAAGAAGTCTATACAGCACATTTTGATTTAAGTAATGAAGACATGATCGCGTGTGAGCAAGTATTCGTTTTACTAAATACACATCATCCAGAAAACTATCAAGCGCGGTCCCTTAGTGTAAGTGACATCATTTCTCTTGATGGAAAGCTATACTTTGTTGACTCGGTAGGTTTTGTTCTGCTTGATCAAAACACAACCGCGGTTAAGGTTTTTGCTAAGTGCTTACTAAGACTAAAAAATGATCACTACTTTAAGGAAATACTTGATATGCTTGATGAAGTAAGCGCTGAGCCACATGAACTAGATTTGGTCGACTGTAGCGTACGTACTGAACTAAATTACGATTCAAGCCATGGACTAACTATCAAGATTGGGGTTACAAAACGAGGAGAAAACACAAGCATCGCAACACTTTACTCAAGTGAGATGTCTAAAAAGGCGTTTAGTCTAATGGGTGAGCTTTGCGGAGCGCTGGCCTACCAGTTATCCCAATATGTAGAGTCTTTTGGTACAATAAGCCGCGCTGCGTAGTTAAGAGCGGGTTGCTTTGTAATACGCACTCTTACATTAGTTGATATTAAGAGTCTTATTTACGCGGGATGCTTAATGTGCTGAGCGAAGATACGGATTTCATCAAATTTTAGATTAAATAATTGGAAAGTAGAATTATAGTTCCATCTATACAACGGACGATAACTTAACGTGATCTTTCGATTGAATGGGTCTAAACTGCATAGTATGTGTTAACTAAGAGGCTACGGCCTCTTTTTTTGTTGAAAAAGTGCTTGCATTTTTATAGGGCGATTGTTATAAAACCTTAGATGGAGGTATGTGAATGGATGTTGATAAAGTAAATATAGATGAACTGGCGCTGCTTAAGGAACAAGCTAATAATCTTAAGTCGACAATTGGAAATGAACTTGGGCTTAAGCTTGAAAAGGGCGAAGAAACCGTGATCGTTCACGTCGTGGGAACGGATGATGAGGGTAAAGATATCTACGCGAACCGGAATGAAGCCTTTAAGCTGCTAGAGTGGTTTGAAAATTTCTCTTTCGATTATAAGGAAATGTTAGTAGGAGCTGGGTATTTCGGATTTGTTCTACTTAACGCGATATCGATACTAGGTTTTTTTAATGCCTATAGGACAATGGAACTTGGCTATACTCAAATCAATAACATATACTTCGATGCCATCGTCATGATCATGCCGCTGATATTATGGGCGATTTCGACAAACTATCAAAGCTTCAACTTTAGGAACAGAAAACTTGCGATGTTTCAAATCGCCTACTGGGCAATGAATTTTATGGTGGTTAGGCTCACCTTTATCATCAGCTACGAAATGTCGGTGCCATTAATTCTAAAGATTGAACCAACTGCAGAAATGACAGCTGAAAAGATCGTTGGGCTGGCCTATATTTCTACAACGGTCCCGGTGATTATGATTTTAATGCTGCTAGTCTTTATCGCGAGCAGGTCAATGGCACTAAATAGAGACTTTCTAAAGTCAGTAGAGGAGTTCAGACTTTTCAAGGTCATTGATTTAGACGCTTATCCTAAATCTGAATATGTTTATAATGTCGTTAGGGACATTAGGTCAGGAAAGACAATTACTATCCCTCAGAAGGATAGGCAAATGCACACCGCCATTATCGGCGCCACAGGTACCGCGAAAACATCTTCTGTCCTATTACCAGCCATACTGAATGACTTAAAGGTAAGAAACTATAATAAGAATATGCTAAAAAAGCTGTTTGCTAGGTATACAGAGAAAGGCCTTTTTATATTAAAGTCGCCTTTTGAGGATAGAGATTTTTCCACTAAGTACTTTGAGCCAAACAACGATTATGAACTGAGTTTTTTAGATCGGCTTACCGGAAGGACACCTAGACGACTTTATGAGGACCTAATAAGTAAGTATCAGATTGCAGGACAGACGATTTTAGTACCTGAAGATTCACTCTCAGACGATGCATGTAAGCTATTTGAGGCCTTTAATGAACCCTATAACCGCGTAGATCCTAAACGGGTTGATGGCGAACACAAAAGTGGATTTAAAGGGATGAACATCCTGTATATTTCCCCTAATATGCCTAAGTGGGCAGTAGACAGAGAGAAAGTGAGACGCGCAACGCTCCTTGCAGACGTGATGCAAATAATGTTCGAGATGGGCGGTAAATCCGATCCATACTTTGCATCAGTAAATAGAATTGCAACTACGACAGTAGCGTTACTCCTTCAGCTCACATATCCTGAAATGATGGGCCGTCAACCTAACCTTGGTGATGTCCAGGCTTGTTTAAGTGATTTCAAAAGGATTTATTTACCCTATAGCTATCTATACCCAAATGATAAAATCACACAAAAAAATGAAAAGTATCTATGGCTAAAAGATAACATCAATAACTTCTTTATGGGTGAGGGCGCGACAACCTTTGAGCAGCATGCACGGGGACTAAGGGTTCAGTTTTCACTCTTTTTAGCGGACGATTACATTAGAGACCTTGTTACAGCTAAAGAGGTTATTGATTTTGACGAGATGCTATCAAACAATGAACTTACTGTCGTCAATATCGAGCTTCCGGAAATAGGGCCACTAAATGCGCCTGCGTTAGGCTTATTCTTCTCAGTAAATATGACTAACGCAGCACTAAGAAGACCAGGCACCGAATTTACAAGAAGTTTTCACGTGTGGAGAATAGATGAGTTCCCAATCATCGTTACACCATCCATGGAGCAGGCATTTACTTTATTTAGAAAGTTCAAGGTCGCAATGGAGGTTGCGCTTCAGACGCTTGATCAAATGGAAAAGACGCCGTTTTTAAAATACCTTAAAGGCGTCATACTGAACTCGACCGCGAATCAAATTGTTTTTGGTAGAGCAAACATCTCGGAGATGGAAATTTATTCGGTGTTATCTGGTGTCATTGACGATGTCATCGACATGGAAGGCACATCTGAAACCTCGCTTTTAACAGAGAACCCGTCTATAACGTTTTCTAAGCGGCAGACTAAGACGAAGGTAAATGTCAATGAGGAAGGCGATATACGCAACAAGGATTTTCAGGAAGTCACATATTTTTACACCAAAAACAACTCTCTTATGCCGCCTGTACATGGCAAAGTGAACTTCATAAGGAAAAAGGACCGAAGAGGGGTAAAGGTAAAAGCGTCTTATGACTGGGCTACTCTTGCCACTAAGGAAATCATAACTCCAGTGGTGGAAGCTAAAAAGACTCTCAAGCTCACAAATGTTGAGCTTGAAAGGGCACATCATAACCAGGAAACTGTTTCAAGGGTAAATTTCATCAACATCAACGAGATTAAAGCTGAATCCGAAGTTAAAATAACTCAGGAAACTGCTCAGTCCCCACCGATAACACTTAAGACTGAAGAGAAAATGGCTGAAGCGATTAAGGATGATGAGGGTATTGAAATTGAGATTATTGAACCAGTAAAGGACGAAGCAGAAATTGAGATAAGTCCGGTATCTGTAAGCGAAAACACAAAGGGTGTTAAGAACAATAACTTTGATCTTTTATAACCGAAAATCAATTTTTCGGTTTTTTTTATCTTTTCCTGTCATTTCAGTGTGCACATGTGTCATATAATGAAATTAGCTAAATGTATGGAGTAATTTTACAGATAAAATAAAGAAGACTCACCACTTGCTTTTGCAAACTCAGATAATGCTCGTTCTAAAGACAAATCGAACAATGGTAAAACTGACAATAGCAACTCAAATAATAGCAATCTACTACTTGGGCATGCAAAAAACCGAAACCATCATTAACACAATTACAGACTCAATAGCTGAATAGTTTTATTTGCCTATCTCGCTACTAAAAGAGCATACCCCAGAATTTTTATTAATTCTGTAAAACACAGTATCATACAACTATGATGTAGCTGGCAATCGGCTATCGATTGATTCAGATGGAGTTGGTACCGTGTATAGTATGATGCGTCGAATCAGCTATTACAGGCGGGAGATAAAGTTTTTACTTATGACAGTGCTGGTATTGTCAAGGAAATTATCAGCTAAGGCGATTAGTTCAAATACACTTATTATGGATCAAATCGACTTACAAGTGTCATCTGTGACGAGGGCACGTTTTTTACTACACCTACGATACACAGGGGGTGTAAGCTTTTCAGAGAAATGCGTTAATACACTGAAGAGAACATTAGGGTTTAAAAGAGAAAGCGAAGGTTAATGATGATCTAATTTCGAGAAATATTGCATCTGAAAAATCTATTAATGGCAATGCTGACATTAAAAAAGAATATATTGGTGTGTATGAAGCTGATTCTGAATCGTAAGTACAAATATTGCCAAATCAAGATATAGAAATAAAAAAATACGATATTTGGGCCAGAACCCATAGAATCATAAAATTTATAGTGAAAATGGATCACCTATTAATTAGTACTATCATGCAGGTAGAGATGTGGTCGCATAAAAGATGTTTGTTAAAAAACAGAATATCCCCTGCTAAGTAAGAAACCATCAACACAAATGGTGACCTCTTGTACTATGAATACGATGGTCTTGGCATACAACCGCGCTTAGAAATAGAAATGGTGAAAAGATTGATGACTATAGATACGATGCATTTGGTAACATTCAAACTGTAATCACATCAGCTTTTAACAAAAAAAGATTATACGGGGCAAGTGTAAGATGATAATTCGACACTCGTCTACATGACCGAAATATGGTATAATACAAACGTGAGCAGGTGTGATGTTTATGTTTTTTTATTTAGTTTTGGAAATATATGACGAGCATTTTGAATTCTATAACCTAAGAAATGGTTAACACAGATTTAATGATAAGTCTAATGGTACGCTTGTTATTATTATGTGTAAATGATATTATGAAAGAATCAAATTTAGGAGGATGATAATTATGAGCAGATTTGTAAAAGCTGATCAATTTCTCGGTGCTATGTTTAGTAATCTTGTATATAATGGTAAGTATGAGATTTCTATGAATGAAATTTCTAAACTTGAAAAAGAAATATATCCTATTCTTTTACAAGAATGTAATGCAGTTTTATATGCATCAACTCATGCTGTATATTCTGCAATAGATGACTATTGTGATTTTTTCCAAATTGAGAAAGATAATGTATCACTAAATAAAGAATTGATTTTTAATTTCTCGAAAAATAGTAGAAATAATAATAAGAAAATAGTGGAAAAGTTAAATAATTATTTTGTAATGGGTATCCCTTCAGATATTAATAATTCATTTAGTAAACAGTTTAAAAGCTCATTAACTCTAATTAATCAACAAAACGGTAGCTTATAATATGGCCAAAAAAATTATTAATGATTCAGTTCATGGATACATTTATCTTGATTCAATGGCATCACATATTGTTGACTCTGCAGAATTTCAGAGACTAAAATCTATAGAACAAGGCAGTTTTAGAGTTGTTTATCCAGCAGCAAGGCATGACAGATTTATTCATTCGCTTGGCACATATTATCTTTCAAAAAAAGTGGGTGTACATTTTATCGATAATATTTACGAAGATTTGAATATTGAACTTGATAAATTGCTTGTTGCTAAAATAACAAACACCTTTTACTATGCGGCTCTATTGCATGATATTGGTCACGCTCCGTTCTCTCATACTACGGAAAAATTTTTTGTAAAAAAGGCAACGGAAGGTACCCCCTTCATAAATGTGCAGCTTTTTAATGCAGTTGAAAGTATTTCTACCGAGAAGAGTCAGTTTGAAATTTTTAAAAAAGAATTTTCTGAAATTTCACCTAGTCCACACGAAATTATGAGTGCAACGTTACTAATTAATAAATCTAAAGATTTTTTAATGGAACATCTAAAAGATATAGATTTAGAATTAGCTGCAAGGATGGTATTAGGAAGTACATATGACTATAATAATCATGATATTACAAAACACGAAATTAAAAATGAATTAGGTGTAAAGAACTGTTTTATTAGATTGTTGAACTCTGAAATTGTAGATATTGACAAAATGGATTATATAAAGAGGGACACTCAAATGTCTGGTTTTTTTAATGTACCAATTGACATTGAGAGAATAGTTTCTTCAGTGACAGCTGTTTTTGATGATGAAGGTTGTATATATCCTGCTTTTAGAAAGAGTTCTTTAAGTGTTATTGATAATGTATTTAGAGCGAAGTCAGAACAAGCTCAGTGGATGGTTTCTCACCCCATCGTAAAATATGATACTGAATTGTTATCTTTTTGCATAAATTCCCTTTCATCTAGAATAAATGCGAACTACATAGAAGAAGTGTTTTCCATGAGTGCATTAGGAAAAGAAGGTGTTACATTAGAAGGGAAAAAATATAGACTTTTGTGCGATACAGATATTCATTCAGATTTACGAAAACATTACGATGATTGTGATCTAATAAGAGAACTTTATGAAAGAGATTCACGAAGAAAGCCAATCTGGAAGTCTTATTATGAATATAAGTATCTATTTTCCGATTTAATAGAGCCAGATGGGGATGATTTCGTTCTAAGGTATTTCAAACCATTAGTAGATACGTTACAATTATATGATATTTTTGTATTAAATGATAAGAGTTTTAATTCAATTGAAGTAAACGAATCTATTAAAAATGAAGTAAAAGCTGTTGCTTTATTTTTGAAAGATTTTTGTGAATCTGAGAATATACCCTTTGATTTAACTTTGATTACTTCAACTGGAAACTTTAACACTAAGTTTGACAGTAAAAAAGTATATATCACATTTTCAAAACTTCCTAAAAAAAACGGTAAAAATTTTGAGACTTATGAATTTTTGAAAGAACCAACAAAAAATGAGAATAAACCTTTCTTTTTCATATACTCAAAACAAAAGTTTAAACCTGAGCATATTTTAAGGTTTAAAGAGAAGCTTTCAGCGCAAAAGAAACCGATTAAAAAAAGAGCTTAGGAAATGTAAGCGAATTTTAGTAAAAGCAGCTAATTGATTTGGCTGTTTTTCTTTTTATCATAATAGTTTGGCCCCTACATACTGTAACCAGTAAAGCAAGATAAGTGTATATGGTAAAATTAAGTACCCCCCAAATGGACTACTTTATATTACCATCTATAAGTCTCAGATTACACGTAGTATCTAACCAAATCTTCGCCTGCTCATTCAACTCCATCAAGTCCTTGAATTCCTTGATACGCGGCCAAAAGTTACCTCTGACATAATTAACACCACGCTCAACTTTTCCCTTTGATCTTGGAATATATGGGTGATGTCTTACCGGCGCGAAATCATGATGCTCAGCAATTCTTAAAAATCGTGGATTCCATTTATCATCACCAGTTTTATGACTGTTCGCAACAACGGTCTTCATGTTATCGTATAGAATACTTTCGGGTAAGCCACCAAAGTAAGAAAAGGCTCGTTCATGACAACTAATGAGTGTATCAAACTTTGAGTTCTCAGTGAACTCGAGATAGTAGTTTCTCGAATAACCAAGGATCATAATGAATGCATAAATCTTCTTAAGTGTTCCATCCGGAAGCAATACTTGAAATTCTCCCCAATCAACTTGAGCCTGTTTTCAAGGAGGGGTTTAGTATCTAGTCGAAGCTTTTGAGAGTACTTATTCCCGGTAAGGCTTCATAAATTCTCTTAAAATCGTATGCTTTCCTTCATAATCCTTAGCGACTATTTCATCAAATAAGACCATAGAGTTAACACAGCCTTCATTCATACGATGTAAAATGTAATTTTTATAAGGGTCAAGTTTACTATTTTGTTTTTTGTTCCGCTTATATGTTGGAATGGCTTTAATACTTAACCATTTGCTGACCGTCTTTCGGTCGACGCAGACTTCATTTGAAATCTGCTTGATACTGAGTCCTCTGCTTTTTAAATCTCTAATCATGAAATACTCCTCACAGTTCAACATCTGTATGTCCCCCCTTCAGAGAGAAACATACGATTTTTGTGGGGAATTTTCAACCGATTTTTAGGAGTATTTAATCACCGATTTTGACGAACTCAAGGAAGCAAACCGAAAAATTGCCGATCATGAGATGACCACCGAAATTCTAAAAAGGCAACCGCCATCTTCACAAAGAACGACCAGAAATGAAGTAACTCTTCATCCGAAAGAATGCCACCGTGTATCTGGTCGAGTAGATGTGCGAAGTTCTTGATGTCTTACGGGGCGGATACTACGAATGGTTACACCGCAAGCTCGGCAAAAAGGCTGATGAGGAATCGGATAAGATACTGAAACTCATGAAGCAGAGCTATACGGAATGCCAAGGGATGTGCGGCCTGGACAAGCTTCTGGGTGATATCCGTGAAGAATTCCCGAAATGCAGCCACAATAGAGCTTACAAGCTTCAGAAGGCAAATGGCTTTACAGAGTTCGCAAGAAGCATTTCCGTGTTTGCCTTACCGATTCAATACATGATCTCTCCATTGCGAAGAACCTTCTGAACCAGAAGTTCGACATTTCTGAAACCGGTAGAGTCTGGGTAATAGAAATTACTCAACTGGTCACAGGCGAAGACACAATGTATCTGGTAACTGTAATAGATATCTGCACTAAGGAGATCGTGGGCTGGAGTATGGCGGATCACATGCGTAAGGAAATCTGTATTGACACTTTGGACAATGCCGTCAAGCGGCATCGACGGCTCCGGGTTTGATTCATCACTCCGATAGAGACTCACAGTACTGCAGCCACAAATATCAAGAGAAACTGGCTGAGTACAAGATGCGCTGCAGCATGAGCTGTAAAGGAATCTGCTGGAATAACGCCTGTGCAGAGACATTCGTCAGCACATTTAAGTCCGAACGGGTACACCATATGACTTATAAGACATTTCTGTAAGAGTTTCAGAATATCTTCTGTTACATCGAGAGCTTCTATAATTGTCAAAGAAGACATCAGGCGATGGGCAATATCACCATCCTAGAATTTAAGCGTAGGATAATAATGTAAGTGGCTGCTTAACGGTAATCTTGAAATAATTTTTGGAACCTCTGAAACTCTATAATACCCTAACTTGATAGTGTCCATTTTTTCGAGAAAAGGCCAATAATTAAAGATGAAGATAGTATTGAAGTTGAAATTATTGAACAAGAATAGAACGAGGTCGAAATTTAAATAAGTCCGTTGTGATACGAGAAAACACAAAAGGTTTAAAAATAATAACTTCGATTATTAATAACCGAAAATCATTTTGTTTTCGTTTTTTATGTTTTCTTGTCATTTAAGTGTGCCCATGTGTCATATAATGAAATTAACTAAATGTATGGAGGTAATTTTGCAGTCACCTTTTTTATATAAACCAGGGTCCATTTTCGAAGAAGCTCCAGAGAAAGTAATTCAAATGTCTGATATGAATCAACTAATCAAGTACAAAACACTCGATGAAATTGATATAAAGATCATGATGCTCATTCACAATAATGTCTTTCTAACTGCAGGTCTTATTGGAAAGCATTATGAAGGGGAGACGTTTTTCACAAGTAGCTTTGCTAAAAACAGGATGCGAAAATTTGTAAAGTATGGCCTGGCAAGGCGATTTTACGTTACTTTTGATGGAAAAGAAGCGATCCACAATAGAACAGTTAATTTTTATGGACTTTCAGAGGCGTCCATGAAGTATCTAAAGAAGTATTTTGGTTATAAGAGTTATGACATTGGAACTGGAGACCTTGCTATAGTAGGGGATATTCTATCAATTCTTTCCATGAATCAAGCGATAATCAACTATTCTAAATCTACATCCTCCTTTGAAAGAGTTATCTACAACAGACTCAAAAGTCCGCGTGAAATGTACCTAACCATGTACAATAAGGACTTTAAGATCGTATGTTTAAGGAGAGACAAACCAGCAAAAGCTACTGAAAGCAAGTCAGGATATAAGTTTAACCAGCTACTCCATCTTGTTGAAGATGAACTTTTCGCCGTAGAGCTATCAAAAAAATGGACAGTTGATCATACCCATCGTCTGCTTTTTATAACAGATTTAATGATGGTGAGTGAATTTATGAGAGATTCTTATTTAATGATCAAAAATGAAAGATCCATTGTCGAATACAAGTTAGAAGGATTGGTAATGATATGATGACTGTAACTAGGGAAAACGATATGACTAACAAGAGATCTTCTGACGACGATGGGTTTTGCATTGGAGATGTAAAGAAATATCCTGTCAAGATTTTTATCTCGCATACAAAGGGAGCAGATACCATTTTGATATTCAACACTCGAGTTCAGCTTGAGTCATTTTTGATGAAGAGGGCATATCTAAAAGAGCGCCTAGAGTCTAATCAAAAGCTAAGTGCTATTAAAATTTGGGAGTGATAGGAACAAATAATTTCCCCAAACCGAACATATATTTGATTTTTAAGGTAAAACATAGTATCATTAATGCCATGACATGATTCATAAATATGGTGTTTAGGATGAGTATGAGCAATAATGTTAGCGGTGTAAGCAAACTTCGGGTAACCGAGAAACAGCTAAGAGAAGATATTGATGAACTAATACAAAAAGTATGGCGGGAGTGGTGCTTTAATGCGCTGAAAGTGTATGATGATACAATTGTAACCAGTCAAGTAAAATAGGCCATTTGGGGGTGCGGACAAAAACCTGGACTTGCTATAGAACAGGAGGTTGTCATGTATTCAATTCAAGATAGACAAAAGGCATTAGATCTGTATATCAAATA
>Ga0209794_1000656_pt1 | contig 42415 bp, 42 predicted proteins | sample EBPBio232013_DNA_FD_185869 | JGI IMG/M metagenome (GOLD analysis project Ga0209794, IMG submission 185869) | Wastewater treatment Type I Accumulibacter community from EBPR Bioreactor in Madison, WI, USA - Reactor 1_5/23/2013_ DNA (SPAdes)... | ecosystem: Engineered > Bioreactor > EBPR >... | reverse complement strand
AAGAGGCTGAGAAGGCTTGCCTTTTCGGCATAACCGGCTTCCTGCAGCACCTTGGGCAACCAGGACGACAGGAGGTAGACCAGAAGCAGGCAGCAGAAGAAGGCAACCCACAGCATGACGGTGCGCAGCGAACGATTGTGGCGGAAGAGTTCAGCGACCGAGGCCGAAGCGCCCTTGGTTTCGTGGTAGGTCAGGCGGTCCTCCGCCGTCAGCTGCAGCGAGGGGTCAACCCTGGCATAAATGGCCTTGGCCTTGTCCTGCTGGCCCTGACGAATGAGGAAGCCGAGCGATTCCGGCAGCATCCACAAGACGAGCGGCAGGAGGAGCAGCGGCACGGCGGCCGCGAAGAACATCGGCTGCCAGCCAAAGGACGGAATGAGACCGATGCCGAGACCGGCGGCAACCATGCCGCCCACCGAATAGCCGGAGAACATCAGCGCCACCATGGTGCCACGCAGACGCTTCGGAGCATATTCATTCATCAGCGCCACGGCGTTCGGCATCAGGCCGCCGCAACCAAGACCGGCGATGAAGCGGAAGACCTTGAACTGATCCGGCGATCCGGCAAAGCCGGTGAGGAAGGTGGAGAAGGTAAACAGCATGAAGCTGATGGCGATGCCCTTCTTGCGGCCGATCTTGTCGGCCAGCGGCCCGAAGATCAGCGCGCCGAACATCATGCCAAACAGCGCCCAGGCCTGAAGGGCACCGGCCTGCGGTTTGGTCAGCCCCCATTCGGCGATCAGCGTGGGTAGAACCGTTCCGGCCACGAACACGTCATAGCCGTCCACGATCAGAAGCAGGGCGCACAGCACCACCACCGACCATTGGAATTTACCGAAGGGATTGTTGTCTATGGCGTCATTCACATCGATATTGCGCATCATCACTCCTCCCGAGTTGTCACGCATTTGACTGGTGGCCCTCAGCCCAGATCGCCTCCGGCGACGGGCATGATGCTGCCGGTGATGTAGGATGCCTCATCCGAGGCGAGGAACAGGATTGGCGACGCCTGCTCCTCTATGGTCGCGTAGCGCTTCATGAAGCTCGATTGCTTCACCTGCGTTACCACTTCAGCCATCCAGGCCTTCTCTTCCGCCGTATCGCCCGCAGCATTGCGGGGAATGCGGCGCGGCGGCGCTTCCGTTCCGCCGGGCGCGGTGGCCACGACGCGGATATTGCGGTCCGCCAGTTCCATGGCGAGCGACCGGGTGATGGCGTTGACGCCCCCCTTGGCCGCCGAATAGGGCATGCGATAAATGCCGCGCGTCGCGTTCGACGAGACGTTGACGATGGTGCCGCCGCCGCGTGCAAACAGATGCGGCAGGACCGCATGGCAGCAGTAGAGCGTCGGCATCAGCGAGCGGCGGATTTCCGCGTCGATCTGGGCCGGTTCGAACTCGGCAAAGGGGCGCATACGGATCGCGCCACCAACATTGTTGATGAGAATATCGATGCCACCGAAGGTGTCTGCCGCGTGGCGCATGGCGGCAGCGGCCCCCTCATGGGTTTCGAGATCGGCATTGAAGGCGGCGGCCCGGCGGCTTTTCGCCTCCTTCGCCACCTCACCGACGAAATCGGCGCGGTCGACGAAGAGCACCTGACCGCCTTCAGCCACGGCCCTGAGCGCCACGGCCCGGCCAATGCCCTGCGCCGCGCCGGTGACGACTAGCACCTTGCCGGCAAAGCGGCCCTTGAAAAGGGGCGCGTTCATGCGCTCGCCTTCAGGGGAACGTTGGGCGTGAACTTCTCATAGTGGAAGCTTGCGGGCTTCACGCCGGTTTCATCAAAATAGCGGCGCACGGCATCGACCATTGGCGGCGGACCGCAGAGATAGGCATCAAACGCGCCCGCCTGCAGCATGTCTTCCGGCATATGCTGCGTGACCCAGCCCTTTTTCGGATGGGTCGAGGCTTCCTCGGCCACCACGGTTGAAAAGGTGAAGTTCGGCAGGCGAGCCGCATAGGCTTCGATTTCATCGACCAGCACCAGATCGAGGTCGCGGGTCACGCCATAGATCAGGTGGATGTTCTGGGTCGAACCGGCACGCGCCAGCACTTCCAGCATCGAAAGGAAGGGGGCAAGCCCCGTACCGCCTGCAAGGAAGAGCAAGGGGCGCTCGTCATTGCGCAGGTAGAAGCTGCCGAGCGGGCCAGTCAGCGACAGCTTGTCGCCGGGTTTTGCGCCGGAAAGCCAGCGGCTCATCAACCCGCCGGGGATTGTCTTGATCAGGAAGCCGATGCGCTGTTCGCCAGGGGCCGTGCTGAAGGAATAGGAGCGGTTATCGCCGCTGCCCGGCACGTCGATATTCACATATTGCCCCGGCAGGAAGGCGGGACCGGCAGTTGCCGCATCCACATCCAGTTCCAGAACGATGGCGGCATCCTTGTGCGGCTCGACCTTGCAAACCGTTGCGGCAAATTTCTGCTGCCCGGTCTTGCAGGCAAGCGAGGTGGTGGGCACGGAGAGGACGCAATCGCTCGACGGGATCATCTGGCAGGTCAGGACAATGCCGTCCGCCGCTTCCGTCTCGTTCAGCGCGTCCTCGATGTAGTCATTGCCGAGGTCATAGCTGCCGCTTTCGGCGCGGCACTTGCAGGTGCCGCACACGCCGTCGGAACAGTCCATCGGCAGGTTGATCTTGTTGCGGAACGCGGCATCAAGCACCTTTTCGCCCGCCTTGCATTCGATGAAGCGGGTGACGCCATCTTCGAAATTCAGTGCAATCCTGCAGCTGGACATGGTTCCTCCTCTCAAAAACCTTATCGACAGCCCGCCCCGGCCTCAGACGTGGTAAACGTCGATGACCTGGCGGATGTAGTCGTTCTTCAAAACGATCTTCTTGGCGGAGATCAGCGTTTCCCCGTCCGTGGTGCGCAGCGTCACGAACATCGTGCCGAAGAACTGATCGGTGACCTTGTAGCGGTGGTTCAGCGTGTGGAAGTTGTAGCGAACGTCCACCTCGTTGCCCCTTACCGCCAGAACCTCGACATTGGTGACGTTGTGGCTGGTGCGCGGTTCCGGCGTGGAAGCGCCCGAGCGTTCCGTCTTGATGCGGAACACGCGGTCCTCCAGACCGTCGCGGGTCGGGTAGTAGATCAGCGAGATCTGCGACTGCGGGTCTTCGGTGATCTGGTCATCATCGTCCCAGGCGGGCATCCAGTAGGTGACATCTGCGGCATAGCAGGTCAGCCAGGTGTCCCAATCGCGATCATCCAGAAGGCGCGCTTCGCGATAAAGGAAGGCGCAGATGGCTTCGTAAGACAGGCTCATGCCGCGTCTCCCTTCTTTTCAGCGGCCAGCGCATCGCGCATCACCGCAGCCCAGTATTCATGCTGGCGAACAAAGAGGCCCTCGTCCTCGCTGCGCTCGCCCGACAGCAGCGGGTTCAACCCCATGCGCTTGGCGTTGTCGTCGGGACCGTCGATCCACAGCGGCGCGCCACGCGACAGGTCGTTCCACAGCGCTGCAACCCCGGCATAGCCGGACTGGCAGGCGCGGAATTCTTCGAGATCGTCCGCCGTGCCCATGCCGGAAACATTGAAGAAATCCTCGTACTGGCGAAGACGGATGGCGCGGTCTTCGGCGCTTTCGCCCTTCGGGGCAAAGCAGAAGATACTGATCTCGGTCTTATCCACGCTGATCGGACGGGTGACGCGGATCTGCGTCGAGAACTGGTCCATCAGGAACACGTTCGGGTAGATGCACAGGTTACGCGTCTGGTTGACGATGAAATCGGCCTTGTCGGCACCGACGCGGGCGGCGATCTCGTCACGCTGGCCATAGACCGGGCGCACCTCGGGGTTCATGGTGTTGGTCCACAGCAGGATGTGGCCGTTTTCAAAGCCATAGACACCGGCAACCGAGCGGCTCCAGCTGTTGGCGTCCACCGCCTTGGTGCCCTCTTCCTTGCGGCGGCCCATGGTGGCGGCATAGTTCCAGTGCACCGACGAGACGTGATAGCCGTCGCAACCGTTCTCCATCTGGAGCTTCCAGTTGCCGTCGTAGATGTAGGAGGAATTGCCGCGCACGACTTCCAGCCCGTTCGGGGCCTGGTCGACGATCTGGTCGATGATGACGCGGGTTTCGCCGAGGAAATCGAGAAGCGGAGCGACATCTTGCCTTAAGCTGCCGAACAGGAAGCCGCGATAATTCTCAAAGCGGGCGACGCGCGTCAGATCATGCGAGCCGTTCTTGGCGAACTGCTCGGGATATTGCGTCGTCTTCTCGTCCTTCACCTTCAAAAGCTTGCCGGTGTTGGAAAAAGTCCAGCCGTGGAAGGGACAGGTGAAGCTGCCCTTGTTGCCGTGCTTGCGACGGCACAGCATCGCGCCGCGATGGGCGCAGGCGTTGATGACGGCGTTCAGTTCGCCCGTCTTGTCCCGGGTGATGACCACCGGCTGGCGACCGATATAGGTCGTGTAATAGTCGTTGTTTTCGGGGATCTGGCTCTCATGGGCGAGATAGACCCAGTTGCTTTCGAAAATATGCTTCATCTCCAGTTCGAAGAGGTCTTCGTTGGTGAAGATGTCGCGGCGGCAACGGAAAATGCCGGCTTCCTTGTCGTCCTGCACGGCGGTTGCCAGCAGATGATCGAGATCACGGGCCTTGTCGATAATCGCGGACATGAGTGTTCTCCCGCAGGGACGCGTGTTTCACGCTGTCCTTGCCACAATGTCGATGATACGGGGTTCAGGGGCTTGGGGTGGCGGCCCCGAAGGGCCGCCCTGGAAGACGCCGCTTACGCTGCGGCGCGCTTGCGCTGTTCGTTGATCTGGTTGTCGACGCCGTCAATCAGAGCCGTCAGATGAATGTCGAAGGCAATCTCGGCAAAGGGACCATTGAGATTGTTGGCGTGAATGCTCGCCTCATCGGTGCGCTCGATGACCGACGGTACCAGCCCGTCACGGGTGGCATAGGCAAAGTCGTCGTTGATCAGCGGATCGCCTTCGATGTTGATCTGCGTCGTCAGCTTGCGATGACCGTCGGCGCTGACGAAGAAGTGGATATGGGCCGGACGCTGGCCATGGCGGCCAAGGGCCGAGAGCAGCTTTTCGGTCGGGCTGCCCGGGGGCACGCCGTAACCGCTCGGCAGGATGCTCTGGAACTTGTAGCGGCCGTTTTCATCGGCAATGATCGTGCGGCGCATGTTGAACGGGGCCTGCTTGCCGGTCGGATCGAAGTGGGAATAAAACCCGCGCGTATCACAGTGCCAGACTTCAACCTTTGCACCGGGCTTCGCCTTGCCATCGGCACCGTAAACCGTGCCATGCATGATCAGCGTGTGGCCGTTGGTGTCGGCACCGTCATCAAGACGGGCAAAGCCCGTGGAGACCGGCGCACCGGCCACATAAAGCGGGCCTTCGATGGTGCGCGGGGTCGGGTTTTCGATGCCAAGGGCTGCGTCGATGGCGTCCAGACGCTCATCAAGGAAGTGGTCAATGCCAAGGCCCGGCGAAATGAGGCCCGCCTGACCGGCTGCACCCAGTTCGTTCAGCCATGCGATGCCGGTCCAGTATTCATCCGGCGTGATATCGAGATCGTCGATGGCCTTGAACAGGTCAGACACGATGCGGTGGGTGATCTGTTTCATGCGATCATTGCCGCCGGTCTTGTCCATGCCGCTCAGGACCTTCAGGAAGTCCTGGATATCCGGACGGTCGAAAATCTTCACACTCATTGTCACTCCTCCTCTAGGAACGTTTTCAGGCAGTTGCGCGGGTCACGTCCTCCGTAAGACCCGCAAGACACGTTTTCAGGTGTCGTCGTCGCGGATCGACGAGGGATGCCGCAGCATCGGCGTCACCTTGATCTCCATGAACTTGAACAGCGGCAGGCCGCTCAGGATGTCATGGAGTTCGGCATTGTCGCGCACGTCGAAAATGCTGACGTTTGCGTATTCCCCGGCCAGCCGCCAGATGTGGCGCCACTTGCCGCTTTTCTGCAGATCCTGCGCATAGGCCTTCTCGCGGGCCAGAATGTCTGCTGCCACATCGGCAGGCAGGTCATGGGGGATTTTCACGTCCATTCGCACATGAAACAGCATGGTGTTCTCCTTCACCGGGTCTTCTTCAGGCCATCGCGGGCGAAGAAGGCAACGCGTTCCTCATCCAGCTCGATGCCAAGGCCGGGACCTGTCGGAACCGTCAGTTCGAAATCGCTGTAATCGAGCGGGGTTTTCAGGATTTCCTCGGTCAGAAGCAGCGGACCGAAGAGTTCCGTGCCCCATTGCAGGTTGGCAAAGGTGGCAAAGAGATGGGCCGAGGCCGCCGTGCTGACCGCGCCTTCGAGCATGGTGCCGCCGTAAAGGCCAATCCCCGCCGCATCGGCAATGGTCGCAACCCGCTGCGCATTGAACAGGCCACCGCTCTGCTCGATCTTGATGGCAAACACATCGGCCCCCTGAACGCGGGCGATCTCGAAGGCACTTTCGGGGCCGGTCAGCGATTCATCGGCCATCAGCGCCACCGGGAAGCGGCGTACCAGACGGGCGAGTGCCGCAGCGGAAGAAACCGGCTGTTCCACCAGTTCGCAACCGACATCGGCAAGCGCCGCCATGCCAAAAGCTGCTTCCGTCTCGCTCCAGGCCATATTCACATCGACGCGCACCGCGCCGCGATCGCCCAGCGCCCGCTTGATGGCGGCGACATGGGCAATATCCTCCCGGATGGACTTCGCGCCGATCTTCAGCTTGAAGATGCGGTGACGGCGAAGGTCGAGCATCTTTTCCGCTTCGGCAATGTCTTTCGCCGTATCGCCCGAGGCGAGTGTCCAGGCGACCGCCAGACGATCCCGGCGGCGACCGCCGAGCAATTCGCTGACCGGCAGGCCGAGACGCTTGCCCTGCGCATCGAGAAGCGCCGTTTCCACCGCGCTCTTGGCGAAGCGGTTTTCCTTCACCATCTTGCCGATGCGGGCCATCAGAGCCTGCACGCGAGCGGCATTCTGGCCGATCATCACCGGGGCGAAATAGCTATCGATCGCCACCTTCATCGTCTCGGGGCTTTCGCCGCCATAGGCAAGGCCGCCAATCGTCGCGCCCTCACCGATGCCGACAACGCCATCGCTGCAATAAACCTTCACCAGCATCAGCGTCTGGCCGTTCATGGTGACAACAGAAAGCTTGTGCGGCCGGATGGTCGGCAGATCGACGATCAGGGTCTCGACTCGTTCGACGACAGGAACATAGGCAGTGGTTTGAGCGGTGGGTGCAAAGGTCGTGTTCATGACGCTACCTTGCGATGGACGCGGCCCGACGTCCAACACCGTTTGAATCTACATCCATATCAAAAAGGTATAGTGTATCGTCAAAACGGCTGAACCACGGCGAGGATGCATTGCAACATACCGCCAATGATGCATAGCTAACGCTATCAGGGAGGATGCGGCATGGACTTGAGGCAAATTCGCTATTTCATCGCGGTGGCGCGCGAGCGCAACTTCACGCGCGCCGCACAGCAGCTCAACATTGCCCAGCCGCCACTATCGCGGCAGATCCAGCTTCTGGAGGAGGAACTGGGCGTCGCCCTCATCAACCGCAAGAGCCGACCGCTGAAGCTGACGGATGCCGGGCGGCTGTTCTATGAGCAATCCCTGCAGGTTCTCGGGCGCGTCGACCAGATGCGGGCCGCCACGCGGCGTGTCGGCTTGAACCAGAACAGCGTGTTTTCCATCGGCTTCGTGGCGTCGACGCTTTATGGCGGCCTGCCCATGCTGGTGCGCAAGCTTCGCCAGCATGCGCCGGAACTCGATATTCAACTGATCGAACTCGTTTCCGTGCAGCAGATCCCGGCCCTTAAGGAGGGCCGCATCGACATCGGTTTCGGGCGTCTTCGCCACAACGACCCCAATGTGGAGGGAATTGTCCTGCGTGAGGAGCGTCTGGCGGTTGCCGTGCCCAAGGGAACGCCGCTCGCAGAAGACACAGCACCGCTGCCGCTTTCAGCCCTCGCGGGGCAAAAGCTCATCGTCTACCCCAAGGAGCCGCGCCCGAGCTATGCCGACCACGTTCTGGCGCTGTTGCACAATCATGATGCGCGGCCTGCCGAAGTGCATGAAGTGCGCGAAATCCAGACGGCGCTCGGCCTTGTCGCGGCGGATTCCGGTATCTGCATCGTGCCGTCCTCGGCGCGGCAGATGCGCTCGGACCTGCATTACCGGCTGGTGGAAGGCGAACGCGCCACATCGCCCGTCATTCTCAACCACCGGACGGGCGACAATTCCCGCTACATCGATCTGGTAAAGCAGCTCATTCAGGACATGTATGCGGAAAATCCGCCCTGGCTTGCCATCGAGCATAACCTGCCGGTGCGCCCAAGCTTTACCCGCAAGCGCTAACGGCCCCGTTCATCCTGCGGACGGTGCGCGAGGCAAGGCTTGCGCAACGGGCCGCAACCGGCTTGCCTTTGCGGCAACAAGGAAACCCGCCATGACCGCACCCGCCCTTCCCTTCCCGCCGCTTTCCGATGCCGAATGGCCCGACGCGATTGCCGACCTCAAAAGCGGCTTTGCCGGGCGGCTCAATGTCTATCGCACTATGGCGCATCACCCGCAGCTTCTCGCTGCCTGGGCACCGCTTCGCGATCAGGTGGTGGTCAAACACGGGCTGGGCGCCCCCTTCAGCGAAGTGGTGATCCTGCGCACCGGGCATCATATGAAGGCCCCTTACGAGTGGGCACATCATGTCAGCCGGGGCCGGGCCTGCGGCATGAGCGATGCCCGGATTGCCGCGATTGCCGGGCCGCTTGCGGCCATGGAGGCCGATGACGCGATTCTTTCCCGCGCCGTGGATGAGTTGGTGATCGACAAGCGCTTGTCGCCCGAAACGATCACCGCCATCACCGCACTTGTCGGCAAACAGGGGCTTTTCGATGTGATCGCGACGGTCGGTTTCTACACGACCCTCGGCTTCATCGTGAACAGTTTTGCCACACCCATTGATGACGCGATTGCCCGGGAAATGGTCGAAAAGCCTCTAAAAACCTGAACGCTCAGGCCTTGGCCTTTTCAGCGATGCGGGCGGCGATTTCCTGCAGCATTTCGACATAGCGCGTCGCCTCGCGGATCGGCATGGCGGAGCGGATCCAGATCATCGAAACGCAGGCGACCGTGGTGTCATCAATGCGCACCGGCACGGCGATGGAGGATGTATTCGGGCGAAATTCGCCCGCCTCGCGCGTGGCATAACCCTTGGTGCGCGCTTCAGAAAGCAGCGTGGCGAGATAGGCCGGGGCGAGGAAAGGCCGGTCTTCCGGCAGGCCCAGATTTTCGATGTGACGCAGGATCAGTTGCCGCTCTTCCTCGGAAACGAAGGCGAGATAGGCACGGCCCGCCGAGGTTCTGAGCATCGGCAGGCGATAGCCGGTCATGCCCCGGTCAATGGAAAGGGGGCTTCGGCCATGGGTCGTTTCCTGAATGACCATGGCGGCATTGTCGTAGATCGACAGATCGAGCGGCCAGATGACCTTCGGCGCATATTCGGCAAAAAGCGGCCCCGCCGCCTGACAGAGCAGCGAGGTGGTGGCCGACCCGTCGCCAAGGCTTGCCGCCAGACGGGTCACGCGCACGCGGTTGTTGGAGGCGGAGAAGACAATATAGCCCTCCTCCTCCAGCGTCTGCAAAAGGCGATAGACGGTGGGCCGTGGAATGGCGAGCGCCTTGGCGATTTCCGCCGGGCGCGCCTCGCCCGCCATGTTGACGTAGCGCAGAACGGCCAGGCCGCGCACCAGTGCGCGGACCCCGCCTTCTGCCTGTGCCGACGCGGTGATTTCCTTCATGACAACGGTCATGCCATAACCTCGCCGCGGCGGCTACAGTCGATTGCCGTCACCGATCAGCGCTCGGCCACCACCGGGTTGCTCAAGACGCCAATGCCGGAGATTTCCACCTCGCAGACATCGCCTTCCTTCATCCAGAGCTGCGGCGTGCGGCGGGCGCCAACGCCACCCGGCGTGCCGGAGACGATCACGTCGCCGGGCAGAAGCGGCAGGATGGTGGAGCAATAGGCGATGAGGCGCGGGATGGACGTGATCAGAAGATCGGTCGTCGTATCCTGCACCACCTGCCCGTTGAGGCGGGTGACGAGATGAAGCTTGGTCGGGTCCGGGATTTCATCCGTCGTCACCATCCACGGGCCGAAGGCGCCGGTGTTTGCAAAGGTCTTGCCCGGCATGAACTGGGCGGTGTGCTTCTGCCAGTCACGCACCGAACCGTCATTGTAGCAGGCGTAACCGGCCACGTAGTCGAGCGCATCCTCTTCGGAAATGCGGCGACCTTCCTTGCCGATGATGACGGCCAGTTCGCCTTCATAATCGAACTCGTCGGATTCGAGCGGCTTGACGAGCGGTGCGCCGTGACCGATCTGGCTGCCGGAATAGCGGGCAAAAAGGACCGGGTTCGGCGTCACCGTGCGGCCGGTTTCTTCCACGTGGGCGTGATAGTTCAGGCCCACGCAGATGATCTTGTCCGGGTTCGGAATGGTCGGTGCAAAGGTGATGGCGTCAAGGGCGTGATCAGCGGCTTCGCCCGAGAGAGCGGCAGCCTTCGCCTGAAGACCGGCAGCCAGAAAATCGCGCAGCGTGGCGCATTCGGGGAAACGGCGGGAAAGATCGACAACGCCGTTGTCCGTGACGAGGCCGTAGCCGGGCTTTCCGCCGATGAGGAAGGACGCGAGTTTCATGCTGAAATTTTCTCCTGATTGGGCATGGAAGAGGTTGGGCCGGGAAGGCCGGAAAGACGGGTCGCCGCCTCGATCAGCGCCGGGATTTCCCCGGCATTGACAGCGGTGGCGAGAATGTAGCGGTCGGGCCTCACAACAACGGCAACGGCCTGAAGGTTGGCGAGAAGGTCAGATGCGCCGGGCAGGTCCTTCGTCGTCAGAACGGTGAGACCCTGCGGGGCCTTGACCTCAGCGGCGAGCGACGCATCCACGATCAGGGTCGCGGCATAACCGGCCACATCATCCATCATGCGGCCATCGGCCAGACGCGGCTGGGGAAACAGCGCACCGCCATGCGGGCCGGAATTCACCCCTTCGCCAAGGCCAATCGTCAGCGATTTCATCAGCGCCGGGCCGCCTTCGTCGGAGCGCATGGCGGCGTTCAGCGCCTCCTGCGTGCCGCAGGTGTTGATCAACCCGCCCAGACGCACGGCGGTGCGGATATATTCCGCGACATTCGGGCGGCGTTCGCTCTGGTAGCTGTCGAGCAGTGCCTCGTCGGCTTCGCCCTTCGCCGCCAGAATGAGCTTCCAGCCGAGGTTGGCCGCATCGCGAACCCCTGCACACATGCCCTGCCCCATGAAGGGCGGCGTCTGGTGGCAGGAATCGCCCGCCAGAAACAGACGACCGGCGCGCCACTTGTTGGCGATGAGCGAGTGGAAGGTATAGACCGCCGTGCGCTCCAGGAAGGCTTCTTCCGGCGTGATCCAGTCAGCCAGAAGTTCCCAGACGCGATCGGCCGCCGTGATCGATACGGAATCCTCGTGCGGTAGCACGGTGATTTCCCAGCGGCGGCGAAGACCGGGCACCGGCACATAGGTCGCCGGGCGGGCCGGGTTGCAATACTGGATGGAGAAATCGCCAAGCTCCGGCTTGAGGATGAGGTCAACCACCAGCCAGCGCTCGTGGAAGCCGCAATCTTCCATATCCGTCTCGATGTAGCGGCGCACCAGCGAGCGCGCGCCATCGCAACCGACGACATAGCCGACATGGACGCGCTCGACCTTGCCCTTCGACATATCCTCAAAGCGCAGTTCGACGGCATCGCCCTGATCTTCGAGCGCAAACACTTCGCAGCGGGTGCGCACTTCGATATTGGGGAAACGCACCGTGCCATTGCGCAGGATCTGTTCCAGATCCGGCTGGTGGAAGCGGTAGCCCGCCTTCCACCCTTGCGGACCGGCTTCGAGCGGTCGCGGCCAGTCCATGAGAAGCTTGCCGCCCGCATCCACAAAGCGCATGCCGGGATGATACATGGTGGTCGGCTCAACCTCATCGGCCAGACCAATCGTCTGGAAGACGCGCATCACTTCGGCATCGAAATGCACGGCGCGCGGCAGGTGGTAGGCCGCCGCCTCACGTTCCAGCACCAGAACGCGCAGACCCGCCTGCCCCAAAAGGTTGGCCAGCGTCGCGCCCGTCGGGCCATAGCCGACAATGGCCACATCATAAGCAATATCGTTTCGGGTGGTCATGTTATCCTCCCCCAATCCTTGTTCCTTGAAAATTCCTGTCATGCGCCGGTCACGTCACGAGGCCTTGCGGGCGAGTTCGCCGTAAAGCCACGGGCACTCGACCACCGGCGGCGAGCGCTTGCCGTTGCGGGCCGCCTCAAGGCGCATCTCGCGCAGGCGGCGACGCCCGCCCTCTTCGGTGAGATAGAGCCGCTCGTGACCCCAGAAGCTCGGGCCGTCATGGGTTTCATGCGGCTCCCACGTCGCGGGCTCGATCAAGCGTCCGCCCCAGCCGTTTTCGACAAAGAAGCCGGACGGCGAGTTGGCGTAGTAGCTCGTCATGTAGTCGTTGGTGTGCCGCCCGAGTGTGTAGGCGACGCCGTTTTCGCGCTGTTGCGCCAGATCGTATCCCTGTCCCACATCATCGAGGTTCTGGAATTCCACCATGAAGTGGTGGAAGCCGAGCTGGCCCGAGCCGACCATGGCGAAGGAATGGTGCCGGTCGTTCAAGTGGAAGAAGTACAGGCCATAAGGCTGCAGCCCGTAATCCGAGACATGGAAATCCAGGAGGTCGCGGTAGAAGGGCATCATCACGTTGATGTCCTTCACATGCAGAACCGCATGGCCCATGCCGAGCGGGCCGGTCATGAAGCCGTCAATCGGGCGGCCCGGCACAAACGGATCGCTGGCGATCATCGGCGCGTGGAACAGTTCCACGCGGTTGCCACCCGGGTCCTCGAACCAGATCAGATCGCCAACGAAGCGGCGGTCGGCCAGTTCACGCGAGCCGAGATGGACGCGAACACCGGCCCGGTCGAGCCTTGCGGCATAGGTTTGCAGGTCGTCGCGGCTTGCCACCTCGAAGCCGAGGAAGGCGAGCGTGTCGCCCGGCTCGTTCGAAACGAGCAGACGCTGCGCCTGATCATCCATGCGAAAGGCCAGCGCCGTGCTGCCACGGTCGATCTTCTGCATGCCGAGAAGGCCGCCTGCGAAGTCCGCCCATTCGTCAAGGCGGTCGGAACGGATTCCAAGATATCCAAGAGCGATGACTGCCATGGTGAAGTCTCCCGTGCTCTGCGAACTGGTGGTGATTGCCGCCCTTGCGCCGTCAGGTGAACCGCTGTCCACCTGACGGACAGGGTGCCGATCAGTGCGTGTTGAGCGCCTTGGCGCGTTCGATGGCCTTCTTGGCGGCTTCGCCCTTGTCGCCGAGACCGGAGACCCAGGTTTCCGGTGCCTTGGCGAGCGCATCTTCCCAGGCCTTCTGCTCGTCCGCCGTCAGGTCGATCACTTCCACCTTCGGGTTGGCGCGCATTTCGGCCTGAACGGCGGCGTCGTAATCGGTGATGACACCGGAGATCCATTCGGCAGCCGGACGGCCCGCGAAGCCGTCGATGACCTTGCGGTCGGCTTCCGGCAGGGCGTCATAGGTCTTCTTGTTCATGAGAATGGCCATGGGGCTTGCCGTGATCCGGGTCAGCGTCAGCTTCGGAGCCACTTCATAAAGACGGAAGGTCTTGTAGGCGTCAGACGCCCAGACCGCGCCGCCGACCACGCCGCGCTCGAGGTTTTCATAAACCTGCGGGGCGGGAATGGAGACGCCGGTGCCACCGAGCATCGAGGTCATGGTGGAGATGAAGGGCGAGGGCGTGCGCACCTTCATGCCCTTCAGCACTTCGGGCGAACGGGCGCCTGCATCCTTGGTGAAGACACGGTAAGGCGCGGTCGAGAACAGGGCGATGACCTTGTAATCCTTGTATTCCGGCGACAGCACTCCCTCCTCAAAGAGCGTCGTCATGACATTCGCGCCGGTCTTGGCATCCGGCGCAATGCCCGGCAGTTCAACGACCGACGACAGCGGGAAGATGCCCGGCGTGTAGTTCGGCACGACGAGCGCCACATCGGCAACGCCCTTGGCGACGAGTTCGGCCTGGGCCGGTGCGCCGCCCAGAATGGAGCCGGGGTAAAGCTTGAAGCGGTTGGCTTCGGACAGCTTGGCATTCATCTGGTCGATCCACGGCTGGATGACCTTGGACGAATAGAAGCCAACCGGCGGCTCGAAGGACGAGACGCGCATTTCGCGGGCCTCAGCCATGGTGGCGGCCATGGTCGTCAGCAGAAGGGCAGCGGTGATTTTCTTCATGAGTTTCATGTTTTCCTCCCTTGGAACTCAGAATGTGTTGTGCGGAAGCCAGACCACGAGCGCCGGAACGGCGATGATGATGGCGATGCGAATGAGGTCGGCGAGCACGAAGGGCAGAACGCCCTGCCACAGTTCCGTCATGCGGATGCTGGGATGCGTTGCCTTCAGAACGAAGAGGTTCATGCCGACCGGGGGCGTGATGAGGCCGATTTCGACGACCATGACCGCATAGATGCCGAACCAGATCGGATCGATGCCTGCAGCCTGCACGACCGGCAGAAAGAGCGGTACGGTGAGTAGCAGCATGGCCAGCGAGTCCATCAGCGTGCCGAGCACCAGATAGATCGCCGTCATCGTCAAAATGACCAGCAGCGGGTTGTCGAGCATCGGGCCGAACATCGACGTGAACGTGAAGGGCAGGCCCGAAAGCGTCAGGAAGTAATTGAAAAGATTGGCGGCAATCAGCACCAGATAGATGGCCCCGCAGGTGAGCGACGTTTCAATCGCCGCCTTGAAGAAGCCCTTCATCGACAGCCGTCGCGAGGCCACGCCATAGATGAGCACGACGGCAACGCCGATGGCCGCGGTCTCGTTGGCGGTGAAAATGCCGAGGTAAAGACCGCCCATGATGATGGCGAAAACGACGACCGGCGGCAGAAGATCAGCGAGCGCCCGGCGATACTGGGCACGTGTCGAGCGGGCCTGATAGGGGGCCTTGGTCAGGCCGAGCCACAGCGGCACATAAACGGCCAGGCAATAGAGCGCGATGGCCAGAACAATCGGGCCGAGCGTGGCGAGCAGCAGGTTTTTGATCGATTCCCCGGAGAGGAAGGCGTAGATCACCAGAATGGTCGACGGCGGAATGAGAATGCCGAGCGTGCCGCCTGCGGCCACCGTTCCGGCGGCCAGACTGCGCGAATAACCGGCCTCTTCCATTTCCGGCAGCGCGATGCGGCCCATGGTGGCGGTGGTGGCAAGCGACGAGCCGGAAATCATGCCGAACCCTGCCGAAGCGCCGATGGTGGCGAGCGCCAGCCCGCCCTTGCGATGGCCGATCATGGTGCGCATGGAGCCGTAAAGGCGCGAGGACAGACCCGAATGCGAGGCGAGATTGCCCATCAGCACGAAGAGCGGCAGCACCGACATGGTGTAATTGGTCAGCGAATCCCAGGTCGTGGTGGCACCGATGGAGATCGCGCCATCAAGCCCGAGCACCGCCCAGCACCCGGCCAGCGCCACAAGACCCATGGAAACGGCCACCGGCACTTCGAGGAAAATCAGCAAAATCGTCAGCAGGAAACCGGCACCACCAAACAGCAGCGCGTTTCCTGTCAGCCAGGAAAGATCAGTCATTTCAATGTTCCAGTGCCTTGGGAGCCGTGATCGCGGCAAAGAATGCGCGCAGCGCTGCAATGAGGCCGACGCCGCTGACGAAGGTGACGACAGCCAGCAGAACCCACATGGTCAATTGCAGGTCGGAGGTGGTTTCGGGACTGCCGATCTTGTCCTTGAGGTTGACGGCGAGCAAGCCGAACATCAGGGCCGCGAAGATGGCCGAACAGAAGGTTCCGAAGATGCCAAGCGGGCGGGCAAACAGATCCGGCGCGATTTCCGACAAGAGCTTTGCCGTGACATGCGCCTTGTAAAGGTAGCAGGCCGGGATCGACAAAAGCGCGCCGAGCCCCACCGTTAGCGCGGTGGTTTCAATGGCACCGGGCAGGTTCTTGCCCGCCACGGCGCGCAGGAGAACATCGGTCACTGTGACAGCCGTTCCGGCAAGGAAACAGAAGGTGGCGACGAGCAGCACACCCTGACCGACCCGCGCTCCCAGCGTTTTCGGGTCAGCACCCAGTTCCTCAATCGGATTGTTGTCCTCCGGGTCAATGACCCCGTGGTTCGCTCCCATAACTCCTCCCAGAGTCCGTTTGCTTCTTGAGGAAAGTCATACACGATTGCGGGAGGCGTGGGGGCGTGAAAGCCATGCTGTCCACCAGGCGAACAGAGGCAATCTGTCACATAGGCACGCAAAAAGGCCGGGCGAGAAGCCCAGCTTTTTCAAGGATAACAATTTGGAATTCAAGCCTTTTTCAGGCCTTTTCAGGCTCTTTCAAGCGCGATGGCAATGCCCTGACCCACGCCGATACACATGGTAGCGAGTGCCTTCGCCTTGCCCGTCAGTGACAGTTCGAGCGCCGCCGTTCCGGCAATGCGCGCACCGGACATGCCGAGCGGATGACCGAGAGCAATCGCCCCACCGTTCGGGTTCGCGCGCGGATCGTCATCGGCAATCCCGAGCAGGCGGAGCGTTGCCAGCCCCTGGCTGGCGAAGGCCTCATTCAGCTCGATCACGTCGAGGTCGTCGGCCTTCCAGCCGATGCGGGCGAGCAGCTTTTGCGAGGCCGGTGCCGGGCCAATACCCATGACGCGTGGCGGAACACCCGCCGCAGCACCTCCCACCACCCGGGCAATCGGCGTCAGGCCGTATTTTTTCACCGCCGCCGCCGAGGCCACGATGAGCGCTGCCGCACCGTCATTGACGCCCGAGGCATTGCCAGCCGTGACGGTCGCACCGTCCATACGGTTGACCGGCTTCAGCTTGGCCAGTGCCTCAAGGCTGGTGGCGCGCGGGTGTTCATCGCGCACCACCGCCAGCGGATCGCCCTTCTTCTGGGGAATGGAGACGGGGACGATTTCCTTGGCCAGACGGCCGTTTTCCTGGGCGGCGGAGGCCTTTTCCTGACTGCGCACGGCAAAGGCGTCCTGATCCTCACGCACCACCTGATAGTCGATGGCCACGTTGTCGCCGGTTTCCGGCATGGAATCGACACCGTACTGCGCCTTCATCAGCGGGTTGACGAAGCGCCAGCCGATGGTGGTGTCGTAGATTTCCGCCTTGCGCGAAAAGGCCGTATCGGCCTTCGGCATGACGAAGGGGGCGCGGCTCATGCTTTCGACGCCACCGGCAATCATCAGTTCCGCCTCGCCCGCCTTGATGGCGCGGGCTGCCGTGATCAGCGCATCCATGCCCGAACCGCACAGGCGGTTGATCGTGGTGCCGGTGAGCGAAACCGGCAGACCGGCGAGCAGCAGCGACATGCGCGCCACGTTGCGGTTATCCTCGCCCGCCTGATTGGCGCAGCCGAAGATCACATCATCTACCGCTTCCCAATCCACCGACGGGTTGCGCTCGACGAGCGCCTTCAACGGCACAGCGCCCAGATCATCGGCGCGCACAGTCGCGAGTGCCCCGCCAAAACGGCCAATCGGGGTACGGATATAATCGCAGATAAATACGTCGGTCATCGGTTCGTCCTCAAAGCTCCGGGGCGACAAGATCGGCCACGGGGCCATCAATGTGGAGCGTGGCACCCGTCATGGCCTGCAGCGCCTCAAACGACAGGCCCGGCAGCTTTTCACGAAGCACGAAACGGCCCTTCTCAATGTCGATCACGGCATGGCTCGTATAGACGCGGGTGATGCAGCCGACGCCGGTCAGCGGGAAGGTGCAGCGGTCCACCAGCTTGGGCTTACCGTCCTTGGTGACATGTTCGGTGATGACGAACACCTGCTTGGCGCCATGCACGAGGTCCATCGCGCCGCCGACGGCGGGAACGCCCTTGGAGCCGACGCGCCAGTTGGCAAGGTCGCCATTTTCCGCCACCTGATAGGCCCCGAGGATCGCCACATCGAGATGGCCGCCGCGCACCATGGCGAAGCTGTCGGCATGGTGGAAGAAGGCGGCGCCGGGCTTCAGAGTCACGGCCTTCTTGCCGGCATTGATCAGGTCCCAGTCTTCCTCGCCTTCCGCCGGCGGCTCACCGAAATCGAGAATGCCGTTTTCGGTATGGAAGATCGCCTGACGGCCCGGCGGCTGATAGCGCGCCACCATTTCCGGAAAACCGATGCCGAGGTTCACATAGGCACCATCGACAATGTCCTGCGCGGCGCGCCAGGCAATCTGGGCGTTGGAGAGCTTGATGTCGTCATGCGTTGCGCTGGTCATACGTAGATGGCTCCCGACCGGATAAGGACTTCTTCCTGTTGCGGATTGGCGATCTCGACGAGACCATCGACGAAGATGCCGGGGGTGATAACCTCTTCCGGATCGACACCGCCCAGCGGCACGATCTGCGAGACCTGAACAACGGTTCTGGCCGCGGCCATGCACATGATGGGGTTAAAGTTGCGGGCTGCCTTGTTGTAGGTGAGGTTGCCGTGAATATCGCCGAAATGCGCCTTGATCAGCGCAAAGTCGGCCTTCAGCCAGCGCTCCTGCACGTAAGGGCGGCCATCGAACTGCGCAATCACCTTGCCTTCGGCCAGTTCCGTGCCATAGCCGGTCGGCGTGTAGAAGGCCGGAATGCCAGCGCCGGCAGCGCGGATGCGCTCGGCCAGCGTGCCCTGCGGCACCAGTTCCAGCTCCACCTTTCCGGCGAGATAGGCATCGGAGAACGCGCGCGGGTCCGACGAGCGCGGGAAGGAGCAGATCATCTTCTTGACCATGCCCGCATCGATCATCGCGGCAATGCCGATGCGACCGTTGCCCGCATTATTGTTGATCACGGTCAGGTTCTTCGGCGATCCGGTCTCAAGAAAACGGTCGATCAGCGCATGGATCAGCTCGATCGGCGCGCCGGAGCCGCCAAAACCGCCGATCATGACCGTCGCGCCATCGCCGATCCCGGCAACGGCCTCAGCCGCGGTGGCAAGTGTCTTGTCCATCAGAAGTCCTCCGAGAGAGCCGACCATCTGAAAACCGGCCCTTTTGTCGGCTTGATCAATAAGGCCAGACGTGGATCGACGGCAACCGATTTGTGCGTTATATGATTTTTGTTCGATTATCGCACGAAATGGAGAGGGACATGACCGTCAAGGAACGCGACATCATGGGTGGTCTGGCGAAAGGCCTGCGGGTGATCGAGGCCTTCAGCGCCGAGCGTCCGCGCCTTTCGATTGCCGAAGCGGCGGAGGCGGCCGACCTTGACCGGGCGACGGCGCGGCGCTGCCTGCTCACCTTGTCCGAGCTTGGCTATGCGGCCTATGACGGCAAGTTCTTCACGGTCACACCGCGCGTGTTACGCCTTGGCACCGGCTGTCTTGCCACCATGCCGCTACCGCGCATCGTGCAGCCAACCCTCGACAGGCTTTCCGAAGAGATCGGCCAGAGCACGTCCGTCTCGATCCTCGATGAGGGGGAAATCGTTTATGTGGCGCGCGCCGCGCAAAGCCGCGTCATGTCCATTGCGTTGATGCCCGGCTCGCGCCTGCCCGCCTATTGCACCTCGATGGGCCGGGTGCTTCTCGCCGCCCTTGCACCCGAAGAGGCGCGAAAGGTGCTCGAGGCATCGCCCCGCCCGGCGCGCACCGAGCGCACCGTCACCGACATCGAGGCGCTGATGGCGGAACTTGCGACCGTTCGCACGCAAGGCTTTGCCACCATCGATCAGGAAGTGGAAATCGGCCTTCGCTCCATCGCGCTGCCCTTGCGCAACATTCGTGGCAAGACGATTGCCGCCTTGAATGTCGGCCTTGCCGTCACCGCCGAGCCGCTTTCAGACGTGGCGGCGCGCACGCTCCCGGCCCTCAAGGCCGTCCAGTCCGAACTCTCCGACATGCTGGTGTGAGGCGCTTCGAACCCAAGATTGCGGCGCGCAAATATTCGCCGGAACCTTGGGGGAGCCACTGGCAATCGCCGTCTGTCACCGCTAGTTATGCGCTGTTGAGAGGATGTTTCATGGACCCTATGAACGACAGCGACGACAAGGATGGTCGCCCGCAGCGCAGCCAGACGCTGGTGCGCGGGCTTGAGATCATGGATGCGGTGGCCGACCGTTCGCGCACCATTGCCGAGATCGCCACGCTGACGGGTCTGACCTATCCGACCGTGCATCGCATCGTCTCGGTTCTGGTCGAGCGGCGCTACCTGAAGGCCGAAAACGGCCGCGAATTCGCGCTCGGACCGCGCCTCATCGAGCTTGGCTTTTCCGCCTATTCGCGCACCGACATGGTGCGCATTGCCCGCCCCTTTCTCGAAGCGCTCAGCCGCCAGACGCGCGACACCGTGCATCTTGCCCAGCGCGAGGGTAGCGAAGTCGTCTATCTCGACAAGCTGCGCGGCACGCGCCCCGTCGAAATCAGTTCGCGCATTGGCGGGCGCAAGCCCGTGGTCTCCACTGGCGTCGGCAAGGCCATGCTGCTGGATGACAGCGAGCCTGCGCTGACCGAGCTTTACCGCCGCGACCATACGCTGATCGTCAATGATTGCGGCGAGCCGCAATGGCTTTCGCTGATGCGCGACTATCGCGCCGGCGGTTTTGCCTATGACCTTGGCGAAGACGAACCGTCGATCCGCTGCGTGGCCGTGCCGATCCGCGACGTGACGGGGCGCATCGTCGCCTCCGTCTCCGTGTCCTCGACCGTCGATTACATGGACCCCGAGCGCATGCAGGCGCTGATCCCCGAGGTTAAGGCCGTTGCTCTCGCCATCTCGCAAGAGCTGGGGGCCAAGGGCACGCGCGGCTAGCACCGCCTGCATGACGCAGCCAAGCCTCACAACACCTTGCCGGAGTTGAGAATGCCCGCCGGGTCGAGCGTCGCCTTCAGACCGCGCAAGAGCGCCAGTTCGTTCGCGCTGCGGCTATAGGAAAGCCACGGCTTCTTGTGGAGCCCGATACCATGTTCGGCCGACACCGATCCGGCAAAATCACGCACGATCCCGTAAACGATGGTCTCGATCCCGTGGCCGGTCGGATCAAGTTCGGTGATCGGCCCCGCCACGAGATGGATGTTGCTATCGCCCGCATGGCCGAAGAACAGCATGCCGAGCGACGGATAGGCCGCTTCCAGCGCGGCGCGCATTTCATCGACGCAAGCGCCGATACGGGCAAGCGGCACCGAAACGTCGAAATTGATGGTCGGGGCGCGGCGTGACAGAAGTTCGGCAATGCCATCCCGCAAGGTCCAGAAGGCCTCCGTCTCGCGCTGTGACTGGGCAATCGCCGCATCAATGACGGTTCCCGCCTCGAAGGCGCTTTCGAGCATCGCTTCGAAGACCGGGCGGTCGGCATCGGGGTCCGCGCCCTGCACCTCGATCAGCGCGTAAAGCGGATGGTCGGCGGCAAGCGGCGGGCGCAACGCCGTTTCCGACAGTACGGCAGAATAGTAATCGTTCCACATCAGCTCAAAGGCGGTGACGCGGCCCGACAGCACCTTTTGCGCATGTTGCAACAGGCTGGCGGCGGCGGCAAAATCCGGCAACGCCACCAGCGCGGCATTGGCACCCGCCACACCGGGATGAAGCCGCAGCACGGCGCGGGTGATGACGCCGAGTGTCCCTTCCGAACCGATGAACAGGTGCTTCATGTCAAGGGCGGCGTTGTTCTTCGGCATGCGGTTCATCATCGAAAGCACCGTGCCATCGGCCTGCACCACTTCAAGGCCCAGCACCAGATCGCGCATCATGCCATAGCGGATCACCCGGTTGCCGCCCGCATTGGTGGCGATGTTGCCGCCAATCTGGCAGGAGCCGCGCGCGCCAAGATCGAGCGGGAAGAAGAACCCGGCCTCAGCCGCCGCTTCCTGAACCCGTTGCAGGATGCAGCCTGCGCCCACCACCATGAGGCCCGAGGCCGTATCGATTTCCTCGATACGGTCAAAGCCCGCTATTGAGATCAGTACGCAGCCTTCGGACGGCACCGCCCCACCGGCAAGCCCGGTGCGCCCGCCCTGCGGCACGACCGCGACGCCATGGGCATGGCAGGTCGCCATGATGGCGGACACGGTTTGCGTATCCTTCGGGGTGACGAGGGCGAGCGGCGCGCCGCCCTGTTCCGTGCTCCAGTCGTTGAGTGCTGCGGCGGGAATCTCCGCGCCCGTGCGCACCGCTTTGTCACCGGCAGCCGCCTTCAGCGCCGCCAGAAACCCGGCTTCATTCGTGTTCATGTTCATTCCATCCTCCCGGCAGTCCTGCTAGCCGCATTTCGATCATTTCTCACATATTGCAAAGTGTTTTTATTATTTGACACGATTATCCTGTTTTGCTTATCTGTTGACAAGGGTCGCTGGAGGGTGATCCGGCCACGTTTCCGTCAAGGGGGCGCGGGCACACGATCGACGGGAGACCCGGCGGTCTCCATATTGGGAGGAAATCCATGTTTGCCATGAAAGCTGCGCGCAGCCTGCGCGCGGGGGTGTTTGCTATTGTCGCAGCAGCGACCGGCTTTGTTGCCACGGCCAAGGCCGACCCCGAAATCCTGATGCGCGCCGCCCATTCGGGCGCTGTCACCAGCACCGGCCAGAAGGCCTTTGAATTCCTCGACAAGGAGCTTCGCGACAAGACCGCGGGCCGCGTCGGCCTCGAAATCTTCCCGGCCTCGCAGCTCGGCGGCGAGCGTGAGCTGATCGAGAACATCCAGCTTGGCAATGTCGATCTGATCTTCGTGTCCTCGGCGCCGCTGGCCTCGTTCAGCCCGCAGTTCTTCGCCTTCGACATTCCGTTCCTCTTCAAGGATCGCACGCAGGCCTATGGCGTGCTCGATGGCCCGATTGGCCAGGAGCTTCTCGCCTCGCTCGACGGTGTCGGCATCAAGGGCCTGACCTATTGGGAAAACGGGTTCCGCCAGCTGACCAACTCCAAGAAGGAAATCCGCACGCCGGACCAGCTTTCCGGCATGAAGATGCGCACGATGGAGAACGAGGTTCACATCGCCGCGTGGCGTGCGGAAGGGGCCAACCCGGCACCGCTCGCCTTCAACGAACTGTTCACGGCGCTCCAGCAGGGCACGTTCGATGCGCAGGAAGGGCCGATCAACCTCTTCTACGACATGAAGTTTAACGAGGTGCAGAAATTCATCTCGAAGACCAATCACATCTACTCGCCCTGGCCGGTGCTGGGCAATCCGGACAAGATTGCCAGCCTGAGCGCCGAGGACCGCGCCATCTTCGATCAGGCGATCAAGGATGCGACCGCCTATCAGCGTGATCTGGCCAAGACCGCCGACGACAAGGCCGAAGCGGCCATGACCGAGGTGAAGTTCACGACGCTTTCGCCGGAAGAACTGCAGGCCTTCAAGGACCGCGCCGCCCCGATTGCCGATCTGGTGCGCAAGAAGGCTGGCAAGGACCTGGTAGACCGTCTGCTGGCCGAAACCGCCAAGTAACAAACAGGCCGGAATGGCCCGGCCAGAGCGCCGGGCCATTTGCCTCGACCCACCATTAAAAACCGTTTGACGGCGTTCGATGTCCGGATGCCGAGGGTGTCTCATGTTGAAATTTTTCGACGAACACTTTGAAGAGGTCTTCATCGTCTTTCTCATGGCGGCGATGTCGCTTTTAATCGGCACGCAGATCTTCATGCGCTACGTCATGCAGGCGTCGCTGTCATGGTCGGAAGAGCTGGCGCGCTACTTCTTCATCTGGATGACCTATCTCGGCATCGCCTATGCCGTGCGCAAGGACGCCCATATCCGCGTGACGATGGCGCTGGAACTCCTGCCGTTTCGCGCCCAGATCGCCACCCGCATTCTGACCCACATCATCTTCGCGGCCTTCGCCTTCTTCGTCATGTATCAGGGCTGGTTCCTCGTGGAAAAGACCCTGCGCTTCGGCCAGAAATCCGCCTCGCTCGGCATTCCGATGGGCCTCATCTATCTCGCCCCGCTGACCGGCTTTGGCCTGACCGGCCTTCGCCTCGTGCAGGCGGTCATTCTCGATGCGCGGCTTCTCGCCAAGGGAGAGCCTGCATGATCTCGCTCATTCTCTTCGGCCTTCTCGCCGTCCTTCTTCTGCTCAGTGTGCCGATTGCCGTTTCGCTCGGCATCGCCTCGACAGTGGCGCTTCTGGTCTCCGGCAAGGTTTCGGCCTCCTACGTGCCGCAGGGACTTGTGACCTCCATCGACAGTTTTCCGCTGATGGCCGTGCCCTTCTTCATTCTCGCCGGCGACCTGATGGGTCATGGCGGGTTGTCGAAGCGCCTCGTCAATGTCGGCCGCATGTTCTTTGGCCGCTATACCGGCGGCCTTGCCATCATCGCGGTGGTGACCTGCATCTTCTTTGCCGCCATTTCCGGCTCCGGCCCGGCCACGGTCGCCGCCGTCGGCTCGATCCTTTTGCCCGCTATGGCCAAGGATGGCTACAAGCCCGGCTTTTCCTCAGGGCTGATTGCCTGCTCCGGCTCGCTCGGCGTCATCATTCCGCCGTCGATCCCCATGGTGATCTATGCCACCTCGGCCAATGTCTCGGTCTCCAAGATGTTCATGGGCGGCGTGATACCGGGCCTGTTGATCGGCTTTGCGCTGATTTCCTATGCCTGGTGGCAGTCAAAGCGCGACGGGCAGGTGCCCGCAAGCGAACGCCCGAGCCGCGCCGAAATGCTGGCCGTGCTCAACGACGCCAAGTGGGCGCTCATTGTGCCGGTGATTATTCTCGGCGGTATTTACGGCGGCGTCTTCACGCCCACGGAAGCGGCAGCGGTGGGTGTGATCTACGGTTTCGTCATCGGGGCCTTCGTCTACCGCGAACTGAAGCTTGCCGATCTCTACAAGGTGTTTGCCGGTTCGGCGCTCACCACCGCCTCGATCATGCTGATTGTCGGCACGGCCACGATCTTCGGTCGTGCGCTCGCCATCGAAGGCGTGCCGGTGCAGATCGCCAAGGCGATTACCAGCCATGTGGATCAGGCCTGGCTGCTGCTTCTTGCCATCAACCTGCTGCTCCTCATCGTCGGCACCTTCATGGAAACGATTGCCGCGATCATCATTCTCACGCCCATCCTGCTTCCGCTCGTCAAGGCGCTTGGCATCGACGCGGAGCATTTCGGCATCGTGATGATCGTGAATCTGGCCATCGGCATGGTCACGCCCCCTGTCGGCGTCAACCTGTTCGTTGCCTCGCGCATTTCCGGCAAGCCGCTGGAGACGGTGGTGAAGGGGGCCATGACCCCGATGTTCGTGATGATCGCCGTTCTTCTGGCGATCACATTTATCCCGGCGCTGTCGCTGGCGCTGCCTGCCCTGTTCGGCATGTAACATAAGGATTGAAGGATGAAGAAGATCAAATGCGCGATCATCGGTTCGGGCAATATCGGTACCGACCTGATGATCAAGGTGATGCGCACCTCGAAGCATATCGAGATGGGGGCCATGGTCGGCATTGATCCGGCTTCGGACGGGTTGGCCCGGGCGCGGCGTCTGGGCGTTGCCACCACGCATGAGGGCATCGACGGCCTGATGCGCATGCCCGAATATGCCGATATTCAGGTGGTGTTTGACGCCACTTCGGCCAAGGCGCATCTGTCCAACAACGCGCTTCTGCAGAAGGACGGCAAGAAGGTCATCGACCTGACGCCCGCCGCCATCGGCCCCTTCACCATTCCCGCGATCAACGGCGACGCCAATATCGATGAGCCGAACGTCAACATGGTGACCTGCGGCGGTCAGGCGACCATTCCCATGGTCCATGCCGTGGCACGCGTTTCCAAGCGCACGATCTATGGCGAAATCGTTGCCTCGGTCTCGTCGAAGTCGGCGGGTCCGGGCACGCGCGCCAATATCGACGAGTTCACCGAAACCACCTCGAAGGCCATCGAAGCGCTGGGCGGGGCCGAGCGCGGCAAGGCCATCATCATCCTGAACCCCGCCGAACCGCCGATGATCATGCGCGACACAGTGTTCGTTCTCTCGCAGGGCGCCGAACCCGCCGAGATCGAGAAATCCGTCGCCGAAATGGTCAAGACCGTGCAGGCCTATGTGCCGGGCTACCGCCTGAAGCAGAAGGTGCAGTTCGAGGTGATCGGCGACAATGCGCCGGTTAGGGTTCCCGGCATCGGTCCGGCAACGGGCCTCAAGACCACCATCTTCCTCGAGGTGGAGGGCGCTGCCCATTACCTCCCGGCCTATGCCGGCAATCTCGACATCATGACCTCTGCCGCTCTGGTCAGCGCCGACCACTGGGCCGCGAAGGTTCTTTCCACGGAGGCCGCTGAATGACCCGCCCGAACCCCAACAAGCTCTATGTTCAGGACGTGACACTGCGCGACGGCATGCATGCCATTCGCCATCAATATCGTCTGGACGCCGTGAAGAAGATCGCCGCTGCACTCGACGCCGCCAAGGTGGACGCCATCGAGGTGACCCATGGCGACGGTCTTGCCGGTTCGACCTTCAATTACGGCTTCGGCCTGCATGATGACGTGGAGTGGATTGCCGCAGCCGCCGAAGTCTGCCAGCACGCGGTCGTTACCGTGCTTCTCGTGCCGGGCATCGGCACCGTCCATGACCTGAAGGAAGCCTATGCGGCGGGGGCACGCTCCGTACGTGTCGCCACCCATTGCACCGAGGCCGATGTCGCCCGCCAGCATATCGAGACGGCCAAGGCCCTTGGCATGGATACGATCGGCTTCCTGATGATGTCGCACATGGCCGAACCGGCGCTTCTCCTTCAGCAGGCGAAGCTCATGGAAAGCTATGGCGCGGAATGCGTTTACGTCACCGATTCCGCCGGTGCCATGCTGCCGCGTGACTACGCCGAGCGCGTCAAACTGTTGCGCGAAAACCTGAAGCCGGAAACGGAAATCGGGGTTCACACCCACCACAATCTGACGCTTGGCGTGGCCAATGCCGTGGCCGGGATCGAGGCGGGCGCGGTGCGTGTCGATGCCTCGCTGGCGGGCATGGGGGCTGGTGCTGGCAACGCGCCCCTCGAGGCGCTGATTGCCGTGTTGAGCCGCATGGGCATCGATACGGGCTGCGACCTCTACAGACTGATGGATGCCGCCGATGATCTGGTGCGCCCGCTGCAGGATCGCCCGGTGCGGGTGGACCGCGAAAGCCTGTCGCTTGGCTATGCCGGGGTTTATTCGAGCTTCCTGCGCCACGCGGAAAATGCCTCGAAGCTTTATGGCGTCGATGCCCGCGAAATCCTCATCGAACTCGGCAACCGCCGCATGGTCGGCGGTCAGGAAGACATGATTACCGACGTGGCGCTTGATATCCTCAAGGCACGCGAAACGGCGGGTTGACCACGAAGGCGGCGGACATCCCCCGAGGTTCGCCGTGTCTCCTCCCCGCCATCCCATCCGGCATTCGTTCCCTGCCGGATGGGTTCCCCGTTCATCCCTTGCACATCTGCACGATTTCCGCGGCAAGGCGCTCGCAAACGATCTTTTGCTCGTCAGGCGGCAAAAGTACGGGGCAATATTCCATGCGGGAACGGCGTCGACCCGCCACCGAAATCTGGAGGACGTATTGGGCGAAGCTGTCGCTGCCTTCAGGATAAAAGACGACCTCTGGCCTGCTCAGTTGTCTGATCGGAAACGTGGCTCGTTTCACGCCCAGAATGGAGCGAAGGGTGAGCAACGCGGTTCCTGAGACAGAATCAATACGCAGCTCCTTTTCCGGCATGAACAGAGCACCATAGAGCAGACCACCGGGCACGATTGTAAATGCGACGGAGATGAGGGTTCCCACCCATAAGCCACCCGCTGTCGTAGCGGGTACGGCACCGAGGAAAAGCGACGCGACAAGTTGCCAAACACCGAAGAGACCAACAGCCAGAAGCGGCAATGCCAGCAATGCAACGGTCATCCGCACCGGCCTTGGCGGCGGATGGTTTTTGAAAACAATGGCCTGCCCATCGTAAAGATCATGGCTTAAACGGTCAGGCAATCGACGATCCTTGCTTTCCAGTTGGCTCCATGTGCCCCGGCGATGACGGATCGTGAGCACTCGAACGCGGCACCTTCAAGCTCTTGGAGGGAAGCATTTTGAAAATCGTCACGCCTGTCAATACCAGGAAAGACCGCTGACCACTTTACGGATCGTGGCTCCGCGCATGGCCGGGGTTCGGGATATGTCCGCCTCATTTCACCGAAGGCGACCCCAGAAGGACACGCAGCGCCTGAAGCGCCATCGCACATCGATCCGCAATCTCCGGCCCTGACGGTGCGCCAAGCTGTCCGATGACCCGGCGGATCTGCAAGTCCCCCACCAAGAGACCCAGAAACCATTCCGTGGCCGTCTTGGCATCACCACCCGTCGCGCAGATGCGCTGCATCAGTTGCACCATCAGTGGCATGACCTCCTCGCGCCCGCCCGCCGAAAGGGCCGCCCCCAGCGCGCCACTTGCATCAGCGGCGGCGGCGCGGTTGAGCAAAATGGCACGGTCGCCGAGGATCATGTGCAGGAAGACCGGCGCGACATTGGCCAGCGCCGTCCATGCATCAGCGTCCGCTTCCAGCGCCTCGACGAGAACCTGCCTTGTGCGGGCGGCATTCTCCCGCACCATGGCGGTGAACAGGCCATCCTTGTCGCCATACCAGCGGTAAAGCGTTTCGTTCGAGGCCTTTGCGGCCTTGGCGACCCTGAGCATAGACGTGCCGCCATAGCCATGTTCAGCGAGCAGGTCATAGGCTGCCGCAAAGATCGCCTCTTCGCGCTGACGGCGCGTTTCCTCATCCATTTTTTCAGTCCCCAACCTCTTTACATCATCCGTACATATCTATACGCATGAGTAAAGCCGTAAAGATATGTACGGATGAGGAGACGCCCCCATGAAACGCCGCACCCTGCTTTTACTTGCCGGCCTTGCCACCCCGTTTGTGGCGCTGGTGGTGATCGTTGCCGTCTCGGCCTCCCGCACCGAGCGCGAGATTGCCGGTCATGCCGCAACGGTGGCCGCGCTCGCTGCCAAAGCGTCCGTGATACCCGTTTCGCCCGAAGCCATCGCCGCCCTGCCCGCCCCAGTACAGCGCTACCTGGCCTTTGCCGTGCCGGATCTGACGGTCAGCAACAGGGTGGTTCGGCTGGAGGCGGAGGGGATGTTCCGCCGCCCGCAGACGCAAGGTTTTGCCCCGACCACCGCCGAACAGACCATTGCGACACGCCAACCGGCGCTGATGTTTGCCGCCACCACGCCGATCCTATCGGTGCTCTGGGCGCGGGCCTATGATTTCTTTGCCGAGGGCCGCATGGAGATGCGCGCCAAGATCGCCTCGACGCTGACGGTGGTCGATGAAAGCGCAACCGAAGCGCTGAACCGCACGTCGCTGCGCCGCTGGCTGCTCGAAAGCCCGCTTTACCCCGTGGCGCTTCTGCCCGGCGGGCCGGTACGCTGGGAAGCGATGGACGACACCCACGCACGGGCAATTGTCTCCGGCTTCGGGCTGGACGCCGCGCTGGTCGCCACCTTCCGCCCGGATGGCAGCCTCGCCAGCTTCGATGCGGAACAGGATGGCGATCTGACAACGCCCTATCACGGCTCCGGCGAACATGCGGCGCGCGACGACTATCGACCCGTTTCCGGCATGATGATCCCGCACCGCTTCACAATTGCCCGGGCAGCCGGTGGAAAGCTCTTCCCCTTCTGGACGGGACGAATTACCACTATCGCATTCGAATAGCCGGAGGCGTTCATGAGCTGGGAATTTCTGCTGACATCGCTGGTCATCGTCGCCTCGCCCGGCACCGGCGTTCTCATTACGCTCACCGCCGGTCTCACCAAGGGGCGGCGCGCGGCCATCATCGCGGCCCTTGGCGGCACGCTTGGCATCATTCCGCATATGGTGGCGGCCATCACCGGCCTTGCCGCTGTCCTTCATGCGAGCGCCGTCGCCTTCGACGTGATCCGCTATGCCGGTGTCGCTTATCTGCTCTACATGGCCTGGCAGACGCTGAAGGAAAACGGCGCGCTCTCCATCGATGAAACGCCGGACTCGCGCTCCGATTTCGAGGTGATCCGCTCGGCAATCCTCGTCAACATCCTCAATCCGAAGCTGTCGATCTTCTTCTTCGCCTTCCTGCCGCAGTTCATTGGCACGAGCGGCGGCACGCCCATTCTGGAAATGCTGGAACTGTCGCTGGTCTTCATGCTGATGACCTTCGTCGTCTTCGTCATCTATGGCGTTTTCGCCGCCGCCATGCGCAGCCATGTCATTTCGCGGCCTTCGGTGCTCACCGCAATGCGCCGCACCTTTGCCGCCGCCTTTGTCGGCCTCGGCATCAAGCTGGCCCTGACGGAACGCTAAGGTGCAGGCGCAGGGCATGATCGGCATTCTGGAAGCCGCCGCCCTTGAGGCGGGCAAGGCCATCATGGCCGTCTATGCGGGTGACGTTGCCGTTTCGATCAAGGCCGATTGCTCGCCGGTGACGGAGGCCGATGGACGGGCCGAGGCGATCATTCTTGACCATCTGGCCAAAGCCTTTCCCGACATCCCGGTGGTCGCCGAAGAGGCGGTTGCCGCCGGTTCCATGCCCGATATCCGCGGCGGGCGTTTTTTCCTCGTCGACCCGCTGGACGGTACGAAGGAATTCATTGCCCGCAACGGCGATTTCACCGTCAATATCGCGCTCATCGAACACGGCGTGCCGGTCGCGGGCGTTGTCTATGCCCCGGCGCGCGGCCAGGGCTGGAGCGGAACACTGGATCAGGGTGCGGCGGCCTTCGCTGTCACGGAAGATTTCACCATTGCCGCGCGCCACGCGGTCAAGGCCCGACCCTCCCCGCAAGCGCCGGTGGCGCTCGTCAGCCGCTCGCATAATTCTCCGGAAACGCTCGCCTATCTCAAGACCTGCTGTGTCGGCGGCGAACGCTCCATCGGCTCGTCGCTCAAATTCTGCCTGCTGGCGGAAGGCAGCGCCGATCTCTACCCGCGCTTTTCGCGCACCATGGAGTGGGACACGGCAGCCGGTGACGCGGTGTTGCGGGCTGCGGGCGGCATGGTTTCGACCGTGGATGGCGCGCCGCTCACCTATGGCAAGCCGGGTTTTGAAAACCCCTCATTCATTGCCACGGGCCTGTCCGCTCTCGGTTTTACCCGGCAAAGCGCTACATAAGTCAAAAACCGGGAGGAGCGACCATGGATACGACGATCAACCACGCACCGGAGGGGCTGGCGCAGGCGCTTTTTGACAGCCGTTCCGATGCCATTCTGGCGACGGACCGTGAAGGCCTCATCACCTTCTGGAATGCCGGAGCCGAGCGCATTTTCGGCTTCAGTCCGGCGCAGGCGCTCGGCCAGTCGCTCGACATCATCATTCCGGAAAACATGCGCGGGCGGCACTGGCAGGGCTGGAACCATACGCTTGAAACCGGCACCAGCCGTTATGGCGCGGGCGACCTTCTTTCCGTTCCGGCCCTGACAGCCGACGGGCGGCGCATCTCGGTGGAATTCACCATCGCCATGATCCATGACGAGACCCAAACGATCATCGGCATGGCCGCCATCCTGCGCGATGTGACGGCGCGTTTCGAGGAGTTGAAGGCGCTACGCCGCCAACTCGCCGAGGCAAAGGCAGGCGGCTGAGGTTTCAACCGCCGGACTGCTGACAAAGGTCGACAACCTCTCTTTTCGTCATGGTCGGGCTTGACCCGACCATCCATAACCCGTTGAATTCATGGATCCCTGGGTCAAGCCCGAGGATGACGGACGTGGGGAGGCAAGGTTTGCCATCCCCCTCACGGCTGAGGTTTCAACCGCGTTTTACCCTCAGCATTCCGGCAGATTGACGGCCAGCCCGCCAAGGCTCGTTTCCTTGAATTTGGCATGCATGTCCTCGCCGGTCTGGCGCATGGCCTCGATGCAATTGTCGAGCGGCATGAAATGCGAGCCATCGCCGCGCAGGGCGAGCGACGCGGCGGCCACGGCCTTGGTCGCGCCAATGCCGTTGCGCTCGATGCAGGGCACCTGAACCAGACCGCCGACCGGGTCGCAGGTCATGCCGAGATGATGCTCAAGGGCGATTTCAGCGGCATTTTCCACCTGTTCCGGCGTGCCGCCGAGAACGGCGCACAAGCCCGCAGCGGCCATGGCGGAGGCGGAACCGACCTCCCCCTGGCAGCCCGCTTCCGCCCCGGAAATCGAGGCATTGTGCTTGATCAGCCCGCCAATGGCGGCAGCGGTCAGCAGGAAATCCGAAATCTTTGCGGCTTCTGCGCCTTTGCAGTGATCGAGATAGTAGCGAAGGACCGCAGGGACGACGCCCGCCGCACCATTGGTGGGCGCGGTGACGACCTTGCCGCCCGCCGCGTTTTCCTCATTGACGGCCATGGCATAAACACTCAGCCAGTCGGAGGCCGCGTGCGGCTGCGCGGAATTGGCCAGCCGCTCATTCAAGAGTTGATGATGGATGTGGCGCGCCCGGCGGCGCACCTTCAATCCGCCCGGCAGTTCACCGCCTTGCGCGAGCCCGCGTTCGATGCAGCCATTCATCACCGACCAGACTTGCAGGACCTGCGCCTCCACGACCTCCGGTGCATGCAGCATGGCCTCGTTCGCCCGCTTCATGGCGGCGATGGACTGTCCGCTGGCTTTCGCCATGGAAAGCATCTGAGCGGCATTTTCAAACGGATAAGGCCAGCGGGAACAATCCTGCGCTTCGCTCTCCAACGGATGTTCGCGCTCTGCGGCGGTCTGGATGAAACCGCCACCGATGGAATAATAAGTCTGCGAGACGAGCACCTCGTCATCCGCACCATAGGCGTTAAACACCAGACCGTTGGCATGGCCGGGAAGCGGCGGCCCGTAGTCAAAGACAATATCCTGTGCCGGCTTGAAAGCCACGACCGGCAGGCCGAGCGGCGCAAGAATGCCCGTTTCGGCAAGAGCCGCCAGTTGCTCTTCGGCCAGATCCATGTCGAGTGCGGCGGGCACCCAGCCGAGAAGGCCAAGGGCCACGGCCCGGTCTGTCGCGTGACCTTTGCCGGTAAAGGCGAGCGACCCGTAAAGCCTCACGCCCAGACGTTGGATGCGCCCGGCCGCAGGCGATGCCCGCAAGAGGTCGAGGAAGGAGACGGCTGCCGTCATCGGCCCCATGGTATGGGACGATGACGGACCAATGCCGATCTTGAAGATATCGAATACACTCAGAAACAAGCCATTCTCCTTCCCGGTCGGTGAGCCTGAAGCGCGTCAGTCGTAGATGGGGAAGCGGCGGCAGAGATCCTGCACTTCCGCCAGAACCGCAGCTTCGACAGCCGCATCGCCTTCCGGGCCCTTTTCGGCCAAGGCATCGATGACCCTAAGGACGAGTTCACCCACCTTGCGAAACTCCGCCGTGCCAAAGCCGCGCGTCGTGCCGGCAGAGGTGCCAAGGCGCACACCCGACGTGATCGCGGGCTTTTCCGGATCGAAGGGAATGGAATTCTTGTTGCAGGTCAGACCGGCGCGTTCGAGCGCATGTTCGGCGTCCCGGCCCTTAACGTTCTTCGGACGCAGGTCGACCAGAACGATATGGCAGTCCGTTCCGCCCGAGACGATAGCGAGGCCACCTGCGACCAGCACGTCGCTGAGCGCATGGGCGTTGGCCAGCACATTTTCGGCGTAGGCCTTGAATTCCGGCTGGAGCGCCTCGCCAAAGGCCACGGCCTTGGCCGCGATGACATGCATCAGCGGACCGCCCTGATTGCCGGGGAACACGGCGGAGTTGATCTTCTTGGCCAGCGCCTCGTCATTGGTCAGGATCATGCCACCGCGGGGCCCGCGCAGCGTCTTGTGCGTCGTGGTGGTGACGATATGGGCATGCGGCACCGGATCGGGATAGACGCCTGCCGCCACGAGACCGGCATAATGGGCCATATCGACCATGAGATAGGCGCCGATCTCATCGGCCACCTTGCGGAAGGCGGCAAAGTCGATCTTGCGCGGATAGGCGGAAGCACCAGCGACGATGAGCTTCGGGCGCGTGGCCAGCGCCTTTTCGCGCATGGCCTCGTAGTCGATCATCTGATCGCTTTCGCGCACTTCATAGCTCACCACGTCGAACCACTTTCCGGACATGGTGACAGGAGAACCATGGGTGAGATGGCCGCCATGGGCGAGCGACAGGCCCATGATGCGGTCGCCGGGCTGCAACAGCGCCAGAAAGACGGCCTGGTTGGCCTGCGCGCCGGAATGCGGCTGCACATTGGCATAAGAGACGCCGAACAGTTGCTTCGCCCGCTCGATGGCGATGGTTTCAACCTCATCGACAAACTCGCAACCGCCATAATAACGGCGGCCCGGATAGCCCTCGGCATATTTGTTGGTCAGAACAGAGCCTTGCGCGATCAGCACGTCGCGCGAGACGATGTTTTCCGATGCAATCAGCTCGATCTGGTTCTTTTGACGGCCCAGTTCGCGGGCAATCGCCTCGGCAATTGGGCCGTCCGTCAAAACGTCGTTGGAACGGGTCTCAGTCATGGTGTCCTCCCTTTTGAATGGGTACGGGGTTTCTGGCTCATGCAGCTTCGTTTGCGAAACCAGCCGGTAACGCAGGGACGAGGGTATTGACGGGCGCAGCAAGGCGTCCGCGCCCTTGGGAAGCGCGTTGTCTCTGCCGGAGTACCGGGATGTTTGGGTCGTTCGAAACATCCCTTCAGGACGTTTCGAACTGATCATGCGCTGGTATTACGCAATTCCGGGCGCAAAACCGATTACCACTTTTGCTGGAATTGCTCCTCAGCGCGAAGCTTCGGTCAGAAACTCAAAAACATAGGGGGCGAAGGAGCGCCAGCATTCAACGCGCCAGCCATCCCCGCTTGCCGGACGGATCAGCACAATCTCGCTCTTGCCGAGAATGGTGCGGGTGGCCGAACCCGGCGCAAAGGCGGCGTCGGAAAGGTCAATCGGGCACCCGGCATTCAGAACGTCGACAACATTCTCGCCGCTCAGAAGCACAGCCGTATTGCGGTGGGACACGTCGACCAGCGCATGGAAGCGGTCGCCAAGGCTTGCCGCGATGGCGGCTTCCAGTGCCGCACCCTCGCCGTCTTCGACAATCAGGAACCATTCGTTGGGGCCAAGCCGGACAGCAAGCTTGCCGTTCGAGCCACGCACCGAATTGATCGGGCCGGAGACATCGAAACCGCCGGCGGAGCCGACAGCCGATGCCGATGCCGGATCAAGGCGCAGGATGAAGCGCGTTGCCGGTGCGGCCACGGTCATCGTGATGGATGACCCTAGGGCAGAGCGACCGGCCAGAACCGGCCTGCGGATGATATTGCTCTCAACCATTGAGGCGCTCTCCCTTCGGATCGAAGAATACGGTGCCGGTGACAACGGCGGTGGTAAAGCCCTTCGGCGTGGTGATGTACAGCGTCTTGCCGGTCAGATTGCGGCCGTCGGCAACCATCGCCATGGCGATGGAACGACCCAGCGCCGCGCTCGGATAGCTGGATGTGACATGCCCCAGCATCTTCATCGGCACCGGCTGGTTCGGGTCGGCCACGATCTGCGCGCCCTCATCCAGCAGTTCCTGCGGATTTTCGGTCAAAAGACCGACCAGCTGCTTGCGGCCCGGTGCCACACAGTCCGGACGCGCCAGCGAGCGCTTGCCGACGAAATCGGGCTTGGCCTTGGCGATCATGCCGCCATAGCCGACATCATCGGGCGTCTGCGTGCCGTCGGTATCCTGACCGACAATGATAAAGCCCTTGTCGGCGCGCAGAACGTGCATGGTCTCGGTGCCATAAGGCACGATACCATGCGGCTTTCCCGCCGCATAAACGGCTTCCCAGACGGCCCGGCCATAATCCGCCGGCACGTTGATTTCATAGCCGAGTTCACCCGTGAACGAGACGCGGAACATGCGCGTCGGCACGCCGCAAATGTGCCCGCTGCGCATGGCCATATGCGGGAAGGCTTCCGGCGAAAGATCGATGTCATCGACCAGCGGTGCGATGATGTCGCGCGCCTTCGGGCCTTGAACGGCAATCACCGCCCATTGTTCGGTGGTCGAGGTCAGGTGAACCTTAAGGTCCGGCCACTCGGTCTGGAGATAGTCTTCCATATGGGCGAGAACACGCGGCGCACCGCCCGTGGTGGTCGTCACATGGAAGCGGTCTTCAGCGATACGCGCCACGACGCCATCATCGAAGACGTAACCGTCTTCCTTCAGCATGAGGCCGTAACGGCAACGGCCGGGCTCCAGCTTGGTCCAGGCGTTGATATAGATGCGGTTCATGAATTCAGCCGCATCGGGGCCAACCACCTCGATCTTGCCGAGCGTCGAGGCATCGAAAATGCCAGCGCTTTCACGCGTTTGCTTGCATTCGCGCAGCACGGCGGCATGCATATCCTCACCCGGCTTCGGGAAGTAGCGGGCGCGGCGCCACTGGCCGACATCCTCGAACACAGCCCCTTGCGCGGCAGCCCAGTCATGGATCGGCGTATGGCGGGCCGGATCAAACAGGCCATGCCGGTTGAGGTTGATCAGCGCGCCGAAGGAGACCGGCGTGAAGGGCGGGCGGAAGGTGGTGGTGCCCACCGCCGGGATCGGCTTTTGCAGAATGTCGGCGACAATGCCGAGCGCATTCATGTTCGAGGTCTTGCCCTGATCCGACGCCATGCCGGTCGTCGTATAGCGCTTGACGTGTTCGATGGAGTGGAAGCCCTCGCGCACGGCCAGCCCTACATCCTTGGCCGTCACATCGTTCTGGAAATCGATGAAGGCCTTGACCTTGGTCGGGTTTTCATCGGTCGGCAGAACGCGCACGGCCTTGAAGCCGGTCATGACGGGCGAAGCGGAGAAGTTACGCGTCTCAGCCGATCCGCAAGCCGCAGCACCGGCGGCAAAGCCCTCATTCAAGGCACCGGCCAGATCGAAGGTGCCACGGCAGGCCCCGGCCGAACGCTCGGCCTGAACGGACGTGCCCGGCACGAAGAGATCACGCTCGGCCTCGAAGGACAGCTTGCCGCGCGACTGCGAGAAGAGATGGACGGACGGGGTCCAGCCACCGGACATGCCGACGCAATCACACACCAGACGAACGCGCGGACCGCTAACCTTGCCGCTGGCATCCACCGGAGCGACGATCAACGCCTTGACGCGCTTCGTACCCTCGGAACGGATAACCGTGTAACCGCTCATCACCTTGACGCCTGCGGAAACGGCCAATGCCTTTTCCGGTCCGGCTTGCGTCCGCAGGTCAACCAGCGTCACATCCACACCCGCCTTGCGGGCGTCAATCGCCGCCTGATAGGCCGAGGCGCTGGTGGTGGCGAAGACGATCTGGCGACCGGGAAGGACACCGTAGCGGTTGATGAACACGCGCACGCTTTCGGCCAGCATGATGCCGGGGCGGTCGTTATCGGCAAAGGCCAGCGGACGCTCGAGCGAACCGGCGGCAATCACCACTTCGGCGGCGCGGAACTGCCAGAGCCGCTCGCGGATCGTCTCGCCCGGACGGTCGAGATGGTCCGTCACGCGCTCGATGGCGACGAGGTGATTGTGGTTGTAATAGCCGAAGACCGTGGTGCGCGGCAGAAGCGTCACATTCGGGTAGCCTGCGAGTTCGGCCAGCGTTTCCGACAGCCAGACGGAAGCGGGCTTGCCCTCGATTTCAGCCGTGGTTTCGTGCAGCAACGCGCCGCCCATTTCCTGCTGTTCGTCAGCGAGCACCACGCGCTTGCCGGATTTCGCAGCGGCCAGAGCGGCAGCAAGACCGGCAGGACCGGCACCGGCAATCAGCACATCCACATGGGCATGGCGGTTGCCGTAACGGTCGGGATCAGGGGCGACCGGCGGCTTGCCAAGACCGGCAGCGGCGCGGATGATCGGCTCATAAACCTTGGTCCAGAAGGATTTCGGCCACATGAAGGTCTTGTAGTAGAAGCCCGACACGAAGACCGGCGAGAGCACATCATTCACGGCACCGATATCGAAATCGAGGCTCGGCCAGTGGTTCTGCGTCTCGATCGTCAGACCGTTCGTGACATCGACAACGCTGGCGCGGTTGTTCGGATCAACCCGGCCAGGACCGCGATCAACGGAAAACAGCGCGTTCGGCTCATCAGAGCCGTGGCTCAAAAGACCACGCGGGCGGTGATACTTGAACGAGCGGCCGAACAGCACCTTGCCCGACGCCAGAAGCGCGGAGGCCAGCGTATCGCCCCTAAAGGCCGGAATGCTCTGGCCATTGAAAGTGAAGGTGAGCGGCTTCGAACGGTCGATGCGACCGCCGGACGGCAAGCGGAACGGTGCGGACATTATTTCAACTCCCCGTTTTCATCGACCGCCGGGCGCGGCTTGCCCATTTCATAGGTGATGAGAAAAGCATCGCTGTGCGTGTTGCGCAGCGCATTGAACCAGCGCTGGCAGCCATGCGAATGCATCCAGCGTTCGGCCAGCACGCCCTTGATCGACGAGCGCGTGTAGAGAAAATCGGCCCAGGCCTCGTCATTGAGCGCAGAAGGGTCCTCGGGGCGGGCAATATGGGCCTCGCCTCCGCATTTGAATTCCGTTTCCGGTCTTTGGCCGCAATAGGGGCATTTGATCAGCAGCATGTCTTCAAACCTTCCCTCTGGCCTTAGTGGGCCACGGCCGCGGCGGCGGCTTCATCGATAAGCCGTCCGGTGCGGAACCTGTCGAGCGAGAACGGACGCGAAATCGGGTGCGGTTCGCCCTTGGCAACGCAATGGGCGAAGAGATGTCCGGAACCGGGCGTGGCTTTGAAGCCGCCGGTGCCCCAGCCGCAATTGATGTAGAGGCCCGGAATGGGCGTCACGCCCTGGATCGGCGAACGGTCGACCGTGTTGTCGGTGATCCCGCCCCACGAGCGCATCATCTTGACGCGGGTGAAGATCGGGAACAGCTCGCAAATGGCGTCCAGCGTATGGATCGGAATATGCAGGCCGCCCTGCTGCGAGTAGGACACATACTGGTCCGTGCCCGCGCCGATGACGAGTTCGCCCTTGTCCGACTGCGAAATATAGGCGTGCACGGCATTCGACATGACGACCGTCGGGAAGGCCGGCTTCAGCGGCTCGGACACCAGCGCCTGCAGCGGCTGGCTTTCGAGCGGCACCTTGACGCCGAAAAGGCTCATCAGCTGCGGCGTGTGACCGGCAACCGAAACGCCGACCTTCGTCGTCGCGACCTTGCCGCGCGTCGTGTTGAGACCGCAGACAGCACCGAAGGCATCGCGCTCCAGACCGAGCACTTCGCAATTCTGGATGATGTCGACGCCAAGCGCCGAGGCCGCACGGGCAAAGCCCCAGTTGACCGCATCGTGGCGGGCCGTACCGGCGCGGCGCTGCAGGGCAGCCCCCACCACCGGGTAACGCTTGCCCGGCGAAAGATCGAGCTGCGGGCAGAACTGCTTGGCCTCTTCCGGCGTCAGCCACTCATTGTCGATGCCGTTCAGACGGTTGGCATAGACATGGCGCTTGAAGCTCTGGCGGTCATGTTCGTTGTGGGCGAGCATCAAGACGCCGCGCTGCGAGAACATGACGTTGTAGTTCAGCTCCTGCGACAGGCCTTCCCACAGCTTCAGCGAATGTTCGAAGATCGCCGCACTTTCATCGTAGAGATAGTTCGAGCGCACGATGGTGGTGTTGCGGCCCGAATTGCCGCCCCCGAGCCAGCCGCGCTCGATCACCGCGATCTTGCGGATGCCGTGCTCCTTGGCCATGTAATAGGCCGTCGCCAGACCATGTCCGCCGCCGCCCACGATGACGGCATCATAGGAGGACTTCAGGTCCGCAGACCCCCATTGCCTGCCCCATCCGAGATGGGCGCCGAGCGACTCCTTGAGAAGCGCCGGGAGCGAAAACTTCTGCACGATTGCATCCTCCATTCGGATCATGGGAGCCGCCTATGCCGTTTTTCGGCAGGCAGGCCCGAACTTCACGCCCGGGATAACTGATTTGAACTGGCAGCACACGACATTTACTGGCGTCGCAAATATTCGTCTGATGGAAAGAGAATGCGCCGAAAGGCCTTAGCCTACTTGAAGAAATACGACGATAATCAGAATGATTGCGACAGCTCTTCAAACCTGAAAAATGGCACCGCAAAAGCGCTGCCCAGCCCAGTTCACGCGTTCAATTCCGCCATTTCCGCCCAGTCCATCTGAGGGGCCGTCTGGGCTGGCCGGCTTTGGCTGGCAACCCGGATTTCATGCGGTGTATTGCCAAAATGCCGGCGGAACATGCGGCTCAGATGGGACGAGTCACAAAAGCCGCATTCGACCGCAATCACCGTGATCGACTTGGTGCTGGTTTCCACGAGATGGCGCGCGAAGTTCAGCCGCACATTGAGAAACGCCGCCTGTGGCGACATGTTCAGCGCGGTTCGAAAATGCCGTTCGATCTGGCGCTTGCTGTTGCCCATCTTGCGGGCGATTTCAGCCATGGAGGGAGGAACGTCGATGCTTTGCTGCATGATGAGCAGCGCGCGCATGACAATCGGGTCCTGCGTGCGGAAATCGAGCGAGATGCCCGGCTGCGGCTTGTCGGCCTGAAGCGCGTCATCGATGATCATGATGCGCAAGCTCTTGTTGGCCTGCGCGCGACCGATATGCTTGTCGACCAGATAGGCCGCCAGATGCGCGGAACTTGCGCCGCCCGAACAGGTCAGGCGATTGCGGTCGACCACGAAGATCTGGTCCGACACCGGGTTGAGGCCATCGAACTGGTCGAGAAAATCCGCATGGTGAAACCAGCTGACACAGCACTTGTAGCCATCCAGCAGGCCCGCCATGTGCAGATTGAAGGCACCCGTGCAAATACCGACCAGCGGCACACCGGCGGCGGCGGCTTTCTGCAGATAGCTGATGTAGGCGCTGCTGAAATTATTGATCTCGTCCACCAGCCCGCCAACCACGACGATATAGTCATACTTCGTCGGATCGCCGAGCCGCTCGGTCGGCTGAACGGCCACGCCGCAACTCGAGGTCACAGCGCTCATCGTATCGGAGAGGATATTCCACCGGCACATGATGGGGCGGCTTCGATCCCCCTCATCAGCGGCCAGGCGCAGGACATCGACGAAGTTGGCGAAGGCACACAGCGTGAAGCGCTTGGCCAGGATGAAGCCCACCGTCAGCCGCGGCTCGTTCGTGCCCGGCTTGAAGCGCATCCGCGCCGCCGTGGCTGGCGCTTCCTTCGTCGTGTCTTTCGATTGCGCCATGAGCCCTCCGAAGTTCAAGCAAGATCAATCATCTGACATGGCACAGCGTTTTTCAAACAGATTTACGCTTCGATCTCCACGTCGCCAACGGGTCTTGAACAGCAGGCGAGCACATAACCCTCGGCAATTTCATCATCGAGGATGCCGCCATTGTGGGACATTTCAACGGTGCCCGAACGCTTCAGGACCTTGCAGGTGCCGCAAAGCCCGGACTCACAGGCCGCACCGATGCGCACGCCTGCAGCACGCGCCGTCTGCAGAAGCGTCGAACCGGGATTGCAAAGCCCCGTCTTGCCGCTGAGGGCAAAGTGAACGTGGCTTTGGACCTCGCCCTCGGCAAGGGGCTTGGCTTCCGGTTCGGCCACGCTTGCGGGCTGGAACGCCTCCTCATGGTAGCGTTCCATGGCAAAGCCGGCTTCGGTCAGCAGGCTTTTGACGCCGGCCATGAACGGCGCCGGGCCACAGCAGAACACCGTCCGCTTCATGAAATCGGGGGCAAACTGCGCAATCTTCGAAAGGTCGATACGCCCCTTGAGACCCGACCAGGACTGCCCGGCGGGCAGCTGATCAACAATCAGCCCCAGCGTGAAATGCGCCATCGACTGCGCCTTCGTCTCAAGCTCCTGACGGAAGATGATGTCCTTGGGCGTGCGTGCGCAATGAAGGAAGCAGATATCGCTTTGCGGCGCGCGGTCGTGCAGATCGCGCGCCATGGACATCATCGGCGTGATGCCGGAACCGGCAGAGATGAATAGATAGGCTTCGCCCGGATGGCGAACATAGGTGAAGTCGCCCAAGGGACCGAATGCCTTCAGCTTCATGCCGGGACGCAGGTTTTCAAACATCCAGCGGGTGCCAATGGACCCGGCCTGCATCTTGACCGTCACGGACACGGTGTGCGGCCGTGACGGGCTGGAGGACAGGGTGTAGGTGCGCAAGACGTTTTCAGGCCCGACCGGCAATTCAAGCGTCACGAACTGGCCCGGCAAATAACGGAACCAGTGGCCTTCACGATCCGGACGGAAGGTGAAGGTCATGACATCCTGCGTTTCCGGAACCACGGCGACGCATTCGAGGCTGTGCTCGCGGTCGTTCCACGGACGCAGCTCATCAAGGTGACGGAAAGTCGGGCCGCCCATGATCTCAGGCTCCTGTGGCAGACGGGGTCTTTTCGGCGTCGAGGCGGTCGGTCATGAACGTGGAATACCATTCCACGAACTGCATG
>Ga0209794_1000655_pt1 | contig 42434 bp, 49 predicted proteins | sample EBPBio232013_DNA_FD_185869 | JGI IMG/M metagenome (GOLD analysis project Ga0209794, IMG submission 185869) | Wastewater treatment Type I Accumulibacter community from EBPR Bioreactor in Madison, WI, USA - Reactor 1_5/23/2013_ DNA (SPAdes)... | ecosystem: Engineered > Bioreactor > EBPR >... | reverse complement strand
GCCGTACAGCAGCCCGCGGAACATGTGCAGGTAGACGACGATGAAGAACGCGCTGGCGCCGGTGCTGTGCATGTAGCGCACCAGCCAGCCCCAGGGCACGTCGCGCATGATGTACTCGACCGAGGCGAACGCCAGGTTCGCGTCGGGCTTGTAGTGCATCACCAGGAAGATGCCGGTGACGATCTGGATCACCAGCACCAGCAGCGCCAGGCTGCCGAAGAAGTACCAGCTGTTGAAGTTCTTCGGAGCGTAGTACTCCGACATGTGCTTCTTGTACTCGGCGAAGGCGGTGGGGAAGCGGTTCTCGAACCACACCGTCGTCTTCTGAAGCATCGAGGCGCCGGGTGGCGCGTCCTTGAATTCAGCCATCGCTAGACCTCGCTCCTCAAGCCTTCTTGTCCTCGCCGATCACCAGCGAGGTATCCGACAGGAACATGTACGGCGGCACCTCCAGGTTGTCGGGCGCCGGCTTGTTCTTGAAGACGCGGCCGGCCATGTCGAAGGTCGAGCCGTGGCAGGGGCACAGGAAGCCGCCTTGCCAATCGTCGGGCAGCGAAGGCTGCGGGCCGGGGGTGAACTTGTCGGTGGGCGAGCAGCCCAGGTGCGAGCAGATGCCCACGGCGACGAAGACGTCGGGCTTGATCGAACGCCACTCGTTCTTGGCGTAAGCCGGCGTCGGGTAGGCCTTGCGGTCGGAGTTGGGGTCGGCCACCAGCGAGTCGGTCTTCTTCAGGCTGGCCAGCTGCTCGGGCGTGCGGCGGATGATCCACACCGGCTTGCCGCGCCATTCGACGGTCATCTTCTCGCCCGGCTTGAGGGCGCTGAAGTCCACCTGCACGGGCGCGCCCGCGGCCTTGGCGCGCTCCGACGGCGCGAAGGTGCTGATGAAGGGCACCGCGGTGGCCACGCCGCCGATGGCGCCGGCCCCGCAGGTGATGGCGATCCAGGTGCGACGGGAGCCATCGACGGCGCCTTCGGTTGAACCACCGGGCGGCAGGGCCGCTGCGGAATCACTCATGGGATCCTCGGCAAGATTGTTCGTATGGGCTTGACGGTCAACCTGGGATTCTAGCTGCAGCCTCCAGGGTCATTCGCCGGGTTGCAGCCGCGGCCCAACACCCCGCGTCGCACTTGACGTGAAGCAGGCGCAGGCTCTACCGTCGCCACCGGCCGTCGTTCGTCAGAACTTCGTCATCGAGTGCACAAACCCAGGAGGTCTTCGTTCATGAGCTTCTCGTCAGAATTCAAAGAGTTTGCCGTCAAGGGCAACGTCATCGATCTCGCCGTCGGCGTGATCATCGGCGGCGCCTTCGGCAAGATCGTCGACTCGCTGGTCGGCGACTTGGTGATGCCCATCGTCGGTAAGATCTTCGGCGGGCTGGACTTCAGCAACTACTTCATTCCGCTGGCCGGCCAGACGGCCACCAACCTGGTCGACGCCAAGAAGGCCGGCGCCGTGTTCGCCTACGGCAACTTCATCACCGTGGCGATCAACTTCTTCATCCTGGCCTTCATCATCTTCCTGATGGTCAAGCAGGTGAACCGCCTCAAGCGCGCCGAGCCGCCGCCGCCGCCCCCGGCCACGCCCGAAGACGTGGTGCTGCTGCGCGAGATCCGCGATTCGCTGAGAAAACCCTGATCGTCCTGCGCGGCGGGCGGCCGCGCCGCTGGCCCAGAATAGCGGTGTCGCCCGACTGCGCATGACCGACCTTTCCACCCCGCGCTTCCATCCGCTGCTCGACGCTGCCATCCAGCGCGTCAAGCAGGCGGTGCTGGCCGCTGCCGAGCGCACGGTCGAGAGCCTCGGCCTGTCGGCGATGGGCGCCTTCGGCTCGCAGCGCGACGCCTTGCTCGCCGCGCAGTTCGAGCTGAACCGCAAGCTGGTCGGCTTCGCGCAGGCCTTCGACCACGCCTTCGACCAGCAACTCAACCAGGAAGCCGGCGGCGGCCGCGGTGGTGCCGCCGTCGTCGGCCCGGCCGGCTGGGAAGCGCTGACGCTGGTCGAAGACCGCGAACTGGAGATCAAGGTCCAGGCCGAGCGCTTCGGGCTGGAGATCAGCCACGCCTGCGAGTGGGAACTGCGCGAGCTGGAGGCCTACGTCGGCTCGCTGCTCGACCATGGCCGCGCCGACCGCGAGCGCAACCCGCTGCGGCCCGAGCTGATCGGCCACGGGGTGATCCGCGCCGTCGACGCCACGGCCGACCGCCCCGACGTGCGCCGCGTGCTCGATGGCGAGCTGCAGCGCTCGCTGGCCGCCGTGCTGCGCAGCACCTATGCCGAGATCGTGAGCGAGCTGCGCAAGGCCGGCGTGCAGCCGGTGTCGCTGACCGTTCGCACCACCGAGAGCGCCGGTGGCGGCGGTGGCGGCGGCGAGCATGCCCACAGCCGCGCGACGCCGCTCGACGCCAAGCGCGGCGAGGCCGACGACGGCGGCGGCGGCGGTGGCGGCCGATCGTCGGCCGCCGGCGGACTGGGGCCGCACAGCGCGGCCGGCCGCTTCGAGCATGGCGCCGATGCGCGCCACAGCAGCAACACCGGCCACGGCAGCCTGCGCCCGCGCGGCAGCGGCGGCGCGCGCGGCACGCCGATCGGCCAGGTCGACGCGTCGATGATGGAACTGCTGCGCCGGCTGGCCCATGCCGATGCCGGCAGCTTCGACGCTTCCGGCTCCGGCTCGGCCTGGGGCGGGGATGGCGGCGGTGGCAGTGGTGGCGGAGCGGCGGCCGCGCTGCCCAACCTGATCCACGCCAACCGCGACGAGCTGAAGCAGGCCTCGCGCGGCGCGCTCGATCACATGGTGATCGACGTCATCGGCAGCCTGTTCGACCAGATCCTGTCCGACCCCAAGGTGCCGCCGCAGCTGGCGCGCCACATCGCGCGGCTGCAGTTGCCGGTGCTGCGCGCGGCGCTCGGCGACCCCAGCTTCTTCTCCAGCCGCAAGCACCCGGTGCGGCAGTTCATCAACCGCATCGCGTCGCTGGGCCAGGGCTTCGACGACTTCTCCGGCCCGCAGGCGCAGACCTTCCTGGCCAAGGTGCGCGACCTGGTGCAGGAAATCGTCCAGGGCGACTTCGACCAGATCGAGACCTACGCCACCCGGCTGACGGCGCTGGAGGCCTTCGTCGCCGACCAGGCGCGCCGCGCCGTGGAAGCGCACAGCGGCGGCGCCACCGCCTTGCTGCAGCAGCGCGAAGAAGCGCTGCGCCTGTCGCAGCACTACGAGCAGCGGCTGGACGACGAGCTGCAGCCGCTGGCCGCGCCGGCCTTCGTGCGCGACTTCGTCTCGCGCGTCTGGAGCCGCGTGATCCTGAAGGCAGCCGAGCGCGACGGCGTCACCAGCGAGCGCGTGCGCGCGCTGCGCCAGACCGGGCGCGACCTGTTCATGAGCGTGCAGCCCAAGACCTCGCCGGCGCAGCGCAAGGCCTTCCTGGCCGAACTGCCGACGATGATGCAGCACATCGCCGAGGGGCTGAACGCGATCGGCTGGCCCGAGGCGCGCCGGCGCGAGTTCTTCGGCCAGCTGATGCCCGCGCATGCCGAGGCGTTGAAGGCCGCCACCGGGCGCGTGCTGGACTTCAACATGCTGGCGCGCCAGGTCGACCAGGCGCTGGAACGCCACCTGCCCACCCGCAAAGACCTGCCGCCGGCGCCGATGGCCGCGCCGCTGGACGACGCCGAGGCCGAGGCCGGCTTCACGGCCGAGGAAGCGGCGCGCATCGGCCTGGTGCAAGAGTCGGCGGTCGACTGGAACGCCCCGCTCGACATCGACTTGAGCGCCGGCCCCGAGCTGAGCGCGGTCGACCTCGAACTGCCCGGGCTGCCGGCGCCCGCCGACCTTGCCGAGCCGGTCAGCGGCCGCAGCCTGGCCGACCACGTGCAGATCGGCTTCAGCTACCAGATGCAGCTGGAAGGCAGCTGGCAGAAGGTGCGGCTGGCCCACGTCAGCCCGGGGCGCAGCTTCTTCGCCTTCACCCACGGCGCGCGCCACCAGCGCACGATTTCGCTGACCCACCGCATGCTCGTCAAGCTGTGCGAAGCGGGCCGCATGCGCGCCTTCGAGAACGCCCAGTTGCTGGAGCGCGCCACCGCGCGCGCGCGCCAGCAGCTGGCGTCGCTGGCCGGCAGCGCGCCGCGATAACCTGCTATGCGAGCGGCTTGGCCATCGCGCGCGCGGTAGCGATCGCCGCCGCCAGGCTGGACGCATCGGCCACGCCGCGGCCGGCGATGTCGAAGGCCGTGCCGTGGTCGGGGCTGGTGCGCACGAAAGGCAGGCCCAGCGTGACGTTGACGCCCTGCTCCACGCCCAGGTACTTCACCGGAATCAGCCCGTGGTCGTGCGTCATCGCCACCACCACGTCGAAGGGCTCGACGTAGCCGGTGCGGCGGCGCGCGCGCATGAACACGGTGTCGGGCGGATAGGGGCCGCTGGCATCGATGCCTTCGGCGCGCGCCGCGGCGATGGCCGGCGCGATGATGGCCTGCTCTTCGTCGCCGAACAGCCCGCCTTCGCCGGCATGCGGGTTGAGCCCGGCGACGGCGATGCGCGGTGCCCCGCCGGCCCAGCCCGGCACGCCCTGGTGGGTGATGCGCAGCGTGTGCAGCACGGCGTCGAAGGTCACCGCGTCGATCGCCCGGCGCAGCGCGAGGTGGATGGTCACCAGCACCACGCGCAACTCGTCGTTGGCCAGCATCATGCGCACCGGCGGCGGTGGCGCGCCCGGCGCGGCGGCCAGCGCCTGCAGCATCTCGGTGTGCCCCGGAAACGCGACGCCGGCGGCGTGCAGCGCCTCCTTGTGGATCGGCGCGGTGACGATGGCCGCAGCCTGCCCCGCCTGCACGCGCGCCACCGCCTCGCGGATGCAGGCCGCCGCCGCCGCGCCGCAGCGCGCGTCGACGCGGCCCCAGGGCAGCTCGGCCAGGCCTTGCGGCAGGCCGGCCGGCTGCAGCACCGGCACGCAGCCGGCGGGAAGGCCGGCGGCGTCGGCCGGCTCGTCGACCAGCGCGATCGGCTGCGCCAACGGCGGCGCCAGCCGCGCCGCGCGGCGCAGCACCGCCGCATCGCCGATCACCACGCTGCCCGCCGCCTGGCCTTGCGCGAAGGCGCGCAGCACGATCTCGGGGCCGATGCCCGCGGCGTCGCCCATCGTCAACAGCAGCGGCTTCATGCCGGGTTGTCCACTTCGATGAAGCGGTGCTCGATGCCGAGCTGCCGCGCCAGCCACTCGCCGACCGCCGGGGCGCCGTAGCGCTCGGTCGCGTGGTGGCCGCAGGCCAGGTAGGCGACGCCGGTCTCGCGCGAGAGGTGGGCCTGCGGCTCGGAGATCTCGCCGGTCAGGTAGAGGTCGGCGCCGGCGGCGATCGCGGCCTCGAAGTAGCCTTGCGCGCCGCCGGTGCACCAGGCCACGCGCCGCAGCGGCCGCCCGTCGCCGGGCAGCAGCAGCGGCGGCCGGCTCAAGGCCTGGCCCACGCGCTCGGCCATTGCCGCGGCGTCGCCCAGCGGGGCCGCGCCGATGAAGCCGAGGTCCTGCTCGCCGAAGCGGGCGTCGGCCACCAACTGCAGCCGCAGGCCGAGCTGCGCGTTGTTGCCCAGCTCGGCATGCGCGTCCAGCGGCAGGTGGTAGGCGAACAGGCTGACGTCATGCTGCAACAACCGGGCGACGCGCTCCTTCAGCCAGCCGGTCAGGCGGCCGTCCTGCCCGCGCCAGAACAGGCCGTGGTGGACCAGCAGCGCATCGGCGCCGGCGGCCAGCGCGGCGTCGATGAAGGCCAGGCTCGCGGTGACGCCGGAGACCAGCCGCCGCACCTCGGCGCGGCCCTCGACCTGCAGACCGTTCGGCCCATAATCCTTGAACAGCGCCGGCCTGAGCAATTCGTTCAGACTGGCCTCGATCAGACGGCGCTCGGCCATGGCTGCCGACCTTCAGCGATGTGGCGTAGACATTGGCTCGTATTCTCGCAGGCGGTCACGGTTGCGCTGGCGGTGCTGTTCGTGGTCGACACGCTCAAGCCCGACTGGCTGGCCGCCACGCTGAACGTGCGCCGCGCTGCGCCGCTGCCCGCCCCCACCTACGTGCCGCCGGTGGCTGCCTTGCCGGCGCCGTCGCCAGCGGCGACCTCTTCATCGGCGGCACCCGCGGTGGCACCGTCCGGCGGCCTGGCGCTGGCCGCGCGGCGCGCGGCGCCGGCGGTCGTCAGCGTGCTGGCCAGCAAGGCCGGCCGCACCACCAACCCGCACGCCGACGACCCGCGCTTCCGCTTCTTCTTCGACGGCATGCCCGATCGCGCGCCGGTGCCGGCCGGCCTGGGCTCGGGCGTGATCGTCTCGACCGAGGGCTACCTGCTGACCAACAACCACGTGGTCGAAGGCGCCACCGAGATCGAGGTGAAGCTGGCTGACGGCCGCCAGGCGCGCGCGCGGCTGGTCGGCACCGACCCCGAGACCGACCTGGCGGTGCTGAAGATCGACCTCGACCGGCTGCCGGTGATCGCGCTCGGCCGCCTGGCGGACTTGCAGGTGGGTGACGCGGTGCTCGCCATCGGCAACCCCTTCAACGTGGGCCAGACCGTCACCGCCGGCATCGTCAGCGCGCTGGGGCGCAGCCGACTGGGGCTGTCGACCTTCGAGAACTTCATCCAGACCGACGCCGCGATCAACCCCGGCAACTCCGGCGGCGCGCTGGTCGACGCGCAAGGCAGCCTGGTGGGCATCAACACCGCGATCTTCTCGCGCAGCGGCGGCAGCATGGGCATCGGCTTCGCCATTCCGGCCGACAGCGCGCAGCAGGTGATGGAAAGCCTGGTGCGCGACGGCCAGGTGCGGCGCGGCTGGATCGGCGTGGAACCGCGCGACCTGACGGCCGAGATGGCCGAGACCTTCGGGCTGCCGGTGCGCCAGGGCGTGCTGATCACCGGCGTGCTGGCCGACGGGCCGGCCAGCAAGGCCGGCCTGCGGCCGGGCGACGTGGTGCTGCGCGTGGGCAGCCAACCGGTGGCCAACACCGCCCAGTTGCTGGCCGCGGTGGCGGCGCTGGCACCCGACAGCGAGGCCACGGTGGGCCTGCAGCGCGGCGACCAGGCGCTGGACGTGACGGTGAAGGTGGCACTGCGGCCGCGCGCGCCGCAGGCGCAGCGGCGGCGTTGACGCCCGCGCCGCGCTGCGCCAGCGCTTCGCCCCCGCCTCAACTCAAAGCCAGCCCGATGGCCGTCAGCAGCGGCAAGCCCAGGCTCAGCAAGACCTGGCTGCGCATCGCCGGCAGCAGGCTCGGCGTCATGGCGTCGGCAGGCCGCCGTGCCGCCCGCCGCGCGCCAATGGCCGCCTGCAGCGCCAGCGGCGCGGCCAGCAGCCCGCAGGCCGCGCCGGCGGGCAGCGCGCCGGCCAGCACGCCGGCGGCCAGCGCGGCCAGGGCGGCTGCCAACAGCGCGGCGTACAGCGCGGCCGCGCGCGGCAGCCCCCATTGCAGCGGCAGGTTGCGGCGTCCGACGCTGCGGTCGGCGTCGACGTCGGGGAACTGGTTGATCAGCAGCAGCGCGCTGGTCAGCAAGCCGGTGACCGCCACCAGCACGAGGGCGCCGGCGAGCCCGGTGCCGCCGACGGCGACCCAGGTGCCAAGGCCCATCAACGGGCCGAAGCCGAGACCGGGCGCCGCCAGGCACCACCAAGGCCGGCGCGTCACCCAGGGCGTGTAGGCCGCCACCAGCCCCAGCCCGGCCAGGCCGATGGGCAGCAGCGGCCACAGCCGCGCGACGCCGCGCAGCAGCAAGGCCAGGCCGCAGGCGGCGGCCAGCGCCAACAGCAGCAGGCCCAGCGCCAGCGCCGCCGGCGCCGCCTGCGGGTCGGCCGGCAAGGCGCCGCTGCCGCCGGAAAACGGGGTGCGTCGGGTGCGCAAGTCGAGGCCGCTGCGCCAGTCCTGCCATTCATTGAGCACGTTGACGCTGGCATGCGCCGCCAGGCCGCCGGCGAGCGTCAGCGCCAGCGCGGCGCGGTCGGCCAACTCGGTTGCTTGGCCTTGGTGCAGGGCCAGCGCCAGCAGCGGCGCCATGCAGGCCGGCGTCAGTAACAGGAACGGCGGGCGCAGCGTCGCCAGCAGCGTGGCCAGCCGGCGCGGCGGGGCCGTCACGCCGCCGGCTTGCTGCCGGAATCGGCCGCCTCTTCGTCGGGCGCCTTGGTGTTCTTGATGAAGGCCACCGCGGCGAGGATGCCGAGTTCGTACAGGATGCACATCGGCACCGCCAGCGACAGCTGCGAGATCACGTCGGGCGGCGTGACGACCGCGGCGACGATGAAGGCGCCGACGATGAAGTAGCCGCGGAACTTGCGCAACTGCGCCACCGTGACGAGCCCGATGCGCGCCAGCACCACCACCGCCACCGGCACCTCGAAGGCGATGCCGAACACCAGGAACAGCGTCAGCACGAAGCCGAAGTACTGCTCGATGTCAGGCGCCGCGGTGATGGCCGTCGGCGCGAACGACTGGATGAACTTGCTCATCGCCGGGATCACGAGGAAGTAGCAGAAGGCCACGCCGATGAAGAACAGCACCGTGCTGCTGACCACCAGCGGCAGCACGAACTTCTTCTCGTGCGAGTACAGCCCCGGCGCGACGAAGGCCCACACCTGGTACAGCACGTAGGGCAGCACGACCAGGAAGGCGGCCATCAGCGTGATCTTCAGCGGCACCAGGATCGGCGAGATCACGTTGGTGGCGATCAGCTTGGTGCCTTCGGGCAGGTGCGCCACCATCGGCTGCGCCAGCAGGTCGTACAGCGCGCCCATGCCGGGCCAGAAGGCCAGCACGCCGAAGGCGATGCCGACGGCGATGAGCGAGCGGATGAGCCGGTCGCGCAGTTCGATCAGGTGCGAGACGAAGGGCGCTTCGGTGCCGGCCAGTTCGTCTTCGGGTTCCTTCTTCGGGCTTGGGTCGCTCATCGCTCGAAGCCGCTCACGGCCGCTTGAGGCCCGGCGGCCTGAAGCGCGCGACGCGGGCCGCGCCCGATTGCGCCTTGGTGCGGATGCCGCTGCGCTGTTTGTACCACTGCGGCGTGGCGCCGCGCTTGAGGCGCCAGTTCTTCTTCGGGTGCCGGTAGGCCGGCGCCGGCGTGTCGAGCGAGGTGCCGTCGGGCAGGCTGGCGGCGCTGCCGGTCATGTCGAGATCGGATTTCCATTCGGCGCCGATGCTGTTGAACTCGGCGGCGGCCTGGTTCACTTCCTGGTTGACGCTCTGTCCGACATCGCGCGCGGCGTCCTCGAACTGCGTCTTCATCTTCTTGAGCTCTTCGAGCTCGATCGAGCGGTTGACCTCGGCCTTCACGTCGGCCACGTAGCGCTGCGCCTTGCCCATCAGGTGGCCCACGGTGCGCGCCACGCGCGGCAGCTTCTCGGGCCCGATGACGATCAAGGCCACGGCGCCGATCAGGGCGATCTTGTCGAATCCGAAGTCGATCATGCGTCAGCCGCGGCGGGCGCCGGAGCACCCGCCGCTCGGGCCTGTCAGGACTTGGTCTTGGCCTCGACGTCGACCGTGTTGCCGTCGGCCTGGCGCTGCGCGGCGGTGACCTGCTGCGGCGGCGCGGCGGGGGTGGCCGCATCGTTGCCTTCGGCACCGCCCTTGACGCCGTCCTTGAAGCCCTTGACCGCGGCGCCAAGGTCGGAACCCATGTTCTTGAGCTTCTTGGTGCCGAAGATCAGCACCACGACCAGCAGCACGATCAGCCAATGCCAGATGCTGAACGATCCCATATCGACTCTCCTGCAGACGAACCCGTCATTCTAGGTGAGGGCAATGTCACCCCTTGGCCCAGGGCCGCGGCCCGCCCATCACGTGCATGTGCAGGTGCTGCACTTCCTGGCCGCCGTCGCGCCCGGTGTTGATCACGGTGCGAAAGCCGTTGGTGACGCCCAGTTCGCGCATCAATTGCGGCGCCAGCGCCAGCATGCGGCCCAGCATCGGCGCCTGCTCGGGGCCCACGTCGGCGTGGCTGGCGATGTGCGCCTTGGGAATCACCAGCACGTGCACCGGCGCCCAGGGGTGGATGTCGTGGAAGACCAGCAGCTCGTCGTCTTCGTAGGCCTTCTTGGCCGGGATCTGGCCGGCGACGATCTTGCAGAAGATGCAGTGGGGGTCAGCGCTCATGCGGCAGGTCCTTCTCGGTCGCGTTCCTGATCTCGTTGGGCGGCCTTGCGCGCCGCGAACTCTTCCAGCCCCGACTGGCCTTCGCGGCGCTCCAGCTCGGCCAGCACCTCGGCCGGCGTGAGGCCGTAGTGCGCCAGCGCCACCAGCGTGTGGAACCACAGGTCGGCCACCTCGTAGACGATCTTGGCGCGGTCGCCGTCCTTGGCGGCCATCACCGTCTCGGTGGCTTCCTCGCCGATCTTCTTCAAGATGGCGTCGGGGCCTTTGGCAAACAAGCGCGCGACGTAGCTGCTGGCCGGGTCGCCGCCGCGGCGCGATTCGATCACCGCGGCCAGCCGCGCCAGCGTGTCGTTGGAGCTTGGGCTCATGATTGCTTGTAGATCGCAGCCGGGTCCTGCAGCACCGGCGCCACGCTGCGCCATTGGCCGCCATCGAGCTGCTGGAAGAAACAACTGTGGCGACCGGTGTGGCAGGCGATGCCGGGCTCGTGGCCGAGCTGGGTGACGGTGAGCAGCAGCACGTCGTTGTCGCAGTCCATGCGGATGGCGTGCACCTGCTGGAAGTGGCCCGATTCCTCGCCCTTGTGCCACAGCCGCTGGCGCGAGCGGCTCCAGTACACGGCTTGTTGCCGGCGCACGGTCTCGGCCAGCGCCTGGCGGTTCATCCACGCGAACATCAGCACGTCGCCGCTGCCCAGCTCCTGCGCGATCACCGGCACCAGGCCGTCGCGGTCCCACTTGATGGCATCCAACCAGTCCATGCCGAAAGTCTAGTGCGTGGCGCCCACGTGGCCGCGCTCGGCGGCGAACCAGTTCAGGACGGGAATGGTGCCCGGCAGCACCGGCGCCACCTGCACCGGCAAGGTCTGCCAGCTCATCTGCTGGCCTTCGCGCATCTCGAAGCGGCCCTGCCAGTCGTAGACCTTGCAGAAGTGCAGCCGCACCAGGGCATGCGGGTAGTCGACGATCTCCTGCTGCCACGGGTGCGCGGCGGCGATGGTGATGCCCAGTTCCTCGTGCAGCTCGCGGCGCAGCGCCTGCGCCACCGTCTCGCCGGGTTCGAACTTGCCGCCGGGGAACTCCCAGTAGCCGGCGTAGACCTTGCCGGCGGGGCGGCTGGTCAGCAGGAAGCGGCCTTGCGCGTCGAGCAGGACGCCCACCGCGACGTCCACCGGACGGCGCGCCTCCTGATCCGCGACGTCGACCGGCACGCGCTCATCCGCCATGGTGCCGCCCGGCATAGTCCTTCGCGAACTGGAACGCCACCCGCCCCGAGCGCGAGCCGCGCTCCAGCGCCCACACCAGGCTTTCCTGCCGCGCCGCGGCAATGGCGTCTTCGGCCACGCCGAAGCTGCGCAGCCATTGCGCGACGATGGCCAGGTACTCGTCCTGGCTGAAAGGGTAGAAGCTCACCCACATGCCGAAGCGTTCCGACAGGCTGATCTTCTCTTCCACCACCTCGCCGGGGTGGACCTCGCCGTCCTCGGTGTGCTGGTAGCTTAGGTTCTCCTTCATGTACTCGGGCAGCAGGTGGCGGCGGTTGCTGGTGGCGTAGATCAGCACGTTGTCGCTGCTTTGCGCCACGCTGCCGTCGAGCATGCTCTTCAGCGCCTTGTAGCCGGCCTCGCCTTCGTCGAAGCTCAGGTCGTCGCAGAAGACCACGAAGCGCTCGGGCCGCTCGGCCACCAGGTCCACCAGGTCGGGCAGGTCGACGAGGTCGGCCTTGTCGACCTCGATCAGGCGCAAGCCCTGGCCGCTGAACTCGTTCAGGCAGGCCTTGATCAGGCTGCTCTTGCCCGTGCCGCGGGCACCGGTCAGCAGCACGTTGTTGGCCGGCAGCCCGGCCACGAACTGCTGCGTGTTGCGCAGCAGGCGCTCCTTCTGCGCGTCGACCTCCTTCAGGTCCGACAAGCGGATGGTCGCCACGTGGCGCACCGGCTGCAGCAGGCCCGAGCCGCCGCGCTTGCGGTAGCGAAAGGCGACCGAGGCGGTCCAGTCGGGCGCCGCCGGCGCATGGGGCAGCACGGCTTCCAGCCGCGCCAGCAGCCGCTCGGCGCGGCTGATCAGGGTTTCGATCGAAGCAGACATGGGCTCCAAGTTTATTCAGCCCGGCACGGCCAGCACTTCGTGGCCGCGCACGACGAACACGCGTTCGCCATCGCCGCGGCGCAAGGCATGCATGCCGGTGAACTCGCCGAAGGCCGGCAGCACGCCGACCGCGGGGCCGAAGTGAAAGCACGGCAGCCGCAGCCGGTCGTGCGCGCGGCCGCCCAGCACCACGCAGGGGTGGACGTGGCCGGCCAGCACGTAGGCGCCGTCTTGCGCCTCGGGGTGGTGGCGCAGCGCCAGGCCGCCCAGCATGAAGGGCTCGTCGGCCACGCGCACGCGCCAGTCGGCCGGCGGGTCGCCGGCGTGGCGGTCGTGGTTGCCGCGCAGCAGCAGGCAGTCGAGTTGAAGGTGCGCGGCGCGCCAGCGCTGCACCGCGGCCAGCGTCTCGGCGCCGCGGCCGCGCGCCGAATGCAGCAGGTCGCCGAGGAAGATCACGCGCTCGGCGGCGGTGGCCTGCAGCGCCTCGTCCAGCCGCGCCAGCGTACCCGCCGTGGTGCCGGCCGGCACCGGCACGCCGAGGCGCCGGAACGACTGCGCCTTGCCGATGTGCGCATCGGCCACCAGCAGGCTGCGGTGCAAGGGCAGGTAGACGGCGCGCTGCGGCAGCAGCAGCAGCGCCTCGCCGCCGGCCTCGATGCGCATGCGGCCCGAACTCAGGCGCTCAGCCGCTGCAGGGGCGCTTCGACGGCTTCGGTGGGCAGGCGGCGGAAGCCCGAGCGCGCGTAGCGCTGCAGCCGGCCGATGATCAGCGCGGTGATGGCCGCCGCCATCGCCTGCGTCTCCACCGTCGGCGTCGGCGAGGCGTTGGCCTCGGCCACCGGGCGCAGGCATTGGCGCAGCTGCGACTCGACGCGGTCGAAGAACTGGTTCATGCGCGCGTTCAGCCGTTCATGCTCGAAGACCAGCGCGTCGCCGACCATCACGCGCGTCATGCCCGGGTTCTTCTCGCCGAACTGCAGCAGCATCAGCGCGATGCGCTGCGCCTGCAGCGAGCCCGACTCGTCGCGCTCGACGATCTGCCGCACCAGCGTGAAGACGCTCGACTCGATGAACTCGATCAGCCCCTCGAACATCTGCGCCTTGCTGGCGAAGTGGCGGTACAGCGCGGCCTCCGACACGTCCAGCCGGGCCGCCAGCGCCGCGGTGGTGATGCGCTCGGCGCCGGGTTGCTCCAGCATGCTGGCCAGCGTCTGCAGGATCTGCACGCGGCGCTCGCCGGGGCGCGGCCGCTTGCGCGCCGCCGGGGCGGGATCGGGGACTGGAGCGGCGGCGGCGCTGTCGGCGACCGGGTCTTCAGACGTATCGGACATCGCGCTGCGCGAGAGGCGGCTGTGTGGCTTGTGATCGAGCGGTCAAGCAATTGCTTGCAATCGATTCTGGCATAGGCCCCTGGCGGCTCCGGCTGCAGGTAAACACCAACATTCCAACGATGTTCAAGGCAAGCGCCGGCGCAGCGCCTGCAGGCTGTTGACCTTGCGGTCGACGTAGGGCGGGCAGCGCGCGCGGTCGCGCCGCGCGGCCAGTGCGTTGGCACGGATCCAGCGCCGCAGCCACACGGTCTTCATGCCCAGGCGGCGCGCCGCCTTCTGGTGCTGCAGCGTGTCTTCCACCAGCACGCATTGCGACGGGTGGACCTTGAGCCGCGCCGCCACCGTGCGCAGCATGCGCGCGTCGGGCTTGGGCCGAAGCTGGCCGAACATCGCCATGTCCTCGATCGTGATGACGCCGTCGAAGAGGGGCAGCAGGTCCAGCGTCTGCAGCACCCGCATCGCGTAGGCGCGCGGCGCATTGGTCAGCACGACCTTGCGGCCGGGCAGCGCGGCCAGCGCCGCCACGTCGTGCGGGTGGCGGCGCAGCCGGTCCTCGAGCCCAGGCAGCAGGTGGGTGTGGTGCAGGAAGTGCGCCGCCTTCACCGCGTGGTGGCGCACCAGGCCCAGCAGCGTGGCGCCATAACGCTGGAAATAGCGGCGCCGCAGCGCGTCGGATTCGGGCTGCGTGAGTTGCAGCTCGCGCCGGATGTATTCGCCCATCGCCAGCGACAGCGCCGGCATCGCCGAGCGGTGCGCGTCGTGCAGCGTGTCGTCCATGTCGAACAGCCAGACGCGCGGCTTCATGCGTGCCTCCGGCCGCGTTGCGACAGCCCCCAGATCGCCGACAACAGCAGCGCCGCGCCCAGCCATTGCGCCGGCCCCAGCGCCTGGCCCAGCAGCAGCGCCGCCAGCAGCACCGCGGTGAGCGGCTCCACCAGGATGGCCACCGTCAGCGCCGTGGGCGACAGGCGCTGCGCGCTCCAGCTGAAGGCCAGCAGCGCCAGCGCCGCGGTCACCACGCCCAGGTACAGCAGCCAGGCCTCGGGCGCGGCATCACCGGGCCAGCGCAGCGGCTCGATGAAGCCGCTGAAACCCATCACGCCGACGGCCACCACGGTCAAACAGGTGGCGGCACGGCCCGAGCCCAGCCCCGCCGACAAGCGCCCGCTGACCAGCGAGAACGCGGTGTGCAGCAGCGCCGCGCCCACCGACCAGGCCACGCCCTCGGCCAGCCGCCAGCCGCGCGGCGCCTGCGCGCCGGCGCCGTGGCCCAGCACGATGAGCGCGGTGCCGCCGACGGCGGCGCCCAGGATCACGGCCAGCGGCAGGTCCAGCCGCTCGCGACCGCGGCCCACCGCGATCAGCGTCACCAGCACCGGCGGCAGGCATTGGGCGATCAGCGTCGGCACCGCGGCGCCGATGCGCGCGATGCCGATGAACCAGCACAGCACGGACAAGGCCATGCACAGCCCGGCGGCCAGCACCAGGCCGAGTTGCGGCCGCACCGCGCGCCACAGCCCCGGGCGGCCGAACAAGGCCAGCAGCACCAGCGCGCCGACGGCAAAGCGCCAGAACGAGATGGTCTCGGGGCTGAAGCCGTGGCGGGCGATCAGCAGGTTGACCACCAGCGCGCCAGTGCCCCACAGGAATCCGGCGCCGCAGGCCGCCAACAAGGCCAGGCGGCCCAAGTGGTCGGGGTTCAAGATCGAAAAGCGTTGATGCGTCCGCCGCGAACGCACGCGGCGCGCGCATCGTAGCCGGGCGAGCGGGCCGCGGCTTCAGCGCGGCGGGCGGAGCACCCGCATCGACGCCGACGCCGTCGTCGACCCGCTCGCCATCAAGGCGCGCCGGCCAGGTGCGCGACGGCGTAGCGCCTGGCCAGCAACTCGAACACCACGTGCGGGTCGCCGCAATAACCGTTGGCCTGCAGCAACTCGGGCAGCAGCCGATCGAGCTTGGCCGACAGCGCTTCGAACGTGTCGGCCTCGGCCACCAGGCCCGGCACGTCGTCGGACATGGCGACCCAGACCCCGGCTTCGGTGTCCCACTCGGCGTGGATGAACAGGGCTCTTCCCACGTGCGCCTCGCCCGGTTCGCGCCGCCCTTACGACGCCATGCGCCGCCGGCGCAGCACCGCCACCAGCCCCAGTGCCGCGAAGGCCAGGCCCACGGGCTCGGGCACCTGGTTGGGGTCGACGTTGACGGTGATCGGCGTCTGCGTGCCGGTGAACTGCCCGGCGCCGGTGAAGGTGAGGCCGGTGACGAAGGCCGTGGTGCTGCCCGGGTTCAGACCGGCGCTGGTCTCGATGCCCAGCACGCGGAAGCGGTCCACGCCGTCGGGGCCGAAGCTGTAGACATTCGCGCCGTTCCAGTCGTGCGCCAGCAGCACCAGTTGCCCGGCGGCGTCGTAGCCGTAGATGTCATACAAGCCGTCGCCGATGTCGTCGGGCAGGTCCACGGTCAGGAACCACGGGTCGCCGACGCCGGTCGCGTAGTCGTAGCCGACCGCGACCTCGGGGTCGATGTAGTAGGTGACGCCCGGTTTCACCGTCATGTTGAACAGGAAGGAGCCGTCGGCCTGCACCACCGGCAGGTTGACCACCGGGCCGCCGGTTTGCGTGGACCTGAAGTCCGCGTACATGCGGGCAATGGCCTGGATATTGGAGTTGGCGAGACTGGAGGATGAAGTGTTCTTGGTCTGAATCAGCGAGATTTCGATCATGTAGTCGACGCCGTCTTGGAACACATAACCATTGGCCTTGTTGCCTGTGAACTTGGCAGGGTCGACGGTGAAGCTGGTCACGTTCGGCTGGAAGTTCTCGCTGTAGACCTGACCGCTGTTGCTGGCGGTCATCAGGCTCTTGTCGTAGATGTTGACGCGATAACCGTTGACCACCGCGCCGTCCGGCGGCGACCAGCCGAAAGTGGGCTTCTGGCTCGTGCCCGACAAGGTGATGTTGGCTACCTTGGGCGCCTGCGTGGCCGCTGGGTCGAGGAATACCGACTGCGACTTGTAGTCGCTGCCGTTCTGGAAATTGAGGTACCAAGTGCCGCGGTACAGCGAACTGTCGGCGTAGTAGCCGGCTGCCATGAACATGTTCAGCGGACTGGGTGACGAATAGATGCGCCGGCAGACGACCGTGCCGCCGGCCGACTGGCAGGTGTGGGCGGCGTCGGACCCGTCGGTCGGCACCGACTGGCTGGCCCAGGCGACCGTGCCCGCGCTCCAGTCGATCGGATTGCTGTCGGTCACCACCGGCGAAACGGTGTTCGCCCCAAACCGTACGAGGCTGCCGGGGGTCCAGCCGACGGAATTGGCGCCCCGGTACTCCAGGTTGAAAAACGGCGTCGACACGTTGACGGGCGTCGCTTGCGCCGCGATCGAGGCGATCAGCAGCGCCGCCGCGGCGGACAGGGTGTGCACTTGCATGGCTTCTCCTCCGTTGTTGGCGCTGACTGTGCGCGCCGGGCATGGGCGCCACATCAGCCATTTGAAGGAGACGCATCGCCGAGCCACCCCCCGGAATCCGGGGGTCGGGGCCGGCGAAGCGGCAAGCCGCCAAGCCTCAATGCGAGCGGATCATCGTCCCGTAGGCTTGGTCGGTGAGGATTTCCAGCAGCATCGCGTGCGGCACGCGGCCGTCGACCACGTGCACCGCGTTGACGCCGCTCTTGGCGGCGTCGATCGCGCCGGCCAGCTTGGGCAGCATGCCGCCGCTGATGGTGCCGTCGGCGATCAGCTCGTCGATCTGGCGCGGCGTCAGCTCGGTCAGCAGCTCGCCGGCCTTGTCCAGCACGCCGCGAATGTTGGTCAGCATCACCAGCTTCTCGGCCTTCAGCACGGTGGCCAGCTTGGCGGCCACCAGGTCGGCGTTGATGTTGTACGACTCGTTGCGCTCGCCGAAGCCGATCGGGCTGATCACCGGGATGAACTGGTCGTCCTGCAGCGCCTTGACCACCGAGGGGTCGATCGCGGTGATCTCGCCCACCTGGCCGATGTCGTGGTGCTTGCTGGGATCGTCCTTGTCGGCCAGCTTCATCTGGTGGGCGCGGATCAGGCCGCCGTCGCGTCCGGTCAGGCCCACGGCCTTGCCGCCGGCGGCGTTGATGAGGCCGACGATGTCTTGCTGCACCTCGCCGGCCAGCACCCATTCGACGACTTCCATCGTCTCCTCGTCGGTGACGCGCATGCCTTGCACGAAGGTGCCCTTCTTGCCCACCTTGGCCAGCGCATCGTCGATCTGCGGGCCGCCGCCGTGCACGACGATGGGGTTCATGCCCACCAGCTTGAGCAGCACGATGTCTTCGGCGAAGTCCTGCTGCAGCGCCGGGTCGGTCATCGCGTTGCCGCCGTACTTGATGACCAGCGTCTTGCCGTGGAAGCGGCGGATGTAGGGCAGCGCCTGCGCCAGGATCTCGGCCTGGTCGCGCGGGGTGATGTGGTCCAGCGAATGTTCGGCGGCGGCTTGGTTCATGGCGGCGCGGGCGGCGGTGGGTTGCAGCGAAAAACCATTGTAGGAAGGTCGGCGTGGCGCGGCGCCGGCGCGTTAATCTCGCGGCCCCGCCATCATGTCCCACCCCGAGGAGCGCCCCGCATGAAACGTCGCCGCCTGCCCATCGTGGCCACCGCGCTGTTGGCCGCCGCCTGCCTGTGGCCGGCGGCCTGGGCGCAAAGCACCGCCGTCGACGGCGAGGTGACCAAGATCGACCGCGCGCAAGACCGCGTCACGCTCAAGCATGGCGAGATCAAGGCGCTGGACATGCCGGCCATGACCATGGCCTACCGCGTCGCCGACTCCAAGCTGCTGGACGGCGTGGCCGTCGGCGACCGCGTGCGCTTCACGGCCGCCAAGATCAACGGCAGCTACACCCTCACCAGCCTGAGCAAAGCACCATGAGCACCCCGATCGACGCCGTCAACCACCAGGTGCGCCTGGCCGCGCGCCCGCAGGGCCTGCCGCGCGCCGGCGACTGGCAGTTCACGCAGGAGCCGGTGGCCGCGCCCGGCGCCGGCGGCGTGCTGGTAAAGACGCTGGCGTTGTCGCTCGACCCCGCCATGCGCGGCTGGATGAACGAAGGCAAGAGCTACATCGCGCCGGTGGCCATCGGCGAGGTGATGCGCGCCGGCGGCGTGGGCGTGGTGGTGGCCTCCGACGCGGCGGCCTTTCCGGTCGGCGCGCACGTCAGCGGCACGCTGGGCGTTCAGGAATACGCCGCCCTCGGCGCCGAGGCGCTGCGCAAGGGCGCGCTGGCGCGCATCGACCTGACGCTGGGCACGCTGGCGCAATGGCTCAACGTGCTGGGCATGCCCGGCATGACGGCCTACTTCGGCCTGCTGGAAGTCGGCCGGCCGCAGCCCGGGCAGACCGTGGTGGTCTCGGGCGCCGCCGGCGCGGTCGGCCAGACCGTCGGCCAGCTGGCGCGCATCAAGGGCTGCCGTGCGGTGGGCATTGCCGGCGGCGCCGCCAAGTGCGACTGGGCGGTGCGCGAACTGGGCTTCGACGCCTGCATCGACTACAAGAACGGCGACGTGAAAGACGGCCTCAAGCAGCATTGCCCGCAAGGCGTGGACGTCTACTTCGACAACGTGGGCGGCGAGATCCTCGACACGGTGCTGACGCGCATCACGCGCGGCGCGCGCATCGTCATCTGCGGGGCGATCAGCCAGTACAACGCCACCGGCGCGGTGCAGGGGCCGAAGAACTACCTCTCGCTGCTGGTCAACCGCGCGCGCATGGAAGGCATGGTGGTGTTCGACTACGCGGCGCGCTACCCGCAGGCGGTGGCCGAGCTGGCCGGCTACTTGAAGGACGGCCGCCTGAAGAGCCGCGAAGACGTGGTGACCGGCGGCGTGCAGGCCTTCCCCGAGACGCTGCTCAAGCTGTTCAGCGGCCAGAATTTCGGCAAGCTGGTGCTGCAGGTGGCCGCGGGCTGACGCGCCCGCCGGCGCTCAGGGCGCCACGCCCCGCTCAGGGCTCCACGCCCAACTGTCGACACAACTCGGCCCAGGGCGCCGGGTGCTCCGCCATCTCGACGTGCGGCACGCCGGCCAGGTGCACGTTGCGCGCGCCCGCCAGCGTGGCCGTGCTGGCCGGGAAGACGATGTTGTCGCAGTGGCTGTAGAAGCAGGTGAAGCCATGGTGGTCGGCCACGCCGTGGCGGGCTTCCGCCGCCTGCAGCGCCGCCAGCCACGCGCCGCCGCGGCGCATCTGCCGCCCGTTGGTGCTGAAGGCCCAGCGCGCCAGCCAGGTGCCATGGTGCGGCGTGCCCAGCGTCAGCGCGGCGGCCAGGCGCGCCGCGTGGCCCGGCGCGGCGGCACGCCAGCAGCGCAGCGCCAGCCCGCCCATGCTGTGCGCCACGGCGACGGGCGGCAGCCCGGTGGCGGCGTGCAGTTGGCGCACCGCGGCTTCGATGCGCGGCGCGGTGTCGTCGATCGAGCCGAACACCGGCTCCAGGTTCACCGCGACGAAAGGCACGCCGCGCCGCCGCAACCGCAGCAGCCAGGGCCGCCACAGGCCGCGGTTGCAGACGAAGCCGTGGACCAGCAGCACGCCGGTGCGGCCTTGCGCATCGGCCGGCAGGTGGTCGGCCGGCGTCGCGCTGCGCCAGGGCTGGCGCCACAGAAAGACCCGCGGCGCGGCCAGCGATTCGGCCAGCCAGGCGCGCAACAACTGGCCCACGCCGGGGCGCGGCGCGGGGTCGGCGCGGTTGACGTGGTGGATCAGCACGAACTCGTAGCCCAGGAAGAGCGCATGGCCGGCCAGCAGCAGCACCAGCACCACCGCCTGCGCGACGCCGAAACCGCTTGCGCCGGTCCAGCCCGCCCACAGCAGCAGCGCGCCCAGCCAGGCCAGGCTGATGAGCTGCTGCAGCCGCGCCAGCATCAGAGTAGCAAGCGGCCGCGAAAGCCGCGCGCCGCGTAGTACGACTGCACGCCGTTGTGATAGACGAAGACCTGGCCGTAGCGCCGGTCGCCAAACAGCGCGCCGCCGAGCGCGCGCACCGCCGGCGGCGTGGCGATCCAGCTCGAGGTCTTCAAGTCGAACTCGCCCTGGCGCTGCAAGGCGCGGTACTGCGCTTCCGTGAGCAGCTCGATGCCCATCGCCTGCGCCATGTCCAGCGCGCTGCCGGCGGGCTTGTTCTCCTTGCGCGCCGCCAGCGCCTGGCCGTCGTAGCACAGGCTGCGGCGGCCGGCCGGGCTTTCGGGCGCGCAGTCGCAGAAGACGAAGCGGCCGCGGTCGCCTTCACCGTCGCCTTCACTGTCACCGTCGTCGTCATCGCGGCCGATCACGTCGGGCTCGCCGCCGCTGGCTTCCATCCGCTGCAGCGAGGCCAGCGCGCCGGCGTCGGCTTCGAGCCGGGCCAGCACCGCCGCCCAGGCGATCCCCGGGTGGCGTTGCGGGTGCTGCTCGAAGCGGCTTTGCAGCGTGCGCAGCAGCGCCGTGCGTTCCAGTGCCTTCATGGCCTGCGCGCCTTCGCGAAACCGTCAGCGCCTACGGGCGCAGCGCCACGGTCACCAGCGCCGAGCAGTCCTGCAACGCCAGCACGCCATGCGTGACGCCGCCGGCCAGGTACAGCAACTGCCCGGCGTGCAGGACGTGCGACTGGCCGTCGACGCTGACATCGAGCGCGCCTTCGATGCACTGGATGGTGATCTCGCCCGGCACGCGGTGCGGCGGCAGCGACTTGCCGGCCGCCAGCACCAGGCGCATGACTTCCAGGTCCTGCGCCTTGAACAGCGCGAGCGTCTTCTCCTGCCCGAGCCGGGCGCCGAGCGGCCCGACATCGACGGCCTGGCCTGAGCTTGCGTGCGGGATTGCCATCGCCGCAGTATGCGCCCGGCCGGCCGCGGGCCGCCATCAAGCGCCCTTCGCACGGCCTTCAAGACGCCCTTCAAGGCGCCCTTGACACGCCCTTCACACGCCCTTCAGCCGCCCCCGCACCGCCGCCGCCGCGTCGCGCAGCGCGCCGACGAAGGCGTCGCGCAAGGGGTTGGGTGCGCGCAATTCGGGCAGCACGAGGCTGACGCGAAACGGCACGTGCACGGTCAGCGCGCGCACCTGGAGCTGCGGGCCGGCGGCGTCCAGCGCGGTCAGCGGGTTGACGATGGCCACGCCCAGCCCTTGGCGCACCAGCGCGCACACCGCGGCGGCGCTGCCGGCTTCCAGCGCCAGCCGCCGCGCCACGCGCTGGCGCTCGAACAGCGCGTCGATCTGCTGCCGGTAAGGGTCGCCGGCGGCCAGGCTGACGAAGGCCTGGCCGGCGAAGTCGGCCGGCCGCAGCCGGCGCCGCGCCAGCAGCGGGTGGCCGGCGGGCAGCACCGCCACCTCGTCGAGCTTCAGCAGCGCCTCGGCGCGCGTGCCGGGCGGCGCGGCGTCGTGCTCGGTGAGGCCGAGGTCGCAGCGCTGCTCGGCCAGCCAGCCTTCCAGCAGCGGCGATTCGAGCGGCGTGATGCTGACGCTGGCCTCGGCCTGCGCGGCGCAGAAGCGGCGCACCGCGTCGGGCAGCAGCGTGTGCGCCAGCGCCGGCAGGCAGGCCACGTCGAGCCGCCCCTGCGCGAAGTGGCGCAGCGCGGCCGCCGTCGCGGCGATGCGCTCCAGCCCCTGGTAGCTGCGCTCGACCTCGTCGCGCAGCGCCAGCGCGCGCACCGTGGGCCGCAGCCGGCCGCGCACGCGGTCGAACAGGTTCATCTGCAGCAGCTGCTCCAGCCGCGCCAGCTCGCGGCTGACGGTGGGCTGCGAGCTGTGCAGCAACTCGGCCGCGCGCGTCACGCTGCCGGCCAGCATCAGCGCGCGGAAGACCTCGACGTGGCGGTGGGTGAGGCGTGGCCCTGTCATATCCGATTTGAATGGCCTACCGACGATAAAGCATTTGCCGGCATGGCCGGTGGCCGGGCATCATGCGCACGATGAACCCTTTCGCCCCCGAGCTGCTGCGCGCGCTGGCGCAGGCCCACGGCACGCCGCTGTGGGTGTACGACGCCGCCACCGTGCGCGCGCGCATCGCCGAGCTGCGCGCCTTCGACACCATCCGCTACGCGCAGAAGGCCAACTCCAACGTGCACTTGCTGCGCCTGATGCGCGCGCAAGGCGTGGCGGTCGACGCGGTGTCGGCCGGCGAGATCCAACGCGCGCTGGCCGCCGGCTACGACGCGCGCGATGCGCTGGCGCCGGGCCTCGTCTTCACCGCCGACCTGATCACGCGCGACACGCTGGACCTCGTGGTGGCGCACGGCATTCCGGTCAACGCCGGCTCGGTGGACATGCTGCACCAGCTGGGCGCCGTGTCGCCCGGCCACCGCGTGTGGCTGCGCATCAACCCCGGCTTCGGCCACGGCCACAGCAACAAGACCAACACCGGCGGCGAGCACAGCAAGCACGGCATCTGGCACGCCGAGCTGGACGCCGCGCGCCAGGCCGTGCAGCAGCACGGGCTGGACCTGGTGGGGCTGCACATGCACATCGGCTCGGGCGTCGACTACGGCCACCTGCAGCAGGTGTGCGACGCGATGGTGGGCATGGTGGCGCGCCTGGCGCTGCCGGTGCGCGCGGTGTCGGCCGGCGGCGGACTCTCGGTGCCGTACCGCGCGGGCGATGCGCGGATCGACACCGCGCACTACCACGCGCTGTGGCACGCCGCGCGCCAGCGCATCGAGGCCGCGCACGGCGGCCGCCCGGTGCACCTGGAAATCGAGCCCGGCCGCTACCTGGTGGCCGAAAGCGGCGTGCTGCTGGCCGAGGTGCGCGCCGTCAAGCGCATGGGCAGCCGCTTCTTCGCGCTGGTCGACGCCGGCTTCAACGAGCTGATGCGGCCCGCGATGTACGGCGCCCACCATGAAATCTCGCTGTTGGCCGCCGACGCCGTGCCGCGCGCCGTGGTGCCCACCGTGGTGGCCGGGCCGCTGTGCGAATCGGGCGACGTCTTCACGCAGGGCGATGGCGGCGTCGTGCTGTCGCGCGAGCTGCCGCAAGCCCGCGTCGGCGACCTGCTGGTCTTCCACGACGCCGGCGCCTACGGGGCCAGCATGTCCAGCAACTACAACAGCCGCCCGCTGGCGGCCGAAGTGCTGGTCGACGGCGCCGAGGCCAGGCTGGTGCGCCGCCGCCAGCGGATCGACGCGTTGCTGGCGTTGGAGGACGGGTTGGGTTGATCAATCTCCACCAATTGGTGGAGAACGGCTTCGTGAAAGTCCCAGCCGGCGGCTGATCCGCCGTCCCGGATACTGGCGGCAAACCGTAGCCATGGCGGGGGCTTTGATGGCTGACGAAGACGCGTTCGATTGCGCGGTGGCCGAGTTGTACCTGGCGGCCGTCGGCGAGTTGCCTTGGCGGCAGCCGCTCACGCGCATCGTCGAGATGCTCGACGCCTTCGGCGCCTACCTGCACGGCATCAACCTGGCCGATGGGACGGTGAACTTCGGCTACGACGTCGGCGGATTTGCGCCCGAAGCGGCGCTGCACTACATCCGCGACTACCACGCCATCGACCCGCGCGTGCCCCTCGTGGCCCATGCCGAAGTCGGCGAATGGGTCAGTTGCCATCACCACATCGACGACGCGGCGGTGGCCTTGAGTCCGTTCTATCAGGACTTCCTGATCCCCTCGGGCGGCCGCTACGTCAGTGGTGCCAAGGTCTATCAGGACCGCGAGATCATCGCCATCCTCGGCATCCATCGGGGCATCGGCATGCAGCCGCTCGGCGAAGCCGAACTGGCCATCGGGCGCAGGCTCGGCGTGCACGTTGCCAACGCGCTGGGCATCTGGCGGCGCCAGCGGCGCAAGCTGCGCGAGACCTTGCTGGGCACCGCCGTCCTGCAGCGCATGACGCAGCCGCTGCTGCTGCTCGACGAGCAGCTTCAGCTTCACTTCTGCAGCGAGGCGGCCCGCACCGCGCTGGCCGCCGACCCGCGGCTGCGCATCGCCGACAAGGCCTTGCACTTCGGCTCGCGGCACGATCGCGCGCAACTCGTGCTGGCCTTGCGCGAGCTGTCGCTCGGCGCCGAAGCGGCGTTCGGCCGCATCGCCGCCAGCCAGGACCGCAAGGTCGTGCGTATCGACTCGCCGGCGGGCGAGCCGCCATTGCTGCTGGTGCTGCTGGCGCTGCGGCCGCAGGAGACCCTGGGCGCCTTCGGCCCGGTGCCGCTGGCCATCGCGCTGGTGCACGACCTGGCCGCGCGGGCAACGCCCGACCCGCTGCTGGTGGCCGCGGCCTTCGGCCTGACGCCGGCGGAGTCGCGGGTCGCCGTGCAACTGGCCGCCGGCGCCAGCGTCCCGGAGACGGCCGATACCCTCGGCGTGGCGCGCTCCACCGTGCGCACGCACCTGCTGCAGGTGTTCCAGAAGGTCGGCGTCAACCGGCAGCAGGACCTGGCGTTCGCGCTGGCCGGGCTGGGCGTGCTGGCCGCTGCCGAGCCGCCGCCGGCCCCGGCCCCGGCGCCGGCCGTCCTGCCCGAGCCTGGCCGCCGCGAAGCGGTGGTGGCGCCGGACGGCCGCGACTAGAAGTGGATCCCCTTCATCATCTGCGACAGCGCGATCGCCTCGGCTGACAGCTGCGGCTTGGCGCCCTTCTCGCCCTTGGCGGCGGCGCTGTCGGGGAACATGCGGAAGGTGGTGTTCATGATGATCTGCGTGACGCGCGGTGCCAGCGCGTGCAGCACGGCGCCGAAGGTGCCCAGCCGGGAGGCCACCTGCACCGGCTTGTCGATGCAGGCCTGCACGATCATGTCGGCCGCCTCCTCGGGCTGCAGCAGCGGCATGCTGTCGTAGATCTTGGTCGGCGCCGTCATCGGCGTGCGCACCAGCGGCATGTTGACGGTGGTGAAGGTGATCCCCTGGTCGGCGAACTCGCTGCTGGCGCAGCGCGTCCAGGCGTCCAGCGCAGCCTTGCTGGCGACGTAGGCCGAGAAGCGCGGCGCGTTGACCAGCACGCTGATCGAGCTGAGGTTGACGACGTGCCCGCGCCGCTTGGCCACCATGCCCGGCAGCAGGCCCATGGTGATGCGCAGGCTGCCGAAGTAGTTGAGCTGCATGGTGCGCTCGAAATCGTGGAAGCGGTCGTAGCTGCTCTCGATGGCGCGGCGGATCGAGCGGCCGGCGTTGTTGATCAGGTAGTCGACGCCGCCGTGCTCGCGCTCGAGCGTGGCCACGAAGTCGGCGCAGCTCTCGGCGTTGGCGATGTCGACCTGATAACTGTGCACCTGAGGTGAATCGTTGCCGCGCTCGCGCGCGTAGGCAACGATCTCCTTCACCGCGCCGGCCAGCTTGTCGCCGTCGCGCGCGCAGATCACGGTGATGGCGCCGGCCTCGGCGAAGCGGCAGGCCGCCGACAGCCCGATGCCCGAGCTGCCGCCGGTCACCAGCACCACCTTGCCGCCCACCGCGCCCTTGAGGCTGCGGTCGACGAACAGCTGCGGGTCGAGCCGGCGCTCCCAGTAGTCCCACAGCCGCCACGCGTAGTCGCGCAGGTTGGGGCATTCGATGCCGCTGCCCTTCAGCGCCGCGTCGGTGGCGCGGCGGTCGAAGCGCGTCGGGTAGTTGACGAAGTTGAGGATGTCCTCGGGCAGGCCCAGGTCCTTCATCACCGCGGTTCGAACGCGGCGCACCGGCGCCAGCGCCATCAGCCCCTTCTTCACGCTCTTGGGAATGAAGCCGAGCAGCGCCGCGTTGACGAACAGATTCATCTTCGGCGCGTGCGCGGCCTTGCAGAAGATGTCGAGCACGTCGCCCACGCGGTAGCCGGTGGGGTCCACCAGGTGGAAGCAGCCGCCGCTGGCGCGCGCATGGTGGTGGCTGATGTGGTCGAGCGCGGCGACGACGAAGTCCACCGGCACGATGTTGATGCGCCCGCCTTCGAGGCCGACGTTCGGGAACCACGGCGGCAGGATCTGCCGCATGCGCTGGATGAGCTTGAAGAAGTAGTACGGGCCGTCGATCTTGTCCATCTCGCCGGTGGTCGAGTCGCCGACCACCATCGCCGGGCGGTACACGGTCCACGGCACCTTGCACTCCTTGCGCACGATCTTCTCGCTCTCGTGCTTGGTCATGAAGTACGGGTGGTCGAGGCCCTCGGCCTCGTCGAACATGTCTTCGCGGAACACGCCTTCGTACAGGCCCGCGGCGGCGATGCTGCTGACGTGGTGCAGGTGCTTGGCGTCGATGGCTTTCGCAAACTCCACCAGGTTGCGCGTGCCTTCGATGTTGACGCGCATCTGGCTTTCTTCGTCGGCCGAGAGGTCGTACACCGCGGCCAGGTGGTAGACGTGGTCGATCTGCCCCTTCAGCGCCTTGATCTCGTCGGTGGCCACGCCCAGCTTCTTGGCGGTGAGGTCGCCGCTGACCGGGCGCGCGCGCGTCTTGTTCACGCCCCAGTAGTCGTACAGTTCGGCCAGCTTGCCCTCGCTGCCCGGCCGCACCAGGAAGTGCACCGTGGTGCCGCGGCGCGACAGCAAGGTCTTGACGAGGCGCTTGCCGATGAAGCCCGTGGCGCCGGTGACGAAGTACTGCATGCGGTCTCCTCCTGATCGTGCGAGAACCTCGCGGTGGACAAGGCTGCGGAGCATAGAGCCGTCTCACTAGAGAATCAGGCTGTGCGCTGCCGGGGTGAACCCTATATTCCTGCGGCGCCTTCTCCCGCCACGATCCACCCACGATCCACCCACGCACCGAGGAAGCCATGGTCAAGAAGCTCAAGAGCATCTCCGCAAAGAAGACGCAAGCCGCCGGCGGCCTGCTCGACAGCCATCTGGCGCAGACCGTCAAAGACTCGGCCCAGCAGATCTGGCTGGCCGGCATGGGCGCGTTCTCCAAGGCGCAGGCCGAAGGCGGCAAGGTGTTCGAGACGCTGGTCAAGGAAGGCCTGAACCTGCAGAAGAAGACGCAAGGCATGGCCGAGGAGAAGATCAGCGAAGTGACCGGCAAGATGAGCGCGATGGCCGACACCGTCAGCGCCAAGGCCGGGCAGAACTGGGACAAGCTGGAAGCCATCTTCGAGCAGCGCACCGCCAAGGCGATGGCCAAGCTCGGCGTGCCCACCGCCAAGGACGTGGCGGCGCTGAGCCAGCGCGTGGAAGAACTGGCCGCCGCGGTGGCGCGGCTCAACAAGGGCGCGGCGCCGGCCAAGGCCGCGGGCCGCAAGCCGGCGGCGAATGCCGCGGCGAAAACGGCAGCGAAGGCCGCGCCGCCGATGAAGGCGCCGGCCAAGCGCGCGGCGCGCAAGGCCGCCTGAGACCATGGCCGCGCGGCCGCGCATCGGCCTGGCGCTTGCCGGCGGCGGGCCGCTGGGGGCGATCTACGAGATCGGCGCCTTGTGCGCGCTCGACGAGTCGGTGCTCGGCCTCGACCTCAACGAGCTGACGGCTTATGTCGGCGTCTCGGCCGGCGGCTTCATCGCCGCCGGGCTGGCCAACGGCATGCGGCCGCGCGAGTTGTACGACTCGTTCATCGAGAACACCGGCCCGGCCGACGACGTCATTAGCCCGGCGCTGTTCGCGCGCCCGGCCTGGGGCGAACTGGCCGGTCGCCTGCGTCGGCTGCCGGCGCTGGTGCTGCAGGCGGCGGCCGACTTCGCGTTCGGCGGCGGCCGTTGGCTGCCGGCGGTGGAGCGGCTGGGCCGCGGCCTGCCGACGGGCCTGTTCAGCAACGGGCCGCTGGAAGCGCAGATGCGCCGCGTGCTCTCGGCGCCGGGGCGCAGCAACGACTTCCGCCAACTGCGCCGCAAGCTGGTGCTGGTGGCCACCGACCTCGACAGCGGCCAGTCGCTGCCCTTCGGCCAGCCGGGGCTGGACCATGTGCCGATCTCGCAGGCCATCGCCGCCAGCGCGGCGCTGCCGGGGCTGTTCCCGCCGGTGACGATCGACGGCCGCAGCTGCGTCGACGGCGCGCTGAAGAAGACGCTGCACGCGCGCGTGCTGCTCGACCTCGGGCTCGACCTCGTGCTGTGCCTGAACCCGCTGGTGCCCTTCGATGCCAGCCGCGGCCGCCACCGCATCGGCGACCGCGACCGCATCCCGCGCCTGGTGGACGGCGGCCTGCCGGTGGTGCTGAGCCAGACCTTCCGCACGCTGATCCACTCGCGGCTGGAGCTCGGCCTGCTGGGCTACCGCAGCAGCCACCCCGACACCGACATCGTGCTGTTCGAGCCCGACCAGCGCGACCCCGAGATGTTCCTGGCCAACACCTTCGCCTACGGCCAGCGGCGCGCGCTGGCCGAGCACGCCTACCAGCAGACCCGCGCGGACTTGCGCGCCCGCCGCGGCCGCTTGCGCGCCACGCTGGCGCGCCACGGCCTGCGGCTGGACGACGCGGCGCTCGACGAGCGCCGCCATCTCGGCAGCCGTCTCGGCCGCCACCTCGGCGCCATCGGCGCCCACAGCGGCCCCGCGCTGCAGACCCTCAAGCGCCTGGACGAAGTGCTGACCGACCTCGAGCAGGCGCTGCCGCGCTTCGATCAGCGCGCGGCGGCAGCAGCGGCGGGCGCGGCGGCAGCGGCGGGCGCAGCGGCAGCGCCGTCCAGCAGCCGCCGGTACAGCGCCACGTAGCCGTCGACGCAGGCCGCCCAGCGGTAGCGCGCCGCCCAGCGCCGCACGGCCTCGGCACGCGCCGCGTCGTGGCGCGCCAGGCCGGAGAGCACGGTCTGCCGCATGCCCTGCGGCTCGAAGCTGTCGAAATAGTACGCGGCGTCGCCGCCGACCTCGGGCAGGCAGGTGCAGCGCGACAGGAACACCGGCCGCCCGAAGTGCATGGCCTCGATCGGCGGCAGCCCGAAGCCTTCGGCCAGCGACGGGAACAGGAAGCCGGCGCAATGCGCGTAGAGCCAGGCCTTCTGCGCGTCGTCGAGGTCGAGCAGCAGCTCCACGTTGTGCAGCCCGAGCGCGCGGATGCGCGCGGCCAGCGCGTCGGTGTAGCGGCTGCGCGGCCCGGCCAGCAGCAGCCGTTGTGCCGGCCAGTGCAGCGCCAGCCGCAGCAGCGCCTCGATGTTCTTCGAAGGCGCCATGCGGCTCAGGTGCAGCAGGTAGGGCGCGCCTTGCGCCTGCGGCACCGGCTGCGCCGGCGCGCCGCTGAGATCGGTGGCGCCGTTGACGATGACCTCGGCCTGCGCGCCGGTCTCGCGCGCCAGCTCGCCGGCCACGTAGCGCGTGATGGCCACCGCGGTGGCGCCCTGCAGCCGCTGCTGCAGCCGCCAGCGGTAGCGCGCCAGCGCCAGGCCGCGCTTGTCGTGCAGGAAGTTGAGGTCGTGCACCGTCTCCAGGCGCAGCGCCGCGCCGGCCGCCGGGCGCAGCCGGTTGTGCTGGTGCAGCCGGTGCCACAGCGCAAACGGCTGCAGCGGCCGGTGCCACCAGCGCTGCTGCGGCTGCACGTCGAGGTAGCCGAGCCGCTCGCCGAACAGGCCGTGCCAGCGCCGCGGCAGGTGCAGGTGCAGTTGGATGGCGTCGCGTCGGCGCAGTTCGTCGGCGCGCTCGGCCAGGCCTTCGGCGAGGCGGCGCGAGAACTCGCCCAGCCCGTCGTGCCAATGCTGCAAAGCGCCCAGGCTGACGCCGACGTGGCGCAGCGGCAGCGGCAGGGCTGCCGTCCTCGCGGTTCCCGGCATCAACGCATCAGGCTCAGCGCGCCCGCCGGCTCGGCCTGGCGCGGCGGCGGCACCGCCAGCGCGCCGGGCGCCGGCAGGCCGGCCAGGCGGCGCTCGGTGGCCAGCAGCACCTCGTCGACCGACGGCCATTGCGGCCAGCGCCGCAGCACCTGCACGCCGCTGCCCCAGGGGCCCCAGAACTCCGGCGGCGTCGGGCCGAGCACACTGAGCACCGGCGCGTCGACGGCGGCGGCGAGGTGCGCCGGGCCGGTGTCGTTGGCCACCACCAGCGCCGCGCGGCGCAGCAGCGCGCCGTAGGCGCCCAGGCGCACGCCGGGCAGCAGGGTCACGCCGGGGTAGTCGGCCTGCGCCTGGGCTTCCTCGCCGGGGCCGGGGCACAGCAGCACCTCGCGGCCCAGCTCGCGCAGGCGGCGGGCAAAGGCCGGGAAGTCGGGCCAGTCCTTCCGCTGCTTTTCGTACAGCCCGCCGGTGAAAGGGCAGATGACGATGAAGCCGGCGCCGATGCCGCGCAGCAGCGCGTCGGCCTGCTGCTCGCCGGCTTCGGGCGTGCGCAGGCCGATGCGGCGCGGCGCCGGCAGCGGCTGGCCCAGCAGGTGGCCGGCGAGGTCCCAGTAGACCTGCAGCGCGTGGTCGCGGCGCTGCAGCGGCGCGGCGCGGCGCAGCAGCAGGCTGCGGCCGTCGGTGGCGTAGCCGATGGCGCGCAAGCCGGCGCGCCGCGTCTCCCAGGCGCTGGAAAAAGAGTGCGTCAGCACCAGGGTGTTGAGCCGGCGGTCGAAGCCGGCGTCGACGGCCAGCGCTTCCTGGCGCAGACGGCGCCACAGCGCCACGCGCTCGGCGCCGGTGGCGGGATGGCGGTGCACCGGCCAGCCGTGGCCGGCCAGCAGTTCGCTCGCCCAGCCCGGGCCGACGAGCTGCAACCGGTAGCCGCGCGCGGCCAGCCACTGCAGCGCCGGCAGCCCCAGGATCACGTCGCCCACCCAGTTGCGCAGACGGACGAGCAAGGGGCGATCGGGCGACGGCATGCAGGGGTCGAAAGGCAACAGCAACGGCTCCGACGATGCTGTCGTCGCCGTGTATCCGCTCTGTTGCGCTTGTGTCACGGGTGTGAAGCGATCGCCTCAGCCGCCAAGGTAGCGCGCTTCGAGGTGCGCTTTGAAGTGTGCCGGATTCAGCGCCTCGCCGCTGGCGCGCAGCGCCAGTTCGTCGGTGGTCCAGCGGCTGGCCTGGGTCCAGATGTTGCGGCGCAGCCAGTCGAACACCGGCGCCAGGTCGCCCTGGCCGATGCGCGCGTCGAGCTCGGGCTGCGCGCGGCGCATCGCGGCGAACCACTGCGCGGCGTACATGGCGCCCAGCGAATAACAAGGGAAATAGCCGAACAAGGCCTCGGGCCAGTGCACGTCCTGCAGCGGCCCGTCGCGGAAGTTGCCGCGCGTGTCGACGCCCAGCAGCTCCATCATCCTGGCGTCCCACAACGCGGGCACGTCCTCGGGCTCGATCTCGCCTTCGATCAGCGCGCGCTCGATCTCGTAGCGCAGCATGATGTGCGCCGGGTAGCTGACCTCGTCGGCATCGACGCGGATCGGCCCCGGCTTCACCCGCGTCAGCAGCCGCTGCAGGTTGGCGGGCTCGAACGCCGGCTGCGCGCCGAAAGCCTCGGCGATCAGCGGCGCGATCAGCGCGACGAAGCCCGGGTGCGCGCCGAGCTGCATCTCGAAGGCCAGGCTCTGGCTTTCGTGGATGGCCATCGAGCGCGCCAGCGCCACCGGCTGGCCGAGCAGTTCGCGCGGCAGGTTCTGCTCGTAGCGGCCGTGGCCGGTCTCGTGCACCGTGCCCATCAGCGAGACGAGGAACTCGTCGTCCTGGAAGCGCGTGGTCAGCCGCACGTCCTCGGGCACGCCGCCGCAGAACGGGTGCGTCGACACGTCCAGCCGGCCGGCTTCGAAGTCGAAGCCCAGCAGCCGCATCACGCGCTCGCACAGCGCGCGCTGCGCCGCCGGCGGGAACGGGCCCTGCGGGGCGACCACCAGCGGCTGCTGCGCCTGGCGCTGCAGCACCTGGCGGATCCGCCCCGGCAGCCATTGCCGCAGCTCGCCGAACACGCGGTCGACCGTGGCGCAACGCAGGCCCGGCTCGTACAGGTCCATCAGCGCCTCGTAGCGCGAAGTGCCGCTGCGCTCGGCCAGCAGCGCGGCCTGCTCGCGGCCGATGGCCAGCACCTCGCGGAAGTTGGCGACGAAGCCGGCCCAGTCGTTGGCCGGGCGCTGCCGGCGCCAGGCGTGCTCGCAGCGCGCGGTGGCCAGCGCGCGGCGCTGCACCAGCGACTCGGGCAGCGCCGTGGCCTGCAGCCAGCCGCGGCGCATCTCGCGCAGGTTGGCGCGCTGCAGCTCGCCCAGCGGCTCGGCCTCGGCGGCGGCGATGCGCGGGCCCAGCGACGGGTCGGTGCCGACGCGGTGCAGCAGCGCGGCGATCTCGGCCAGCGCCGCGGCGCGCGCGTCGTTGCCCTTGGGCGGCATGTTGGCCGCCTGGTCCCAGCCGGCCATGGCCTGCAGGTGGCCCAGGTGGTGCAGCCGCAGATGGGTGCCGGCCAGTTCGTCGTAGGCCGGCGTGGCGGTGCTGGACATGCCGCACGCTCCTGTGGTGGCTTCGCTCAAGGCGGCGATTGTGGCCGCCCCTGGCTTACGGGTGCAGGTGCTGCGGAAACACCCACAGCAGCGCCGCCGTCATCACCACATAACGGCCAAATTTGCCGACCGCCATGTAGGCCACGCAGGGCCAGAACGGCATGCGCAGCCAGCCGGCCACGGCGCACAGCGGGTCGCCCACGCCGGGCAGCCAGCTCAGCAGGCAGGCCTTGGGGCCGAAGCGCTGCAGCCAGGCCAGCGCCTTCACTTCCAGCGGCTTGTGGTGGGCCACGCGCTCGTAGGCGCGCTCGATGCCGTAGCCCATCCACCAGCTGATGGCGCCGCCGATGGTGTTGCCCGCGGTGGCCACCAGCACCGCCGGCCAGAACAGCGCCGGGTTGAGCTTGACGAGGCCGAAGACCACCGGCTCGCTGCCCAGCGGCAGCAGCGTGGCCGAGATCAGGCTGACCAGGAAGGCCGTGGACAGGCCGAACTTCGGCAAGGCCAGGGTGGCCAGCAGTGCTTCGATCCACGCCTCCATCGGCGCGGATTATCAGCGGGGCAGCGTCGGCCCTTCTCAGTCCTTGCGGGTGGCGCGAATGGTGGGGACGGCCGCCGTGCGGCGGCGGCGCAGCGCGATCAGCGCCAGCCCGGCCATGCCGGCCAGCGCCACGCTGCCGGGCTCGGGCACGGTGTTGGCGGGGGCGTCGGGCGCCGGCGTCGGCGGCGGCAGCGCGCCGGCGTCGCCGGCATGCGCCCACAGCGGCGCGCTCAGCGCGGCGGCGATCAGGGTGGCTTGCAACCAGGGTTTGCGCATGGTCGGGAACTCGCTTGTCGTTGAAGAGTGGCGGCCACCTTAGCCGGCACGCCGGCCGGCGCGGCGCCCACGCCCGCCGGGCCGTGCAAGTTGCCCGCGAAGTCCCCGCGTCCGGGGGTGAAACAGCCCTTGCGCGCCCCGGTCGCCACCCGGGGGCGGCGGCAGCGCGCCGCTATACTGCGCGTCCTTTTTCGGGCTGCCGCCGGCGCCCGTTGGCCCCTCCCCTTTCACCGTTTGCGCCCGCATGAAGATCGGCCCGTACGTGCTGCCGAATGCGCTGTTCGTTGCACCGATGGCCGGCGTCACCGACCGTCCGTTCCGCCAGCTGTGCCGCCGGCTGGGCGCCGGCCATGCGGTCAGCGAGATGGTGACTTCCAAGCGCGAGCTGTGGGGCACGCTGAAGACCTCGCGCCGCGCCGACCACGCCGGCGAGCCGGGGCCGATCGCGGTGCAGATCGCCGGCGTCGACCCCGCCGAGATGGCCGATGCCGCGCGCTACAACATCGACCGCGGCGCGCAGATCATCGACATCAACATGGGCTGCCCGGCCAAGAAGGTGTGCAACGTCTGGGCCGGCTCGGCGCTGATGCGCAACGAAGCGCTGGCGCTGCGCATCGTCGAGGCCGTGGTCGCCGCCTGCGCGCCGCGCGGCGTGCCGGTGACGTTGAAGATGCGCACCGGCTGGTGCGATGCCGAGCGCAACGCCTTGCCGCTGGCGCGCGCCGCGCAAGACGCCGGCATCGCGCTATTGACGATCCATGGCCGCACGCGCGAGCAAGGCTACAAGGGCCAAGCCGAGCACGACACCGTGGCCGCGGTGAAGGCGGCGCTGACCATCCCCGTGGTCGCCAACGGCGACATCGACTCGCCCGAGCAGGCGCTGGCCGTGCGGCGCCGCACCGGCGCCGACGCGCTGATGATCGGCCGCGCGGCGCAGGGGCGGCCGTGGATCTTCCGCGAGATCGCGCACTTCCTGGCCACCGGCGAGCGGCTGCCGCCGCCGGCCACGCACGAGGTGCGGCGCTGGCTGCTCGACCACCTGCAGGACCACTACGCGCTGTACGGCGAGGACAGCGGCGTGCGCAGCGCGCGCAAGCACATCGGCTGGGCGGTGCAGGCGCTGCCCGGCGGCGCCGCCTTCCGCGCGCTGATGAACACGCTGCCCGGCGCGCAGGCGCAGTGGCAGGCGGTGGCCGGCTTCTTCGACGAACTGGCCGACCGCCACCCGCTGCTGCCGCTGCCGGCGGCCAACGACGAGCGGCTGCGGCTCCTGGCATGAGCGCGCCGGGCCGCTCCCAAGCGCTCATGCCGGAGCGCGCAGCGCGAAGGCGAGTCCAGTGACCCGCAAGCCCCAGCACATCGACGAGTGCATCCGCAACGCCCTCGAACAGTACTTCGAGGACCTGCGCGGCACCGAGCCCGATGGCGTGCACCACATGATCATCAACGCCGTCGAGCGGCCGATGCTCGACGTGGTGATGAAGCACGCCGAAGGCAACCAGAGCAAGGCGGCCGAGTGGCTGGGCATCAACCGCAACACGCTGCGCCGCAAGCTGCTCGACCACAAACTGATCAAGTGACCGCCATGCCCCAGCTCACCGCGCTCATCTCCGTGTCCGACAAGACCGGCGTGGTCGACTTCGCCCGCGCCCTCGACGCGCTGGACGTGCAGCTCGTCTCCACCGGCGGCACCGCGCGGCTGCTGGCCGATGCCGGGCTGAAGGTGACCGAGGTGGCCGAGCTGACCGGCTTTCCCGAGATGCTGGACGGCCGCGTCAAGACCCTGCACCCGCGCGTGCACGGCGGCCTGCTGGCGCGGCGCGACCTACCGGCGCATATGGCGGCGCTGAAAGAGCACGGCATCGGCACCATCGACCTGCTGGTGGTCAACCTCTACCCCTTCGCGCAGGCCACCGCGCGGGCCGACTGCACGCTGGAAGACGCGATCGAGAACATCGACATCGGCGGCCCGGCGATGCTGCGCGCCGCGGCCAAGAACTGGCCCGACGTGGCGGTGCTGATCGACCCCGCCGACTACGCGCCGGTGCTGGCCGAGCTGCAGGCCGGCGCCATCACGCGGCGCACCAAGTTCGGCCTCGCCCGCAAGGTCTATGCCCACACCGCGGCCTACGACGGCATGATCGCCAACTACCTGGGCGCGCTGGCCGACGGGGCCGAGGACAACGTCGCTGCCGTGCCGGCGCGCGAGCCCTTCCCCGCCGTCTACAGCCTGCAGCTGCACAAGACGCAGGACATGCGTTATGGCGAGAACCCGCACCAGGCGGCCGCCTTCTACCGCGAGGGCCGCCCCGGCGCCGGGCTGCTGGCCGGCTGGACGCAGCTGCAGGGCAAGGAGCTGAGCTACAACAACATCGCCGATGCCGACGCCGCGTGGGAATGCGTCAAGAGCTTCGAAGGACCGGCCTGCGTGATCGTCAAGCACGCCAACCCCTGCGGCGTGGCGGTCGGCGCCAGCCTGGTCGAGGCCTACGCCAAGGCCTGGCAGACCGACCCCACCTCGGCCTACGGCGGCATCGTGGCGCTGAACCGGCCGCTGGACGAAGCCACCGCGCGCCGCATCGGCGAGAACAAGCAGTTCGTCGAGGTGCTGATCGCGCCGGCCGTCACGCCCGAGGCGCGCGCCGTCTTCGCCGCCAAGCACAACGTGCGGCTGCTCGAAGTGGCCGCCGGCGCGGCCGTCAACGCGCTGGACTTCAAGCGCGTGGGCGGCGGCATGCTGCTGCAGACGCCCGACAGCAAGAACGTCGCCCGCGCCGAGCTGCGCGTCGTCACCAAGCTGGCGCCCACGGCGGCGCAGATGGACGACCTGCTGTTCGCCTGGAAGGTGGCCAAGTTCGTCAAGAGCAACGCCATCGTCTTCTGCGGCGGCGGCATGACGCTGGGCGTCGGCGCCGGCCAGATGAGCCGCGTCGACAGCGCCCGCATCGCGCGCATCAAGGCCGGCCACGCCGGGCTGTCGCTGCAGGGCTCGGCGGTCGCCAGCGACGCCTTCTTCCCGTTCCGCGACGGCCTCGACGTGGTCATCGACGAAGGCGCCGCCTGCGTCATCCAGCCCGGCGGCAGCATGCGCGACGACGAAGTCATCGCCGCCGCCGACGAGCGCGGCGTCGCGATGGTGTTCACCGGGACGCGGCACTTCAGGCATTGAGCGCCCCCACGGCGGCGCCGCCTTACGCGATCCCACGTAAGCTTGGCGAACCGCTTGACGGCGTACCATCGTGGCGCAGGCTGCCGGCACCTTGGCGGCCAATCACCCCTGGAGACGAGAGATGAGCCAACGTGATGTGGTTGTTCTGAGCGCGGTGCGCTCGGCCATCGGCACCTTCGGCGGATCGCTGAGCGGCATCGAGCCGCCCGAGCTGGCCGGCACGGTGATGAAGGAAGCGGTCGTGCGCTCGGGCGTCGACCCCAAGCTGATCAATTACGTGACGGTGGGCAACACCATCCCCACCGACTCGCGCTACGCCTACGTGGCCCGCGTGGCCAGCATCCAGGCCGGGCTGCCGATGGAAAGCGTGGCGATGGCCGTCAACCGGCTGTGCTCGTCGGGCCTGCAGGCCATCGTGACCAGCGCGCAGAACATCCTGCTCGGCGACTGCGACTACGGCGTGGGCGGCGGCGTGGAGGTGATGAGCCGCGGCGCCTACCTGATGACCACGCTGCGCAACGGCGCGCGCATGGGCGACACCAAGGCGCTGGACGCCATGGTGGCGGTGCTGACCGACCCCTTCGGCGTCGGCCACATGGGCATCACGGCCGAGAACCTGGCCACCAAGTGGAACATCACGCGCGAGCAGCAGGACGCGCTGGCCGTCGAGTCGCACCGCCGCGCGGCGGCCGCCATCGCCGACGGCCGCTTCAAGAGCCAGATCGTGCCGATCACGCTGAAGAGCAAGAAGGGCGACACCGTGTTCGACACAGACGAGCACGTGAAGGCCGGCACCACGCTGGAGTCGCTGGGCAAGCTCAAGCCCGCGTTCAAGAAGGACGGCGGCACGGTGACGGCGGGCAACGCCTCGGGCATCAACGACGGCGCCGCGTTCTTCGTGCTGGCCGAAGCCGGCGTGGCCGCCAAGGCCGGCCACAAGCCGCTGGCGCGGCTGGTCTCCTACGCCGTGGCCGGCGTGCCCAACGACGTGATGGGCGAAGGCCCGATCCCGGCGTCGCGCCTGGCGCTGAAGAAGGCCGGCCTCGCGGTCAGCCAGATGGACGTGATCGAAAGCAACGAAGCCTTCGCGGCGCAGGCGATCACCGTCTCGCGCGGGCTCGAGCTCGACGCCGCCAAGACCAACCCGAACGGCGGCGCGATCGCGCTCGGCCACCCGATCGGCGCTTCCGGCGCCTTCATCGCCACCAAGGCGCTGTACGAACTGCAGCGCATCAACGGCCGCTACGCGCTGGTGACGATGTGCATCGGCGGCGGCCAGGGCATTGCCGCGGTGTTCGAACGGCTCTGACGCGCCGGGCCGGCATCGGGCCCTGCGCACGTAGAAACGCCCCGCGACGCGGGGCGTTTTGACGTGGGACGCCCCTCATCGCGGGGCGTTGGCTTCTCGGCCGGCGCGCGCTTACTTCTTCGCCGCGCTGGCGGCTTCCTTGGCGGCGGTGGCCTTGTCGTCCTTGGCCTTCTTGGCCGCTGCCTTCGCCGCGGCCTTCTCTTCCTTGGCCTTTTGCTTGGCGGCAGCCTTCTCTTCCTTGGTCATCTTGGCGGCGGCGGCCGGCGCAGCCGCGGTGGTGGCGGCGGTCGCCGTGGCCGCGGCGGGGGTGGCCGCAGGTGCCATGGTGGGCGTGGCGGCGGGCGCGGCCGGGGTGGGCTTGGCGGCCGGCGCGGCGGTGGTGGTGGCAGGGGCGGCGCTGGTCCTGGCCGTCGGCTTGGCGGCCGCGGCCGGCGCGCCGGCGAAGCTGGCGCCGTTGACCGTCAGGCCGGCGGCGGAGAAGCCGGCCGCGTTGTGTTCGCCGACGCCCTTCACGCGGTCGATCAGGTCCTGCCAGTCCTTGAACGGCGCCTTGCTGCGCGCTTCGACGATCTTGCTGGAAATGGCCGGGCCGATGCCCTTGACGCCGTCGAGTTCGGCCGGCGTGGCCTTGTTGGCATCGACGGCGGCGAACGCCACCGCGGCGTACAGCGCCAGCACGAAGGCGAATATCTTCTTGAACATGGTGATGGTCCTCGAAAGGGTTGGCAAGACGATCGGCGCCGGACGCACGGGCTTCAGCACGGAGGGCCGGCGGCCGCTCCATAACGGCGCGCCGCCGCGCGGCGTTGACCGCCGCCCTTGCGCAAGCGCTCAGCGGCCGGCCGGCGGCCGGCTAGCATCGCCGCCATGACGCGCGCCGAGGCCATGGGGCTGCTGATCGCCTTCATCGCCCGGCTCGTCACCGGCGCGCAAGGGCATTGGAAGGGCTGCGCGCCCAAGGCCGAGCAGCGCATCTACTTCGCCAACCACCAGAGCCACCTCGACTGGGTGCTGATCTGGGCGGCGCTGCCGTCGGAGTTGCGCGCGCAGACGCGGCCGATCGCCGCGCGCGACTATTGGACCGGCTCGCGCTTCAAGCACTGGCTGACGCGCGAGGTCTTCAACGCCGTCTACGTGAACCGCCAGCGCAGCGACGACCAGGACCCGCTGGAACCGCTGGCCGCGGCGCTGCAAAACGGCGACTCGCTGGTCATCTTTCCCGAAGGCACGCGCAGCAACAAGGGCGAGCCGCAGCCCTTCAAGAGCGGGCTGTACCACCTGGCGGCGCAGTTTCCGCAGGTGCCGCTGGTCCCGGCGTGGATCGACAACGTGCAGCGCGTGATGCCCAAGGGCGAGGTGGTGCCGGTGCCCATCCTGTGCACCGTGACCTTCGGCGCGGCGCTGCAGCTGGCGCCCGGCGAGGACAAGCGCGCCTTCCTCGCGCGGGCGCGCGACGCCGTGCTGGCGCTGCGCCCGCGCGAGTCGGAGTCATGAACCGCCTCAGCCAGTTGAGCACCGACGAGCAGGTGGCGCTGCTCTTCGTCGGCCTGTTCGGCCTGCTGCTGCTGGCCAGCATCGTGATGGCCTTGCGCTCGATCACGCGCGACGACGACGAACGCTTCCAGCGCGAACGGCCGTACCGCCGCGACCTGCGCGCGCTGTGGCTGGGCGCCGTCGTCTTCTGGGTGAGCTGGATCTCGGGGCCGGTCGGCGCGACGCTGGCCTTCGGCGTGCTGTCGTTCCTGGCGCTGCGCGAGTTCATCACGCTGGCGCACACGCGGCGCGGCGACCACCGCAGCCTGATCCTCGCCTTCTTCGTCGTGCTGCCGCTGCAATACCTGATCGTCGGCCTCAAGCGCTTCGACCTGTTCTCGGTCTTCATTCCGGTCTACGTGTTCCTGGCCATTCCCGTCATCAGCGCGCTGGCCGGCGACCCGCGGCGCTTCCTGGAACGTAACGCCAAGATCCAGTGGGGCATCATGGTCTGCGTGTTCGGCCTCAGCCACGCGCCGGCGCTGCTGCTGCTGGACCTGCCGCGCTTCCAGGACCGCGGCGCCTTCCTGTTGTTCTTCCTGGTGATGGTGACGGCGGCGGCGCAAATCGCGCAGGAGCTGGCCAGCCGCCGCCTGCGCCGCGCGCCGGTGGCACGGCAGATCGACCGCAGCTTCTCGTGGCGCGCCTTCGGCCTGGGCGTGGCGGCGGCGGCGGTGGTGGGCGCGCTGCTGTTCTGGATCACGCCCGTCAAGCCCGGCACCGCCGCCGCGATGGGCGCGCTGGCCGGCGGCTGCGGCACGCTGGGCGAGCTGGTGATGCGCGCGCTGAAGAAGGACGCCGGCGTGCGCTGGTGGGGCAACCGTAGCTCGGTCACCGGCGCCGTCGGCCTGCTCGACCGCGTGGCACCGCTGTGCTTCGCGGCGCCGGTGTTCTTTCATGCGGTGCGCTGGTACTTCTGAACCCCGGGTCGCTGTGATACGGTGTGACGGTACGACACCGACTTCCTTGCCCCGCCATGGCCTTGTCCGTCCGCCTCGACCCGACGCTGGAATCCCGCCTCGAACAAGCGACGCGGCGCCTGGGCATCACCAAGTCCGAGTTCGTCAAGGACGCCATCGAGCGCGTGCTGGGCCTGAAGGACCCGGCCGCGCTGCTCGATCAGGTGCGCCGCGCGGGGGCGATGGGCCGGCCGCAGGCCTCGGCGCAGACCGGCCAAGGCCTGAAGGCCCGGCTGCGTGCGCAGCGTCCTGCTTGATGCCGGGCCGATGGTGGCGCTGTTCGCCACCGACGACCTGCACCACGCGCGCTTCGACGCCACGTTGCGCCGCCTGGCCAAGCAAGGGCTGCGCTTGCTGAGCACCTGGCCCTGCGTGGTCGAGGCGTCCCAACTGCTGGATGCGCCGCAACGCTTCGAGCTGCTGCGCTGGATCGAACGGGGCGCGGTGCAGATGGTGGACGAGGCCGGCTTCAGCCGCTACCGCCTGCCCGACGGCAAGCGCTTCGAGATCCTGTAGCGCCATGCGCATCCTCGGCATCGACCCCGGCCTGCAACGGACGGGCTTTGGCGTGATCGATGTCGAGGGGCAACGATTGACTTACGTCGCCAGCGGCACCATCAGCACGCTGGAAGCGCCGCGCGGCGACCTGCCGCTGCGGCTGAAGATCATCTTCGAAGGCGTGCAGCAGGTGGTGCAGCGCTACACGCCCGACTGCGCGGCGGCCGAGATCGTCTTCGTCAACGTCAACCCGCAGAGCACGCTGCTGCTTGGCCAGGCGCGCGGCGCGGCGCTGGCGGCGCTGGTGGCCGCCGGGCTGCCGGTGGCCGAATACACCGCGCTGCAGATGAAGAAGGCGGTGGTCGGCCACGGCCTGGCCAACAAGGGCCAGGTGCAGGAGATGGTGCGCCGGCTGCTCACGCTGCCCGGGCTGCCGGGCAAGGACGCCGCCGACGCGCTGGGCCTGGCCGTCTCGCATGCCCATGCCGGCGCCTCGTTCGCGGCGCTGGCGGCACAGTCGCCGCTGCAGCGGCGCCAGCACGCGCAGTACCGCAAGGGCCGCACCTACTGACCCACCCCCCCACCCCGCGAAAGGCCTGTCCATGACCGAACCCGTCAGCACCCAGTGGATCGACATCGCGCCCGGCTTCGCCGGCTACCTGGCGCTGCCGCCGGCGCGCAGCGGCCCGGGGTTGCTGCTGTTCCAGGAGATCTTCGGCGTCAACCCGCACATCCGCGCGGTGGCCGAGCAGTACGCGCTGGACGGCTTCGTCGTGCTGGCGCCCGATGTCTTCTGGCGCCAGGCGCCGCGCATCGAACTGGGCTACGTGGGCGACGAGCGCCAGCGCGGCATGCAGATCGCCCAGTCGCTGCAGCCGGCCGAGGTGCTGGCCGACATCCACGCCGCGCTGGCCGCCCTGCGCGCGCGGCCCGAAGCGGCCGGGCGCAAGGCGGGCACCCTCGGCTACTGCATGGGCGGCCGCCTGGCCTACCTGGCCGCCGCCAGCACCGACGTCGACGCCGCCGTGCCCTTCTACGGCGGCGGCATCCACACCATGCTCGACCGCGCCGCGGCCATCCGCTGCCCGGTGCAGTTCCACTACGCCGAGCACGACGACCACATCCCGCTGGACGCCGTGGAGCGCGTGCGCCAGGCGATGGCGGGCAAGTCCGCCGAAGTACACGTTTATGCCGGCGCCCAGCACGGCTTCAACTGCTGGGCGCGGGCTTCGTACCAGGCCGCCGCGGCCGCGCGGTCGCACGGGCGGGCGACGGCCTTCCTGGCGCAGCAACTTTTCTAAGGCAATGCTGAACAACCCATCGCATCGTCCGGGCCGTTCAGCGTGATTTCACAATACTGAATCTGAGCGTCCAAATCGAGCGAAATCGGGCGCT
>Ga0209794_1000652_pt1 | contig 42512 bp, 45 predicted proteins | sample EBPBio232013_DNA_FD_185869 | JGI IMG/M metagenome (GOLD analysis project Ga0209794, IMG submission 185869) | Wastewater treatment Type I Accumulibacter community from EBPR Bioreactor in Madison, WI, USA - Reactor 1_5/23/2013_ DNA (SPAdes)... | ecosystem: Engineered > Bioreactor > EBPR >... | reverse complement strand
CGACCGCCTTGTCGACCTCGGCGTAGGCGGTCATCAACACCACCGGCAGATGCGGCAGGCGGGCACGAATCTCCTTGAGCAGGGTGATGCCGTCCATCGGCATCATGCGCACATCGCTGACGACAATCGAGAACGCCTGTTCGGAGAGGACTTGCAATGCCGGCTCGCCACCATCGACGGCAACGTAGGAACGGCCGGCCAGTTCCAGGGTGTCGCCGATGGCTTCGCGCAGACTCGGATCGTCCTCGACAACCAATACCGGCAGACTGTGTTCGCTCATGGTTTCAACTTTCCTTTTCCGCTGCTGCCACCGGCAGCAGCATGACAAACTCCGCCCCTTGGCCACCAGCCGGTGCCAGTTCGATATTGCCGCCGTGCGCCCGGGCCACACCCAGAGCGATGGCCAGCCCCAGGCCGGTGCCCTGGCCCTTGGTCGTGTAGAAGGGCTCGAAGATGCGATCGCGCTTGTCGGCCGGGATACCCGGCCCGGTATCGCTGACCGAATAGCGGAGAAAATCGCCGCAAATTTTGCCGGAGAGGCAAATTTTGCCGCCTGCCGGCGTTGCCTGCAGGGCATTTTCCAGCAGGTTGACCAGGGCGCCGAACAAGGCCTTGCGGCTGCCCACCAGTGTCGCCCCTGCGCATTGATCGTCGACCGAGAACTCGACCTGTTGGGCAAGCATCAGCGCCTCCATCGTCTGAGCCGCTTCGGACAGCAGTTCGCCGGCGACGATACGGTCGCGGCCGATGCTCTCGCCGCGGGCAAACAGCAATACATCCTGGATCAGGCGTTCAAGCCTGCGTAGTTGCGCCGTCGCCTTCTCCGAAAAGCGGGCCCGCGCTTCGTCGCGGATGCCCGGCTGGCCGAGATTGGCGGCGTAGAGCAGGGCCGCTGCCAACGGCGTGCGCAACTGGTGAGCCAGCGAAGCGGCCATCTCGCCCATGGCCGCCAGGCGCTGGCTGCGCTCCAGTTCTTCCTTCATCTGCTGGGCCGAGGTGATGTCGTGGAGCAGCAGGATCTTGCCTTCGCCGGATGGCAGCAGGCTTTCGGCAATCGACAGACGACGCTCGCCCAGCCACCACTCGCCGACAGTCATGCTCGGTGCCAGCGAACGGCTGACCACGTCGCCCCAGTGCCGGCCAAGCGCCTCTTCCCCCAGCATGAGCATGGCGGCGGGATTCAGGGCCAGGACATGGGCACTGGCATCAAGCAGCACCACGCCCGCCGGCAGGGCGTCGAGCAGCGAGGAAAGCCGCTCGGACAAGGCTTCCTTCTCCCGGTACTGACGCCGCAACTCGCCGTTGGCGACGGCCAGTTCTTCGGTCAGCGAGGCCACCCGGCCCTGCAAGGCCTCATAGGCCTGAGTCAGTTCAGCCGAGACCTGGTTGAACATCGCAAATGCCCGCTGCAACTCGGCGGCCTTGTCGGCGCTGGACATGTCTGGGCTGGGGTTTGTCATTAAAATCTTCGGGTGCATTCGGCGCCGGTAATAGTAGAATATTTCTAGGAAAATTTCGCTTCCGCTTGATTCTTATTCTGTTTACCTGATCGATACGGCAATTAATGGCTGCAAGTACTGAAACCATGGCAGGAAATACGCCAGCAGAAAATCCGCTGGCCCGCCTGCGCGAGGCTTTCAATCGCTTGAACGGCCAGCAGAAGATCGGTCTGGCCGTCGCCCTGGCCGCGATCATCGCCGTGATCGTCGGCGCCATCCTGTGGAGCCAGCAGCCCGACTTCCGTGTCCTGTTCTCCAATCTGAACGAGAAGGACGGTGGCCAGATCGTCGCCTCGCTCGAACAGCAGAACATCCCGCACCGTCTGTCAGCCAGCGGCACCATCATGGTCCCCGCCGAGCGCGTGCACGAAGTGCGCCTGAAACTCGCCACCGAAGGTCTGCCGCGCGGCGGCATGGTCGGCTTCGAGTTGATGGAGAACCAGAAATTCGGCATCAGCCAGTTTGCCGAGCAGGTCAATTACCAGCGCGGCCTGGAAGGCGAACTGGCGCGCACCATTTCGTCGATCGGTTCGGTCGAGTCGGCGCGGGTCCATCTGGCCATTCCCAAGCCTTCGGTCTTCGTTCGCGAATCGCAGCAGCCGACTGCGTCGGTGCTGCTCAACCTGTACCCCGGGCGCAACCTCGACGCCAATCAGGTCGCCGGCATCACCCACCTGATCTCGTCGAGCGTGCCGCAACTGCAGGCTGGCAACGTGAGCATTCTCGATCAGCGCGGCAACCTGCTGTCGACGCTGAAGAACAGCCTGACCGAGGCCGGTCTCGACGCGACGCAACTGAAATACGTGCGCGACATCGAGCGCAGCATCATCGAGCGCATCGAGGAGATCCTCAAGCCAATGCTCGGCACCGGCAACTACAAGGTGCAGATTGCCGCCGACATCGACTTCACGCGCAGCGAACAGACCGCCGAAACCTTCCGCCCGAACGCCGCGGCCGAGGCCGGTGCGATCCGCAGCCAACAGAACAACGAAACCGCCAGCATCAGCCAGCCGACAGGCGGCGTTCCCGGCGCCCTGACCAACCAGCCGCCAGTCCCGGCCACCGCCCCGTTGACCACGCCGGACGTCGGCGGCACCGCCAATACCGCGCCGCGGCCGCCGATCCCCGGCAGCATCAACGCTGCCGGCATCAATGCCGCGCTCAACGCTGCCGGTCAGCCGCTCAACACCAGCAAGAACTCGACGATCAATTACGAACTCGATCGCACCATCCGCCACACCAAGCAGGGCATGGGCGCCATTCGCCGCCTGACTGCAGCCGTGGTCATCAACCACCGCAAGGAAATCGACGGCAAGACCGGGCAGGAAGCGATGAAGCCGCTGCCGGAAGAGCAGATGAAGCAGATCAACGACCTGATCCGCGAAGCGATGGGCTTCAGCCAGGAGCGTGGCGATTCGATCTCGATCGCCAACGCGCCGTTCGCCATCGTTGAAACGCCGGATATTTCCCTGCCCTTGTGGAAGGATCCGGAAGTCGTCAGCTTCGGCATCACCCTGCTCAAGTACCTGCTGTTGCTCGGCGTCGTCGCACTGCTCTACCTGAAGATCGTCCAGCCGGCACTGAAGACCATGTTCCCGCCGCCGGCAGAGGAGAGAGACGAGGCCAGCGGCGTGGCCGGCGCCAGCGCCCAGGGCGGCATCGTCGGCGACGACGGCGAACTGATCGAGGACGCGGTCAAGATCGACCACTTCGGGGTCAAGATCCAGAAGGCCCGCGACCTGGCGAACAGCGATCCGAAGGCGGTAGCGAACATCATCAAGGAATGGATGGGCACCAATGCCACCTGAAGACGGACTCGAAAGAAGCGCCACCCTGCTGATCGCACTGGGCGAGGACCACGCCGCCGAAATCCTGAAGCATCTCGGCCCGCGCGAGGTGCAGCGCCTTGGCCACGCCATGGCCGGCCTGAAGAGCGTTCCCCGGGCCACGGTCGAAACCGTGCTCGACGAATTCCACAAGAACATGGAAGAACACTCGTCGGTGCACGTCGACACCGACAACTACATCCGCTCGGTCCTGACCAAGGCACTTGGCGACGACAAGGCGTCCAACCTCATTTCCCGCATCCTGCAGGGCGGCGAGACTTCCGGCATCGAAGGGCTGAAATGGATGGACGCGCCCACGGTGGCCGACCTGATCCGCAACGAGCACCCACAGATCATCGCCACCATCCTGGTTCACCTGGAACACGACCACGCCAGCGAAATCCTCAACCATTTCACCGAACGCCTGCGCAATGACGTCGTTCTGCGCATCGCCACACTGGAGGGGATACAACCGGCGGCCCTGCGCGAGTTGAACGAGGCCATGCTGCGCATCCTGTCCGGTTCGTCGACCATGAAGCGGACGGCGATGGGCGGCGTGCGCACGGTTGCGGAAATCCTCAACTTCATCGGCACCGCCAACGAAACCTCGGTGGTCGATGCGATTCGCGAATACGACCCCGATCTGGCGCAGAAGATCCTCGACGAGATGTTCGTCTTCGAGAACCTGATGGACATCGACGACCGCTCGATCCAGATGATCATGCGCGAAGTCCAGTCCGATTCCCTGGTGCTGGCGCTCAAGGGCGCATCGCCGGAACTGCGCGAGAAGATATTCAAGAACATGTCGCAGCGCGCCGCCGAAATGCTGCGCGAGGATCTCGAATCCAAGGGTCCGGTCCGCCTCTCGGAAGTCGAGGCAGAGCAGAAGGAAATCCTCAAGATCGTCCGCCGCCTGGCCGACGAAGGACAGATCGTGCTCGGCGGCGCCGGCGGCGAACAGATGATCTGATCTCATGGCTCGCGTCATTCCCAAGGAACATCTCGCTGCCTACCAGCGATGGCAGGCTAACCCCTTCGGCGCCGAGGAACGCGCCGCCCCCGAACGGTCGCCCACCCCGGCCGGGCCGGCGCAGGAATCCGATACCGGTGAGCAGGTCGAGTTGATGCCCGCTCTGCCAACTGCCGAACAAATTGAACAAAGCTACGAGCGGGCCCGCCAGGAAGGTTTCCAGCAAGGCTACGCCCAGGGCATGCAAGCCGCCGAAGCCGAATTGGCAGACGTCCGCCAGCAGGCCTTGGCGCAAGCGGCGCAGATGCTCGACAATTTCCGTCAGGCACTGGCCGCACTCGATGAAGTGGTCGGCGAACAGACCCTCAACCTGGCCCTGGAAGTCGCCTCCCGGGTAATCGGCAGCACCGTGCAGGTCCGCCCGGATTTGCTGGTTCCGATCATGCGCGAAGCGATTCAGGCCCTGCCCATTCACCACGGCACGCTCGGCATTCATGTCAACCCGGCGGAAATCGAACGATTGCGCGAGCACATGGACGAACTGGCCAGCCAGTCGGCACTGCAGCTGGTACCGGACAGCTCGGTTGCCGCCGGCGGCTTCCTGCTCAAGGCAGGTAACAGCGAAGTGGATGCCCAGCTCGAAACGCGCTGGCGCAGGGTACTTGAAGCCATTGGCGTTGATCCCGAGCGATGGCTGATCAGTTAGACCACCGGCAACGCTGGCAACGCTTCCTCGACGGCTGCAAACTGAGTGCCGGCAACGCCCAGCCAATCTGGCCCTGCGGCCGGTTGACCCGGATCAACGGCCTGGTCATGGAGGCCAGCGGGCTGAAGCTGCCGCTCGGCAGCACCTGCCGCATCCATCCCACCATCGGTGGCGCGATCGAAGCCGAAGTCGTCGGCTTTGCCGGCGACAAGCTCTACCTGATGCCTTCCGACGAAGTCTTCGGCGTCGCCCCAGGGGCCCGCGTCATTCCCTTCGACGCCCCGGCCCCGCCGCCCAGCGTCAGCCAGCCGGGCTTCCAGAAGCGCCGAGCGATCGACCGGGCCAAGCAGGTCCCGGTCGGCGACGAACTGCTCGGCCGGGTGCTCGACGGTGTCGGACGTCCGCTCGACAACAAGGGTGTTCTCCACGCCAGCCTGGCCCGCCCGCTGCAGAGCCGGCCGATCAACCCGATGAGCCGGGCCGCCATCGAGCAGCCGCTGGACGTCGGCATCCGCGCCATCAACGGCCTGCTCACCGTCGGCCGCGGCCAGCGCATGGGCCTGTTCGCCGGCTCCGGCGTAGGCAAGTCGGTGCTGCTGGGGATGATGGCGCGCTACACCGAAGCCGAGGTGATCGTCGTCGGCCTGATCGGCGAACGCGGCCGCGAAGTGAAGGAATTCATCGAACACATCCTCGGCGAAGAAGGCATGCGCCGCGCCGTCGTCGTCGCCGCCCCGGCCGACACCGGCCCGCTGATGCGCCTGCAGGGCGCGGCCTACGCAACAACGATTGCCGAGTATTTCCGCGACCAGGGCCGGCACGTCCTGCTGATCATGGACTCGCTCACCCGTTACGCCATGGCGCAGCGGGAAATCGCCCTGGCCATCGGCGAGCCGCCGGCCACCCGCGGCTATCCGCCGTCGGTCTTCGCCCGTCTGCCGCAACTGGTCGAACGGGCCGGCAACGGACAGGAAGGCGGCGGTTCGATCACCGCCTTCTACACCGTTCTGGCCGAAGGCGACGACCAGCAGGACCCGATTGCCGATTCCGCCCGCGCCATTCTCGACGGCCACGTGGTGCTCACCCGCACGCTCGCCGACGCTGGCCATTACCCAGCCATCGACATCGAACAATCGATCAGCCGGGCCATGGTCAACCTGATCGAGAGCACGCAGATGAACGACATCCGCCGCTTCAAGGTGCTGTTCTCGCGCTACCAGCGCTCCCGCGACCTGATCGCGGTCGGCGCTTACGCCCCCGGTTCCGACCCGGTCCTGGACCAGGCGGTCAACATGTACCCCAGACTCGAAGCCTTTCTGCAACAAAGCATAGGTGAGCAGGCCGACTTCCAAAGCGCAGTCGCCAACCTGCACACCCTGATGAACTGACCATGTCCCAGAATTTCACCCTGCAACCCCTGCTCGACCTGATGCGCGACCGCACCGACGAGGCAACCCGGCAACTGGGCAAGCTCATCGCTGCCGAACAGAACGCCCGCAGCCGCCTGCAGATGCTAGAACAGTACCGGGCCGAATACGCTGAGCGCATGCGCGCCGGCATTGCCCAGGGCCTCACCATCCAGGCCATCAACAACTATCAGGAATTCCTCCAGCGCATCGACACCGCGATCGAACAGCAAGCCCGCCAGGTCCAGCTCTCCGAAAACGAAACCGGGCGCGGCAAGCAGCACTGGCAGGAGCAGAACACCCGCATGAAGGCCATCGATACCCTGGCGGTGCGCCATGATGAGAAACTGCGCGCTCAGGAAAACAAGCAGGAACAAAAACTGCTGGATGAATTTTCGTCCCGCCAGTTCAGCCAGCGGAAGATCGAAGGCGAGAGCGATTAAATTCCGGGCACGCGCCTTGCTTGAGTTGAGCAAACATCTCGAATCAGGAATCCGGCATGGCCATTAGCGTAGTTCTCGCTGGCAACCTTCCCCAAGGGCAAGCTCGTCTTCCCGGCCAGCAGGCAGGCATCACCGGCGACGCCAGCGGGCTCGACTTCTCGTCTCTGCTGGCCAGCCTGCCGACACCGGCAGCTGACGCCAAAACGGTTCTACTGCAAGCCAATGCACCAGCACTCCCCGGGGGAATCGCCGCCACGCTCGAGCAAATCCGGCAGGCACTTCCCCCGAAGACCCTGACACTGCAGCCCCAGGCGAGCACGCCCCCGGCATCGAAGGCAGAAGAATTGCCGCTCGTGCTCCCGGAAATTCAGGACAAGGGCCAGCCTGAGCAGATTGAGACGACCGCCGACACAAGCCCCCTCGCTGCCCTGTTGGCTCCTCCAACCGCCCGCCCGGTCGAGCCCCCGGTCGCAAGTCATACAGACGATGCCGACTGGCTGGCAAAGATCAGTGCCGAAACCGCCCTTGTCGATGAAAAAGCAATGCCTGCCGCAACAACTTCGGCAGAGAGCAGCGCCGACCAGCCCCTGCCGCCGGCAGCGCTCCCGAGCGTGGCCCAGGCCAGCATGCCGATTGCCGCCACGCCGGCCCGCATCCCGGATGCCAGCAAGCGCCCGGTCCAGTTATCGCTCACCACCACGGACGACACGCCCACCTTGCCGACCGCTGTTCAGGGCACCCCGATAACGGTGCAGACACCGCCGGACAGGCTGGCCCCCGCACCCGCCGAAATGGCCGAGTTGGCAACCCGCAGTACCAAAGCCGTGAACGCGCAGACGATACCGAATCCCGCCCCCGCCACCGGTTTCGGCGAGACCCTGGCCAGCCGGCTGGCCACCGACGGCAACGGCACGCCGGCAATAGTTGCCGCCGACCAGAGCAACATGCCGGCAAGCCCCGCCAATCCGCTGGCAGCGCAAACCGAACGGAGCGTCACCGCCAGCAACGTGGTCAGGGAGCACCCGGCCAGCATCCCGGCACACGTCAACGACCCGCGCTGGAGTCAGCAACTGGGTGATCGCGTGCTGTGGATGGCCAGAGGTGAAGTGCAGAGCGCCCAGATCAACATCACGCCGGCCCAGCTTGGACCGATACAGATCAGCATCAGCCTGCAGGGCGACCAGATGACGGCCCAATTCGTCAGCGCCCATCAGGAAGTCCGGCAAGTTCTCGAGGATTCGCTGCCGCGCCTGCGCGAAATGCTCTCCGGGGCCGGTATCAGTCTCGGCCAAGCCAATATCGGCGCCCAGCAACAGCAACGCGATACCCGACCGCAGTTTGCCGGGGTCGTGCCCTCGGCAGGTGAAGACGCTATACTTCCGGCGGATGCAACCTGGGACAAGCAGCCGCTTCAACCATTGAGCCGCGGGCGTGGCATGGTCGACCTGTTTGCCTGACATAACATTGGAGAGGGAGAAGCATGGCCAAAGAAGAAAAACCTGCCGAAGGTGGCGAGGCACCTCCGAAGAAGAGCAAGAAGCTGCTGATCATCATCATCGTGCTGGTCGTCGTTGTCCTCATTGCCGGGGCCGCTGCTGCCGTGCTGCTCATGGGCGGCAAGGATGACCATGCCGAAGACGAGGAAGTCGCCGAAGAAACGGTAAAGAAACCGGTGAAGAAGAAGAAGGCTGATGCGCCGCCGGTGTTCGTCAATCTTGACCCGTTCACGGTCAATCTCGTGCCGGAAACCGGTGACCAATACCTCCAGGTCGTCCTGTCGGTGGAACTGGATGCCCCCGAGTCGCAAGCCACGCTGGCGGGAATGATGCCGCGCATCCGCAACAACGTCACCCTGCTCCTGTCGAGCAAGAAGGCGTCCGAACTGCAGCCCAAGGAAGGCAAGGAAAAGCTGGCCATCGAGATCCAGAACGAGATCAATTCGGCCATCGAACCGCCGACCAAGAACAAGCAAGGGCAAGTCGTCGCACCGGAAGGACCGGTCACCTCGGTGCTGTTCACCTCGTTCATCATCCAGTAGGACCCATGGCTGGCGATTTTCTCTCTCAGGATGAAGTTGACGCCCTGCTCAAGGGCGTCACCGGAGAGTCGGACGACCCAGCCGGCGAGGAAACCGACGACAACAGCATTCGCAGCTACAACCTCGGCACCCAGGAGCGCATCGTCCGCGGCCGGATGCCGACGCTGGAACTGGTCAATGAACGCTTCGCCCGCTACCTGCGTATCGGGCTGTTCAATTACATGCACCGCAACGCGGAAATCTCGGTCGGTCCGATCCGGGTGCAGAAATACAGCGAGTTCATCCGCAACCTGGTGGTGCCGACCAACCTCAACCTGGTCGCGGCCAAGCCGCTGCGCGGGACTTCGCTGTTCGTGTTCGACCCCAACCTGGTCTTCCTGGTCGTCGACAACATGTTCGGCGGCGATGGCCGTTTCCACACCCGGGTCGAAGGACGCGACTTCACGGCGACCGAACAGCGCATCATCCAGGGCCTGCTGGGTGTCGTCTTCGGCGAGTACAGCAAAGCCTGGAAGCCGGTTTTCGGGATCACTTTCGAGTACATCCGCTCGGAGATGAATTCGCAGTTTGCCAACATCGCCACGCCATCCGAGATCGTCGTTTCGACCTCGTTCACGCTGGAATTCGGCGGCGCCACTGCCGACATGCACATCTGTTTCCCGTACTCCATGCTTGAACCGATCCGCGATCTGCTCTACAGCACCATGCAGAGCGATCAGCTATCGACCGACAAACGCTGGATCGGCACCTTGCGCAAGCAGCTTCAGGGCGCCGAAGTGGAGATCGTCGCCAATCTGGGAACAGGCCAGGTCAGCCTGCGCGACATTCTCAAACTCAAGGTGGGAGACGTCATTCCCATCACCATTCCGCCGTTGATCGAAGCCACAGTGGACCACACCCAGCTGATGGAATGCAGCTACGGCCAACAAAACGGCCAATACGCCCTGCGGGTCGAGCGCTTCATCGGCAGCCTGCCGGATCAGCCGAGCGAACCGCATCCGGGAGAAAAGAACAATGTCTGACAGCACGGAAAACCAGGAAAACATGGAAGAACAGATCAGCGAGGACGACTGGGCCGCCGCCATGGCCGAACAGGCCCCTCTCGACTCCGGCTCGATGCCGGCCGCCGCGGCGCAGCCGGCCGACATCTTCCCCTCTTTTGGCGGCAACGCTGCCGCCGCAGGCGTGATGAACGAACTCGACATGATCCTGGACATCCCCGTCCAGATCACGGTCGAGCTCGGGCGTACCAAGATCACGATCAAGAACCTGCTGCAACTGGCCCACGGCTCGGTGGTCGAACTTGACGCCATGGCCGGCGAACCGATGGATGTGCTGGTCAACGGCACGCTGATCGCGCAAGGGGAGGTAGTGGTGGTCAACGACAAGTTCGGCATCCGCCTGACCGACATCATCACGCCCTCGGAGCGCATGCGCAAGATCAATCGCTGATGCGATCCGCCTGCCGCCGCGGCAGGCGTCTTTTGGGTTTAAGATACGCTCCTCGAACCGAGGACCCCTGAACTTGCCGCGCATCCTTATCCTGCTTGCCCTGCTGCCTCTGCCTGTCATGGCGGCGGATGGCGCCCCCGGAATTTCCGCCGGGACATACATTCAGGCCACCCTGGCGCTGCTGCTCATCGTCGGCCTGCTGCTCGGCGCCACCTGGGCGGCGCGCAAGGTTTCCGGCGGACGCATGTTCGGCCAGGGCAACTTGCGCGTGATCAGCGGCGTCGCTCTCGGCCCCAAGGAGCGGATCGTGCTGGTCGAAGTCGCCGATTCCTGGCTTGTGGTCGGCATCGTCCCCGGCCAGATTCGCACCCTGCACACCCTGCCCAAGGGCGAATCCGCGCCCACCCTCGAATCGACCACACCAGCCTTCGGCGAGTGGCTGAAGGCGATTCGTGAACGGAAAAACGATGCGCCGTAATATTCTGGTCGCCCTGGCTCTGCTCAGCCTTTCCACCTCGCTCCTGGCTCAGGGTAGCGGCCTGCCGGCCTTGACATCAACACCGGCAGCCGGTGGCGGCACGACTTACAGCCTGACCATCGAGACCTTGCTGCTGCTGACGGCGATGACCTTCATCCCCGCAGCCTTGCTGATGATGACCAGCTTCACCCGCATCATCATCGTCCTCTCGTTGCTCCGGCATGCAATGGGCACGCAAACGGCACCGCCGAATCAGATCATCATCGGCCTGTCGCTGTTCCTGACCTTCTTCATCATGTCGCCGACCATCGACCGCATCTATGGCGAGGCTTACGTGCCGCTCTCGGAAGACCGGATCAACATCATGCAGGCCGGCGAGCGGGCTGCGATCCCGCTGCGCGAATTCATGCTCAAGCACACCCGCGAGTCGGACATCGCCATGTTCGCGGGCATCGCCAAGGTCACCAACATCGCCACGCCCGATGACATCCCGCTGCGCATCCTGATTCCCTCCTTCGTCATCAGCGAACTGAAGACGGCCTTCCAGATCGGTTTCGTCCTGTTCATTCCCTTCCTCATCATCGACATGGTCGTCGCCAGCATCTTGATGGCGATGGGCATGATGATGATGTCGCCGATCATGGTCGCCCTGCCGTTCAAGCTGATGCTGTTCGTCCTCGTCGATGGCTGGCACCTGGTCATCGGTTCCCTGGTGCAGAGCTTCAACATATGACCCCGGGCGTCGTCATGGAAATCGGCCGTCAGGCCATCGAAGTCACCCTGCTGCTGAGTGCGCCCCTGCTCATCGCTGCGCTGGCGGTGGGGCTGATCGTCAGCATCTTTCAGGCGGCAACACAGATCAACGAAGCCACCCTGCAGTTTGTTCCCAAGCTGGTGGCGGTGTTTCTCGTCCTGATCCTGGCCGGCCCCTGGATGCTGCAATACATGGTCGACTACATCCAGCGACTGTTCGGCAGCATTCCGCAGATCATCGGCTAGCCATGCTGGGTCTGTCTACGGCGCAGATCGACGCCTGGATAGTCTTCTACGCCTTTCCACTGGCGCGTGTGCTCGGCCTGATCGCAACGGCGCCCCTGTGGAGCACGGCCGGCATCCCCCGGCGTACCCGCCTGATCCTCGGCCTGGCCATCACCATCGCCATTGCCCCGGTGCTACCGCCGATGCCTTCAGTGCAACCAGCATCGCTGGCGGGACTGTGGATACTCGGTCAGCAGATGCTGATCGGGATCGCCATGGGCTTTGCCGCACGCATCGTCTTTGCCGCCATCGACATGGCCGGCACCTTCATCGGTTTCCAGATGGGTCTGGGTTTCGCCACCTTTTACGACCCGATCGACGGCGCCCAGACGCCGGTTGTCGGCGAATTCATCGGCATCATCGCCCTGCTGCTGTTCCTGGCCCTGGACGGCCACCTGCTCTACGTGTCCACCCTGGCGCAGAGTTTCCATGCCATACCGGTCGGCCCTGAGGCGCTCTCCCCCAACAGCTGGCGCAATCTTGTCGAGCTTGGGGCAAAGATATTTTCCGCCGGCCTGTTGCTGGCGCTACCTGTACTGGTCGCGCTGATGATCACCAACATCGGATTGGGCGTGCTGACCAAGGCGGCACCGCAACTCAACCTGTTCGCCCTGGGTTTTCCGGTGACGCTGATGGGCGGCTTCTTCGCCATCGGCATCAGCCTGAGTTACCTGACCGTACCGCTGCAGGAAATCTACGACTACGCGCTCCGGGCCATGCTTGGCTTTGCCCTTCCTGCTGGTCAATAGGTATTGGCGCTGAGGCCGAAGGAATCCGCCGGCGCACGGCGGACGACGCGCACCAGCCCTTCGGCAACGCGCTGGGCACCGAGCGTGCGCGACTCGACCCCCTCGGTGTATTCGAGGATTTCGTAGGCTGAGTGACCACCCTCCTCGCGCAACTGGACCGCCCGCCGCTTGAGGATCTGCAACGCCTCGCCGGCACCGCCCGTATGGAAGCGTTTCATCTTCATCGACAGCCGATAGGTGTCGTCCGACAGTTTGGCCTCTTCCAGTTCCCAGTTCGGGGCCAGGGGATCGTAAATCAGGTAGATCGCCGCCGCCGCGCCGAGCGCGACATTCCACTTCATGCTGGTATTGAGCCCGACCGTAAAGGGCGTCGTGCCATTGGTGGAACAACCGGCCAGCAGCAGCAGCGCGATCGCAAGGGGTAGCAGTCGCTTGCTCACAGCAGGTTGAACAGGCTCAGTTGGGTGACCTGCTTGAAGGTGATCTGCGAAGCCTCAAGCTGCGTCTGATAACGGGCAAAGCGCGAGATGGCTTCGGTGTAATCCAGGTCTTCAAGTTCGGAAAGACGAACCGAGTGCTGATAATCCATGTCCTTGGCGTTGATCTGCACGCTTTCCAGGGTATTGAGACGCGCACCGACCGAAGTCCGGGCATTGATCAGCTGATTGATCGCAGCATCAATCTCGGCCAGGTTGGTGGCCAGCGTGGCGCTGTTGAAGGTAGCACTGCCGATTGAGTCGATCGTATCCTGCACCGTGTCAAAAACACTCTTGCCCAGAGGCTGCCCCTGCGCGTCAGTGACCCGCATGAACAGGTCGTCGCCGTTTTCGGAAACGGCCATGTTGATCGACGGGGAAACCTGGATGCTGACCTTGCCCTGATCACCCAGATAGGTGTACTGACCGCTGACAGCGTCCAGAGCGATGGGCTTGACCCCGGACTGGAAGCCGGAAAACACGTAATTCCCTTGCGAATCCTTGGTATTGGCCAGGTCAACGAGACTGCTCAGACGTTGCCTGAGGTCTTCGGAAATGGCACTGAGCTGTTGCGAGCCGGCGGGCTTGCCCTGCGCTTCGGTAGCGGCAACACGGATGTTGATCAACTGGTCGCCCAGGCTACCCAGGGTCGACTCCAGCGACGACAAGGCAGACAGGGCGGTGGACTGATTGGTCAGATACTGCTCGTTCACCCCCTTTGCCTGCCGGACTTCGAGGGCATTCAGTGCGGCAATCGGGTCGTCCGAAGGAGACAGCATCCGGCGCCCGCTGGAAAGCTGGTCCTGGGTCCGCTGCAGCTCGTACTGCTGATTGAGCAGGTTACGGGTGCCGCTGGCGAATTGCATTGATGTGCTGATGCGCATGATCGACTCCTTAGCGGATGGACAGAAGCTGCTCGAACAGATCGACACCGATCTGCAGCGCCTTCGCCGACGCCTGGTAAGCCTGCTGGAACTTCAACAAATTGGCCGCTTCTTCATCAAGATTGACGCCGGACAGGGAATCACGTGCGCCCTCGATCTGGTCGTGCAGTGCGGACTGGGCATCCAGCCGGATCTTGGTTTCGCGGGTGACGATACCGGTATCGGCAACGATCGTCGCATACGAGGAATTGAAGGTCGCCGTGCCGCCATACATGGTCTTTTGATTCTGCAAGCCAGCCATCAGAACAGCGTTGCGTCCATCCTGCACACCGCCTGTATTGCGCTCCACCCCAAGCGTATCGCCGCTGTTGCCAACGCCGGTCACGGTGTAGCGAACGCCGTTGATGGTCAGTTCCCTGAGCGCGCCACTGCCATTGTTCAGCGGAATGCCGCCACCGGCACCGCTGGCGCTGGCGCCTGAGGCGTAAGTCGCCGTCCAGTTGCCGGCAAACCCGGTCAGTTGCTGCGCGCCATTGACGCTCAGGCTGACCGCTGCCGTCGAAAAAGGCGTCGTCACTTCTGCCACTGTCAGCTTCAAGGTGCCGGTGTTGGTAGTTGCTTGCGTCGTTCTCACTGGCGAGGCAGCGGCGACCAGCCGCGGATCTTCTACGACCAGAGGATTGACCTGGATGTCGCGGGCGGCGAAACCGGGAACACTGGACGCCGGAATGATGAACAACTGGCTCTCGAAGCCGACCTCGCCAGCCACTCGGCCGTTGAGATCCATCCCCAGTGCCTGCTGGTCGTTCAGCGCCTGGGCAACCGCCGTGGCGATTTCTCCCAGTGCAGTGCGGGCGCCCTCGAGCGTACCATTACGGAAGCTCATCAGTGCCCCCAATTCGCCGCCGCTGAGGAGGTTGTCGGCCAGTTCGACGGTGCCATTGCGATACTGGATCGCCACACCCATCTTGGTACTGTCCGAGGACTTTTCCTGAGCCACCAGGCTGGTCACCTGAGTGCCGACGACCAGTTGCTGGCCCGAGCCGAAGAAGACATTGACGGTACCGTCGAGGTTGTTGCTGGTGCTGACGCCGACCAGCTTGTTCAGTTCGTTGACCAGGTAATCGCGCTGGTCAAGCAGGTCATTGGCCGGCTGGCCGTAGGTCGACTGCGCCAGGACGATGTTCTGATTGATCTGACCGATGCTCTCGGTCAGTGCATTGATGCCGGCAACCGCATTGCTGATGCGCCCGTTGGCCTGTTCGCCCAGCGACTGGAAACGCCCGTCGAGCAATTGGAAGCGCGAAGCCAATGTCTGCGCCGAAGAAACCATCGACTGGCGGGCAGGAATCAGCGAAGGGTTGCTGCCGACTTGCTGGACGGCAGCAAAAAAATCACGCAGGGCGGGCGACAGGCCGGCTTCCTGATCGGCAAGCAAGTTGTCCATCTGGCTCAGGCTGGCGTACTGGGTTTCCAGTTCGGTCAGGCGCGATTGCGACTGGTTCATTTGCCCGGTCAGGAATTCGCTGTAGTTGCGCTTGACGGTCTCGATCTTGACCCCTTGACCGAGCGCACCTTCGTCGCTGTTGACCGCGAAGCCGGTAGACTGGAACACCGCTTGCCTGGAAAAGCCCGGAGTATTGGCATTGGCAATGTTGTGCTGGGTCGTCAGCAGACCAAGCTGGGCTGCACGCAACCCGGATATACCGATGTTCAAGTAAGTCGTCATCACACACCTCTGAGCGGTTTAACGGCACAACCGCCGGTTTATGTAGGCCGGGATCAACCGATCAGTGCCTGCCTCAGGGTGGGACCGTTGATGATCCCGGCGAGTTTTTCGGCGTACATCGGGTCGGTTGCATATCCCGCTTGTTGCACTCTTCGAGCAAACTCCGTGCCACTCTGCGAACCAATCACTTCCGAGTAACGCGGATTGTTGCGCATGAGATTGGCGTAGTCGCGGAATGCCTCGGCGTAAGACGGGTAGGCGCGGAACTTCTCGACCACCTTGACGGCCTTGCCGTCGACATACTCGGTGGTCGGCACTTCGACCACTTCACCCTGCCAGGAGCGCCCCGCCTTGATGCCGAACAGGTTGTGGCTGGCGCTGCCGTCAGCACGGGTAATCTGCTGCTTGCCCCAGCCACTTTCCAGCGCCGCGTGGGCGAGCACGAACTGGGGTGCGATGCCGGTGCTGCGCGAGGCTTCTACCGCATGCGGCCAAAGCTGTTCGGCAAATTCCCTGGCGTTTTCCGGCGGCCGACTCGCCGCCGCTGTTGCTTGCGCCGACTGCGCGGCGTAAGCCGCAGAAGTCGGCAGACCGCTCAGCACCGGTGTATAACGGACGCCTGCTGGCAAGCCCGGCAAGCCGGAAGGCGTGTTCGCACCGGCAAGGATTGCCGGCAAATCCATCTCTGCTGCCTCGTCCGTCGCCGCATCGACGCCCATGCTGCGTCCGAGCTGTTGTTCGATCAGCTTGGCAAAGCCGACACCCTGGCCGCTGCCGGCCAGGTTCTGGGCCATCTGCTGGTCGAGCAGGCCGTTGTAGAAGCGGGTCTGGTCGCTGTGCAGCAAGCCGTCGCTGGGAACGGTATCGCGCATGCTCTTCAGCACCATCTGCAGGAACATCGCCTCGAACTGCTTGGCCGCCCCCTGCAGGCCTGCCTTGGGATCCTTGCGCAACTGTTCACGCAAATCCTGCGCAGCCTGCACGTCGAAGGCCGCGCGTTGCGGCTGGGTACGAATCTCGTTGGCCATGGCGACCTCAGATCACTTCGAGTTCGGCACGCAGGGCACCAGCCGCCTTCATCGCCTGCAAGATGGCCAGCAGGTCCATGGGATTGGCACCCAGCGAGTTCAGCGCCTTGACCACGTCGGCCAGGCTGGCCCCGGCGCGGACGTTGACCATCGCGCCACTATCCTGCTTGACCTGCACGTCCGCCCCCTGGCCAGGCTGGCCGGCATCGACCACCACCGACAGGTTGCCGTGGGCGACGGCGCAGGGCAGGAGGGCAACACGCTGGTTCATCACCACCGAACCGGTACGCGGATTGACCACCACCTTGGCCTGCCCCAGCGAGGGACGTATTTCGACATTTTCGACCTTGCCCAGGAAAGCCACCCTGGCATCCGGCGAGGCCGGCGCGCGCAAGGCGATCCGCCGGCCATCGATGGCCTGGGCCGTACCTTCGCCCATGGCCTTGTTGATCGCAGTCACCGCATTGCTGACGGTGCCGAAATCGGATTCGGTCAGCTCGTAGAACAGGTAATCGCCCTGTCCCACCGCCGTCGGCACCGTGCGCTCGACGGTGGCGCCGCCCGGGATCCGCCCGGCCGAAAGATGATTGACGGTCACATTGGCGCCACCGGCGCCAGCGCCGACGCCGCCGACCATGATATTGCCCTGGGCAACGGCATAGACCTGGCCGTCACCGCCCTTGAGCTGGGTCATCAGCAGGGTGCCGCCGCGCAGGCTCTTGGCGTTGCCGATGGAAGAAATCGTGACGTCGATCGCCTGGCCGGGCCGGGCGAAGGGTGCGAGGTTGGCGGTGACCATGACCGCGGCGACGTTCTTGAGCTGCAGCTTGGTCGCCTGGTCGGCGGTCAGGTTGATGCCCATCTGCGACAGCATGTTGCCCATCGCCTGGGTGGTGAACGGCGTCTGCGTGGTCTGGTCGCCGGTGCCATCGAGCCCGACAACGATGCCGTAGCCGATCAGCTGGTTGTTGCGCACCCCCTGGAGGGAAGCGAGATCCTTGAGCCGCTCGGCGTGAACCGGTTGCTGCAGAAGCGGCAACACGGTGGCGGCAAGAATCACCGCCTTCAGGAAACTATTGCCGATCAATGCACGCATACTACCCCCCTGCCAACGCAGTTCTAGAATGGCAGAACACTAAGAAAGAAGCGTGCCAACCAACCCATGGTCTGGCTGTCGGCCAGCTGGCCGGAGGACTTGTACTCGATGCGGGCATCGGCGATCTTCGACGACTCGACGGAATTCGAGAAATCGACGAAGCTGGGATTGACGATTCCCGAGACCCGGATGAACTCCTGCTCGGCCCCGATGGATATCTGTTTTTCGCCGGAAACCAGCAGGTTGCCGTTGGGCAGCACATCGATCACGGTCACCGTGATGCTGCCGTTGAAGGTGGCGTTGTTGGCGGCCTGGCCTTTGCCATCGAAATTGGTGGCGCTCGACCCATTGATGTTCAGCCCGCTCAAACCGCTGACCGGCAGGCCGGCCATGGCGGTGATCGAGGCGGTCTGATCGCCGCTGCGCTCCAGCTTGTTGCTGGCACTCTTGCTGGCCCGTGCGTTCTCGGTGATCCTGACGGTGATGGTGTCGCCGACAAAGCGTGCCCGTCGGTCCTCGAACAGCGGACGGCTGCTGGCGATCTGGTAGATGGCCCCGTTGGCTTGCGTCGGCACATGACGAATCTCCGGCCGGGCAGACATCGGCTGGTGAACGTTGGTCGGCGGCACCGTCGCACAGGCACTGGTCAGCAGCGTCAGCAGCGCAAGCAAGAGGGGTTTCATGGCATCGCTCACAGTTGGCTCAGGCGACCAAGCATGCTGTCGGAGGTGGAAATCACCTTCGAATTGAGCTCGTAAGCGCGCTGGGTCTGAATCATGGTCACCAGTTCCTCGGCGACGTTGACATTTGAGGTCTCAACATAGCCCTGGTTGAGCACGCCGGCCCCATTGGTTCCCGGCGTGTTGGGCGTCGGCGCGCCGCTGGCCGCTGTTTCCAGAAACAGGTTCTGGCCGACGCTGAGCAGGCCCGAGGGATTGACGAAAGTCGCCAACTGGATGGTGCCCAGTTCGGTGACGGCTGCGGAGCCTTGTTGCGTCACCGAAACCGTACCGTCATTGGCAATCGAGATCGAAAGCGCATCGGCCGGAATGGTGATGTTGGGCAGCAGGGGATAGCCGTCGGAAGTCACCACCTGACCCTGGCTGTCCCGCTGGAAGGAGCCATCGCGGGTATAACCGGTAGTGCCGTCAGGCAGCTGGATCTGGAAAAAACCGTTACCGCTGACGGCGATGTCCAGCGAACCATCGGTCTTCTGCAGATTGCCCTGGGTCAAAATGCGCGCGGTCGACACTACCCGCGCCCCGGTACCCAACTGCAACCCGGTCGGCACCTGCGTCTGCTGCGAAGACTGGGCGCCCGGCTGGCGCATGGTCTGGTAAAGCAGGTCCTCGAACACCGCCCGACCACGTTTGAAGCCGTTGGTGCTGACGTTGGCCAGGTTGTTGGCGATGACGTCGAGCTGCGTCTGTTGCGCATCGAGGCCGGTTCTGGCCACCCAGAGTGAGCGAATCATGATTTCATCCTGTCATCAGCCGTTGAGGGACAGCAATTGATCGGCGCGCTGCGCGATCTGGTCTGCCGTCTGCATCATCTTGATCTGCAATTCGAACTGGCGCGACAGGCTGATCAGATTGACCATCGCGTCAGTCACATTCACGTTACTGCCTTCCAGCGTCCCCGAAGTCACCTTTACCGCCTCATCAACCGGCGCTGGCTGCCCGCTGCGCAGCCGGAACAGCCCGTCGTCGCCGCGCACCAGATCGGCATCCGGCGGGTTGACCAGTTTCAGGCGACCGACCGGATTGACGTTGTTCGGCGTCCCGAAGGTGGGCACGATGGAAACCGTGCCATCGGGGCCGATTTCGATGTGGTTGTCCGGCGGAATCGCGATCGGCCCGCCATCACCGAGCACCGGGCGGCCGGACTTGGTCACCAGTTGCCCGGTTTCATCGACGTCCATGCTGCCGGCGCGGGTATAGGCCTCGCTGCCATCGGGCAACTGGACGGCCAACCAGCCACGGCCCTGGACGGCAACATCGAGGTTGCGCCCGGTAAACATCAACGGCCCCTGATCGAACACATCGCTGACCGAAGCATCGACGACGAAGGCCCGCGTCGGCGTGCCTTCGCCCTGGACCTCGACGGCCCGGAAGCGGTGTTCCTGGGCCTTGAAGCCGATGGTACTGGCGTTGGCCAGATTGTTCGCCGTGCCGGCCTGCTGCATGAAGACATGCTTGGCGCCGGTCATGGCGGTGTAAATCAGGCGATCCATGCGATCTTCCCCGGCTCAGGCGGATCAATCAACGCAGGTTGATGAGGGTCTGCAACAACTGATCCTGAGTCCGGATCGACTGGGCATTTGCCTGGTAGTTGCGTTGCTGGATGATCATGTAGACCAGTTCCTGGCTCATATCGACGTTCGACTCCTCGATCCGGCCCGAATTGATGGTGCCGTTCAGGCCGTCACCCGGGCCCGCCAGGGCGGCGGAACCGGAATCGATGGTCTCCGCCCACAGGTTGTCGCCGACCGACGACAGGCCATTCGGATTGCGGAAGGTAGCCAGGATCACCTTGCCCAGATCACGGGTCTGGCCGTTGGTGTAGCGCGCCTGGACCAGGCCTTCGGAACTGACCGAGACGCTGGCCACTTCTCCGGGAGGCGAACCGTCCTGGGTGGTTTCATAGACAGCGGACACCGAGCGGCGCTGGGTGAAGGCGCTCAGATTGACGTCAAAATTGAGGTCGGCAGCGCCGGTACCGACGGTGGCCGCCGGCACGCTGACCGTTATCGGCCCGCCGGATACCCAGTTGCCGGTACTCTGGTCGAACACCAGGGTTGCCGCGGCCGCTGCGGCACCATTGTCGAATGACTGGTAGACCTGCCAGGTATTGGGCGATGCCACTGGGTCCTGCTTCACGAAATAGAGGGCCAGCGAGTGCTGGTTACCCAGGCTGTCGTACACGGCGACTGAGGTCGCAAAATTGTATGAGGTGGGGTCGTTCTGGTCGAACGGCGCAGTCGTCGGCACGGCCAGGCCAGAATCGAGGTTGGCACGAATCCCGACCGGCGTACCGGTGGTACCCGTGGCCGCTGCACTGATGCCGGTTGGCGGGACCAGGATTGGCCGCGGCGTGGTGTTACCGATGAAGGAAACGGTGCCGTCGTTGGCCACCGTCTGGTAGCCCATCAGCCGCTCGCCGAGCGGGGTCACGATGTAGCCGTCCTTGTCCAGGTCGAATTGGCCATTGCGGGTGTAGGCCGTCGATTCGTTGTTGCGCTGGATGACGAAGAAACCGTTGCCGCCGATCGCCATGTCGAGCGGGTTATTGGTCGCGGTGATCGCGCCCTGGGAAAAACTCTGGCGAACGGCCTGGTTGACGCTACCCATGCCGACCTGAGTGGCGGAAGTGCCACCGCCCATCGCTGCGGCAAAGGTGTCGGCAAAAACTGCACTGCTCGCCTTGAAACCGGCAGTCGAGGCATTGGCCACGTTGCTGGAGATCACGTCGAGCGCCCGGGCCGACGAGTTGAGTCCGCTAAGTCCTTGTTGAAATGCCATGATCCATCTCCAATCAGTTCAGTATTTGCCGGATATCCGAGTAGCTGATGCTCTTGTTGTCGCTGAGCTGCAGGGAAACACCGTTTGACAGCATGGAAAGAGCACTTATCGTGCCAGCCTGCAGCGCAGTCCCCTTGACCGGCTTATCGCCCATGCTGGCTTCAAAAGTGAAGCTGTACTTGCCTTGCGGCGCCGCACTGCCATCGGCCAGCTTGCCGTCCCAGACGAAGTTGCCGATACCTGCCGGCATGGGACCGATTTCCTGCGAGGTGACCAGCTTGCCGTTGGCGTCCTTGATGCTCACCACCACCCGGTCAGCCGCACCGCTCAACTCGAAGCCGCCGAGCGCCCCCTGGCTGCCCAGCGTCAAACCATTGCCGGCAATAAATACCGTTTTGCCGATCATTGCTGCCGCCTGCATGTTCTGGACGGTGGCATAACTCTCCATCAGTTTTTCCATGCTTGCGTTGAGCTTCTCGATGCCGCTGACCGTGCTGATCTGGGAAAGCTGCGCGGTCATCTGGTTGGCGTCGGTCGGATTCATCGGATCCTGGTTTTTCAACTGGGTGATCAGCAGGTTCAGGAAGCGGCTCTGCATGTCCTCCGCTGCCGAGGTCTTGCTCGTCGTGCTGGTGCTCGGATCCTTGTACAAGGGGTGGGTCGAGCTGGAATTAACGCCTTGAGTGCTCATGTCAAACTCCCGTTATTGGCCCTGGCCGATCTGCAAGGTACGCAGCATCAGGCTCTTGGCCGTGTTCATCACTTCCACATTGGTCTGGTAGGCGCGCGAGGCCGAGATCATGTTGGTCATTTCCTCGACCGGGTCGACATTGGAAAAGGCAACGTAACCGTTGGCATCGGCCGCCGGATTGCGCGGGTCATACACCATGCGCGCCGGGGCCGCGCTTTCGACCACCTCACGCACGCGCACCCCCCTTGCCAGGGCGCTGTTGCCGGCCACCGGCGCGGCCTCGAAAACCACCTGTTTAGCGCGGTAGGGCTGGCCGTCCGAGCCGACGATGCTGTCGGCGTTGGCCAGATTCGAGGCAACCGCATTGAGGCGCATCGACTGCGCCGTCATGGCACTGGAGGAAACCTTGAATACGTTGAATAAACTCATTCTTTGCTCCCTCAGCCCTGAGCGCTGCTCATTGCCCGCCGCAGGCCACTGAACTTGTCACTGATCAACTGGGTGAGCATCTGGTAATGCAGCGCGTTTTCGGCAATCTGTGCGCGCTCGACATCCATGTCCACCGTATTGCCATCGACCGAGGACTGGACTTCCTTGCGGAACTGGACGTTGGCAAACGACACCCCACCGGCACCCGCCAGGTGACCTTGCCGGGTGACGTTCATCGCCAGGCTGCCGCCGACATTGCGACCGCCCAGGGCGTTTTCCATCGCCTGTGAGAAATTGAAGTCGCGCGCCTTGTAATGCGGGGTATCGGCGTTGGCAATGTTCGAGGCGAGCATCTCGTGACGCTGCGCCCGCAGGTTCAGTGCCTTGCTGTAGACCCCGACATGACTCTGGATATCGGCCATGACTCAAGTACTCCTGATGTTTGATGCGGGAATTAAAGCAACAAGCAGGCCAGATTTTTTCTAGCCCCGAACGGGGAGCTGGGGCAAAATGCCTCCATGTTGATTCGCGTGCTCCTCCTTTTGCTCTGCATCGGCAGCGCCCAGGCCAGCGATACCGATGCCGTCCTTAATGCCGCCCGCGCCCATGCCCTTGGCCTCGCCCAGGGTTACGGTGGCGACGTCCGGATCGAAACCGGACCGCTGGACGCCAGCAAGCTGACCGCGTGCACCAGCCTGCAGACCTATACCCCGCCCGGCACCCGCAGCATCGGCCGGACCCACGTCGGTGTCCGCTGTCTGGCCCCCAGCCCCTGGAACATCCTGGTCCCGGTCCGCATCGCGGTGATCGGCGACTACCTTACCGCCCGCCGTGCCCTGGTCGCACGCCAAATCCTGAGCGCTGACGATCTGGCAAGCAATCGCGGCGACCTGGCGCAACTGCCCAAGGGAACGCTGACCGACCCGCAGGATGCAATCGGCAAGGTCCTGCGCAATTCACTGCCGGCCGGGCAACCATTACGTGCCGACCAGTTGATCGCCAGGCCCGTGATCCGTCAGGGGCAACAGGTCAAGGTCATGGTCCGCGGCGACGGTTATGCCGCGCGCTCGGAAGGCAAGGCCCTGAACAATGCGGCACCGGGCGAGGTCGCCCGAATCAGGATGCCTTCTGGCAGAGTCATCAATGGTACAACCCAGGCAGATGGCAGCGTTTTATTGCCGAATTGAGCTAAAGTTCGGTCCACGAATACCGTAATGACGTACATCTAATAGAGTCACGCGAGCTTCCCATGAAAATCGATTCCTCCGCTTTCAAGGCGCCGCCTGTGCCGCCGGCCGGCACCGCGCCACAAAAAACCGCTGCCGCGCCGTTGCCAACCGATGCTGTCAGCCTGAGTCAGGCCGCCCAGACGCAGTCAACCGGAAGCAAGCCGCCGGTCGACTCGGCCAAGATCCAGGAGATCAAGAACGCGATTGCCGAGGGACGTTTCCGGATCAACCCCGAAGCGATCGCTGACGGCTTGATCGAAACTGCCCGCGAATTGGTCAATAGCCAGCGCAAGGCATGAGCCAGGCCGTCGAATCCCTCCTCAGCACGGAACTGGCGGCGGTAGACCAGTTCCTCGAATTGCTCGGGGAGGAGCAGCGGGTACTGCAGGAAGGTCCAGCCGAGCGCCTGCGCTCTTTGGGCGAGGAAAAGCTGGCTCTGGTCGATGCACTCAATCGCCTGGAGTCCGAGCGCGAGCAGTTGCTCGCTGGCACCCCCGGCCCGTCCAACCGGGCCCGGATGGAGTCCTGGCTGGCTGGCAAAACCGCCACCCCGGCCTGCCGCGCGCAATGGGCCAGATTGATGGAACGGGCCGGCGAAGCGCGCCGGCTGCACACCCTCAACGCCGAGATGGTCAATTCGCTGCTGCGCAGGACTGGCGAAGCCATCGACATCCTGATGCAACGCAAGAAGGAAGCCGCGCTCTACGGCAGCGACGGTCAGGCCACCGAAGTCACCGGCAGCCGCATCGTCGATTCGGCTTGAACCCTAAGGATTGTCGAGCGGCTTGCTGATCAGTTCGGTCGGCTCTTCGGGGCGCTCCGAGTCGATCAGGATGCTGACGCGGCGGTTGCGTGCCCGCCCCTCGGCGGTCGTATTGGTCTCCACCGGACGCGTCTCGCCGTAACCGATCGCGGTCAGCCGTTCAGCACCGACCCCGGCATCGTTGAACAAGCGCAACACCGTCGTTGCCCGCATGGCCGACAATTCCCAGTTGGACGGAAACTGTGCGGTGGCGATGGGCACGTTATCGGTGTGGCCCTCGATGGTGATCGGAAAATCGGAGTCTGCCAGTACATCGGCCACGGCGCGCAGCGCGCTGACCGAAGCCGGTTGCAGATTGGCCTGACCGAGCGCGAACAGGATGCTGTCGTTGATCTCGATGGTCACCCCGCGGCTGGTCTCGAGCACGCGAACCTTGCCCTGGGCGACCAGGGGCTTGAGCGCTTCCATGATATCGCCGGCCACGTTACGCATCTTTTCCCTTTGTTCGGCCCGCATCCCGGCGGCCACGGCGTCGGCCTGGCGCTCCGGACGCGTCACCGGTTTGGGCGGCAGGATCGGCGCCCCCTGGATGATCGCTATCGGCTGGCCGCCGGCCGCCCCGGTAGAGTTCTTGAAGGCATTGACCAGCGAATCGGAAAGAACCCGGTACTTGCCCTCATTGACCGAGGAGATGGCATACATGACAACGAAGAAGGCGAACAACAGGGTAATGAAGTCGGCGTAGGAAACCAGCCACCGCTCGTGGTTCTCGACATCTTCCTCGTGGCGACGGCGACGGCGCGCCATCAGCGCAGGTAACCGCGCAGGCGGCTTTCAATGATCCGGGGATTGTCGCCGAGGGCGATGCCGACCAATCCATCGACGAGCATTTCGCGCGCCATCACCTGGCGGGCGATGTAGTACTTCAGCTTGCCCGCAATCGGCAGAAAGATCAGGTTGGCCAGACCGACACCGTAGATCGTGGCAACGAAGGCAACTGCGATGCCGGGTCCGAGCTTGGTCGGGTCCGACAGGTTTTCCATGACGTGAATCAGCCCCATCACGGCCCCCAGAATGCCAATGGTCGGCGAATACCCGCCAGCCGATTCCCACACCTTTGCCGCCTGGCGCAACTCGTCTTCGTAGGAACCGATCTCGACATCGAGCAGTTCGCGAATACGTTCGGGATCAGCGCCATCAACCAGCAACTGCAAGCCGTTGCGGGTGAATTCGTCCTTGATCCCCGGAATATGATTTTCCAGTGCGAGCAGCCCCTCGCGGCGTGACAACTGGCTCCACTGGATGACCTGATCGAGGGTCTGCTTGTGATTGATGCGCGGCGGCAGCCACACCCACTTGACCATCGACAGCGCTCGGCGGAACACGTGCAGGGGATTCTGCAGCAGCACGGCGCCCATGGTTCCGCCAAAGACGATGAACAGCGCCGTCGGCTGGATCAGCGATGCAACGTGTCCGCCCTCCAGCACTTGCCCGCCAAGGATCGCCGCCAGGCCGAGGAGCAGGCCGAAGAGACTGAGCTTATCCAAGCGTCTCTCCCTTCTTGCGCTGCTTGCGCGCGACATCACGGGCACCGCCCAGCATCTGCCCGCGCAGGCGCGAGATGGCCTGGCTGTGCAGCTGGCAGACACGGGATTCGGTCACCCCCATCACTTCGCCGATTTCGCGCAGATTCAGGTCCTGCTCGTAGTAGAGCGCCATCATCAGTTTCTCGCGCTCGGGCAGGTTGGCAATCGCCTTGACCAAGGCATGGCGGACGTTCTTGTCCTCCAGTATGGTCGCCGGATCGGCGTCAACGTCGGTCAGATGGCGTTCGAAGAAATCCTCACCATCTTCGCTGCTGAAATCCTCGTAATACAGCAACTGGTGACCACGAGCGTCCTGCAGCAGTTTCTGGTAATCGGCCAGCGGCATGTTCAGCGCATCAGCCAGCTCCTGCTCCGAAGGCGCCCGCCCGTTGGCGTGCTCCAACTGGCTGAGCACCTGCTCGACCCGCCGCAGTTCGCGGCGTACGTTACGCGGCAACCAGTCGTTGGCCCGCAGGCCGTCGAGCATGGCACCGCGGACGCGTTGCGTGGCGTAGGTTTCGAACTGGGCGCCGAAGCCATCCTCGAAGCGATCGATCGCGTCGAGCAAACCGATCATGCCGTTCTGGACCAGATCATCAAACTGGACGTTAGCCGGCAGGCGCGCCAGCAGGTGATACGCGACACGCTTCACCAGCGGCAGGAAGCGCTGAACCAACTCGTTCCGGTCTGGCTGCCCTGCTGCGGTGTACATTAGGCTCTGAGTGCATTCGGTGTAATTCGTTGACTCAAGTGTAGCAGTTGCTGCACGAAATGTTCGACCCCGCCCTGGGTGCTCTGGCTCTGCTGCCAGTACTGGATGTCAGCAGCCAGGTCGCGGAAGGCCTGGGCGGCCGGCGAATCCGGCGCCTGCATGAGAACCGGCCGGCACAACTGGGTGGCCAGGCGCAGCGATTCGTCCAGCGGCACGGCACCGGCGTAGTCGAGTACGGCAATACCACGCTGGGTCGCCACCTGGGCAATGTTCTCGTAGATCGAGCGCGCGTCGCCCTGACTCCGCACCTTGTTCACCAGGATGCGGAAATGACGCCGCGAAAAAGCATGGCTGACCTTCTTGATCAAGGCGTAGGCCTCGGTGATCGAGGCGCTGTTACCCGACAGCACGACCACGGTCTCCTGGGAAACCAGACCGAACGGAGAAAAGCCGTTCGGGTGCGCCATGCTGGCGTCGACCAGGATCACGTCGATCGGACGCTCGGTCGCCGACAGGGCGTCGACCAAGGTCTGCTGCTGATGCAAGGACAGCCGCCCCAGCTTCTTGGCAGCTCGCTCTGCGGGCAGGATCGACAAGCCGTTCATCGGCCGAAGCAGGACCCGTTGCAAGTTCATTTCCCGCTGGACGACGTTGAGCAGATCATGTGCCGCCTGCATGCCGAAGGCGGCGGCGATGTCATCGCCGGGGGGGTGCTCGTCGATGATCAGCACTTCCTTGCCCAAGCGGGCCAGGGCAACGCCCAGATTGGCCACCGCCACGCTGCGTCCGACGCCTTCGCAACCGGCAACGAATGTAATCACCTGCAGGCCACTACCGCCGAGCAGGCGGCGCAATCCGGCGGCCTGGTCTACACGGAAATCAGCCACGGCGCCCCCCTGCTGCGATCATCCCGGCATTGGCCATGACCAGGCCGGGCTCGACACCGGAGAACTTGTGCGGCGAGCTTTCCGGCACGTCCTTGAAGGCGCGGTGCAGGAGGTAGCCACGGTTCGGCAAATGCAGGTCTTCCGGCACGCGCTGACCGTTGGACACGTAGTAGAGCGGCAAGCCGTGGCGCATGATGACGTCGAGCGGGGTGGCCAGGCTGGCCGCCTCGTCGATCTTGGTCAGGATGCAGCCGGCCAGGTTGGAACCGGCATAGGAACGCACCACGTCATCGAGAGTGTCCCCGCGCGAGGTGGACGACAGCAGCAACAGCCGCTGCACGTCGCAACCGGCAAGCATGTCGTTCATTTCGGGAACCAGCTTGTCCTTCTGGCTCATACCCATGGTATCGACCAGCACCATGTGCTTGTGCTGCAGTTCATCCAGCGTCTGGCGCAGTTCCAGGGCGTCCTTGACCAGATAAACGGCAACGCCGAGGATGCGGCCGTAGATGCGCAACTGCTCATGGGCGCCGATCCGGTAGCCGTCGGTGGTCACCAGCGCCACCTTGCTCGGCCCGTGGCGGAGAACGCAGCGGGCGGCCAGCTTGGCGGTGGTGGTGGTCTTGCCGACGCCGGTCGGCCCGACCAGGGCGAAGACGCCACCCCGATTGACAATGTCGGCATCACTGCCGACCGTCAGCAAGGAGCGGTCAGCCGCCCCCTTGACCCAGGCCATGGCCTGCAGCGCGTCCATTTCCTGCGGCAGGTCGCCGATCAGGTCGCGTGACAGTTGCGGAGAAAAGCCGGCGTCAAGCATCTGGCGCAGAACCTCGGTCTTGACCGGCTGGGAACGGGCAGTCTCGCCCCAGGCGAAGCCCGCCAAGTGTTGTTCGACAATCTGGCGCAACGAACGGATTTCGTCCATCACGGCCTGCGGCACAACCTCCGCCGCCTGCGGGCGCACCGCTTGGGGCGCCGGCTGAACGGGCGGAACCGGCGCTTGCTGGCGCGGCGGTTCGGCGTTACGCAGCGCACCGGTGCGCGGTATCCCGGCATTGACCTGGGCGACCGGCCGCTGCGGCGGCACCGGCGCCGGACGGCTGGCCGGCGCGGCAGCGCGCGGTGCCGCCTGGGCCTGCGGCGGGTTGACGCCGCTCACGCGGGCCCGGGCCGAACTGAGCAGTACGCGGTAATCATCGTCGTCGGCAGGCATCGGCCGCGCCTGGGCCTGGGCCTTGGGCTGCACCGGCGCTGCATGGTCGCTGGCGGCAGTCGGCACGATCATCGCCATGTCCCTGGCGGCAACCGCCATGATCTCGACACCGCCGGGCACCCCGCGGTTGGACAGGATGATCGCGTCGTTGCCCAGAGTCTCCTTGACTTTCCTCAAGGCGTCCCGAGCGTTGGCGGCGATGAATTTTCTGACGTTCATGATTTACCTCCGATGATCGAGGTCACCTTGATGATTCGATTTTCAGGAATTTCGGTATGCGCCAGCACCTTCAACTGGGGTACGGTGCGACGCAGGAATTTGGAGAGCAGGGTGCGCAAGCTGGGCGGCACCAGCAGGACCGCCGGCAGACCCAGGCCTTCCTGGCGGTTGCTGGCGTTGGCGGTTTCGCGCATCAGGGTTTCGGCAAGACCCGGCTCGAAGCTGGTGTTTTCGCTGCCGCCGGCCACTGCCTGGGCAAGCAGGCGTTCGAGTGTGGGATCGAGCGACATCACCTGCATTTCGCCGTTGCCCGGGAACAGCTGCTGAACGATGGCCCGCCCCAGGGCGACACGCACCTGGGCAATCAGGTCGTCGGCGTTCTGCGTGCGCACCGCGTGATCGGCCACGGTCTCGATGATGGTACGCATGTCGCGGATGTGGACCCCTTCTTCGAGCAGGCCTTGCAGCACTTTCTGCAGGGTGCCGAGCGGAATCACCTTGGGCACCAGATCCTCGACCAGCTTGGGCATTTCCTTGGCCAGATGGTCGAGCAGTTGCTGAACTTCCTGGCGGCCGAGCAATTCGCCGGCATGGGTCAGGATCAGGTGATTGAGGTGGGTGGCAATCACGGTCGAGGCATCGACCACGGTATAGCCGTAGGCCTGTGCCTGGTCGCGCTGACTGGCGTCGATCCAGACCGCGGGCAGCCCGAAAGCCGGATCGGTGGTGACGGTGCCGTTGAGGCTGCCGGCAACCCGTCCCGGATTGATGGCCATCAACTGGCCGGCAAAAGCCTCGCCGGCACCGACCTCGACCCCCTTGAGCTGGATGCGGTAGGCATTGGGCTTGAGTTCGAGGTTGTCCCGGATATGCACCGGCGATACCAGGAAGCCGACTTCCTGGGCAAATTTCTTGCGGATGCCCCGGATCCGGCGCAGCAGCTCGCCGTCCTGGGTCTTGTCCACCAGGGGAATCAGACGGTAGCCGACTTCCAGGCCCAGCACGTCGAGCTGGGCCACATCGTTCCAGCTGGCGTCGATCGCCTCGGGGATGGGAGGAGGCGCCACCTTGACCGGGGTTTCGATCACCCGCTTCTGGCGTTGGCTGAGCTTCCAGCCGAACCAGCCGAGGCTCCCGGCAATCAGCAGGAAGACCAGATTGGGCATTCCCGGGATCAGGCCCAGCAGGCCGATGATCGAGGCAGTGATGATCAGCACCTTGGAATTGCTGAAAATCTGCGCCACGAACTGCTGTCCCATGTCCCGATCGTCGGAGACCCGGGTCACCACCAGACCGGCAGCGATGGAAATGACCAGACCGGGAATCTGGGCAACCAGGCCGTCACCGATCGCCAGCAGCGTGTAGATTCGTCCGGCTTCGGCCAAGGGCAGATCGTGTTGAGCCATGCCGACGATCAAGCCACCGACGATGTTGAGCAGGGTGATGATGATACCGGCGATGGCGTCGCCGCGGACAAATTTCGATGCACCGTCCATCGATCCGTAGAACTCGGATTCGCGGGCAATGTCCGAGCGCCGCTGACGCGCTTCTTCCTCGCCGATCAGGCCGGCATTGAGGTCGGCGTCGATGGCCATCTGTTTGCCGGGCATCGCGTCCAGGGTGAAGCGTGCCGACACTTCCGCAACCCGCCCCGCACCCTTGGTGATGACCATGAAGTTGATCACCACCAAGATGATGAAGACGATGATGCCGACGGCAAAATTCCCGCCGACCAGGAAGTGCCCGAAAGCCTCGATGACCTTGCCGGCCGCGTCGGGACCGTTGTGCCCCTCAAGCAGCACCACCCGGGTCGAGGCGACGTTCAGTGACAGACGCATCAGCGTGGTGACCAGCAGCACGGTCGGGAAAACCGAGAAGTCGAGGGTCTTCTCGGTGTTCACCGCAACCATCAGAATGAGGACGGCGACCGCGATGTTGAAGGTGAAGAACAAATCGAGGACGAAGGGCGGCAGGGGCAGGATCATCATCGACAGGATCATGATGATCAACACCGGCGCCGCCATCTGGATGGTGTTCAGGCGACCGAAGATGTTCTGCAGGCGGAGGGAACCGGTTGCCATTTACGCCGCCTCCGGAACCAGTTCCGCCGGCACGGGCAGATCCCGCGGCGGCACCGGATAGGCCCCGCCGACCTGACGCCAGTTGGCCAGTTGATAGATGTAGGCAAGCACTTCGGCCACCGCGTTGTACAGGGTGGCCGGGATTTCCTTGTCGAGTTCGGCGTGCTTGTTGAGCGCCCGCGCCAGGGGCGGCGCCTCAAGTATCGGCACCCCGTGCTCGGCGGCCAGTTCGCGTATCTTCAGGGCAATCGCGCCCGTTCCCTTGGCCACCACCTTGGGCGCCGCCATGCCGGACTTGTAGGACAGGGCAACCGCGTAGTGGGTCGGGTTGGTGACGATCACGTCGGCCTGCGGTACTGCCTGCATCATGCGCCGGCGGGCCGCCTGCATCTGCAGGCTGCGTATCCGCCCCTTGACGAAGGGATCGCCCATCATTTCCTTCATTTCCTGCTTGACCTCTTCCTTGGTCATCTTCAGCTTGTGGTAGTAGTGCCACAACTGGAAGGGCACATCGGCTGCGACCACGATGAGCAAGGACAACACCAGGATCAGGAAGGCGAACAGGAGCATCTGGCCGGCATGCGCAATTCCAGCTTCCAGCGGCTCGGCGAGCAGCCCGAAGATTTCCTCGCGCTGGCTGGAAATGAGCAGGACGGCGACGCCCCCCACCAACAAGGCCTTGAGAATGGCCTTGACCAACTCCATCAAGCTGTTCCAGGAGAACATCCGCCCGAGACCCGACAAGGGATTGAGGCGGTTGAGATCGGGCACCAGCGCATTCGGCGCAAACACCCAGGCGTTGAGGAAGAAGGGCGGCAGGAGGGCAGCCAGCACCAGCAGGGCAAACAGGGGAGCAAAGACAAACAGGGCGTCGGCGGACAAATCCACCAGGCGCGTGACCATCATCGCCGGCTCGTGCATGTGGCTGACATCGGGCATGAAGGCATCGCGCGTCAGCGCCAGCGTCCTGCCCATGAACCAGCCACTCATCATCCATAGCGTCGCGGCAGCAACGATGAGCACCATGAACGTACCGAGCTCCCGGGACTGGGGGATCTGCCCCTTTTCCCGAGCTTGCTCGATTCGCCTACCGGTAGGCTCCTCGGTTTTCTCCAGATCGCTCTCTTCTGCCATGGCCGTTTTCTAAACAGGTTGGCCCTATTATAGAAAAAAACCAAGCAAATTAAATAGGTAGCGTTTGTTTTTTATTTTGTTTCGAGGTAGACCAGCTAAGTCGATGAGAGTACGCAGAACCTCAAAAAAAACGAGGGAGGCAATGCCTCCCTCGTTAACTCGTTGACCGGAAAGGACTTCAATCCATCAGGAAAACTCGAAGTTGCGGATGGCCAAACCCCCATCGTTGTGCTGACTGTAATCGGTCAACAACTCCTTCATGTCGAGGATCAGCACGATCTGCCCGTTAGAGAGGGTGGTCACGCCAGCCACGCCCTTGGGCCGGAAGTCTTCCAGCGACTTGATGACCGCGTCGTCGCGACCGGCAAAACTATCCACCCCGAGAATGAAGCTGCGCTCCGCGGTTTGCATGAACACACCGTACTCGGGCGCACGATCACGTGGCCAGCCCAGCAGCTTGGCCAGCGAGATTACCGGCAGCACTTCACCGCGCACCACCAGTGTTTCCTTGCCACCAACTTCCTGGACCCGTTGCTGGTCGATCGGCAGGATTTCGCGAACCAGCGACAGCGGCAGGGCAAACGGTTGATCGCCCAGCAGCACCAGCAACACCGGCAGGATCGCCAGGGTCAGCGGCAGCGAGATCAGGAACACCGAGCCCTTGCCAGGCTCCGAACGAATCTCGACCGAACCGTTGAGCTTCTGGATATTGGTCTTGACCACATCCATGCCGACGCCACGGCCGGATACGTCCGAAATCTGGGTCTTGGTCGAGAAGCCAGGGAGGAAGATCAGGTTCAGGCTCTGCCGTTCGTCGAGGGTGTTGGCCTCTTCTTCCGAAATCAGACCCTTGTCCACGGCCTTGGCGCGGATGCGCTCGGCGCTCATACCCTTGCCGTCGTCGGCGATGATCAGGACGATGTGATCGCCTTCCTGACGCGCCTCCAGGCGCACCAGGCTCTTTGCCGGCTTGCCGGCGGCGGCACGCTCGTCGGGCATTTCGACACCGTGATCGACGGCATTGCGGATCAGGTGGATCAGCGGATCGGCCAGATCCTCGATCATCGTCTTGTCGACTTCGGTTTCTTCGCCGGCGAGCACCAGTTCGACGTCCTTGCCCAGCTGGCGGGCCAGATCGCGGGCAATGCGGGGATACTTCTGGAACAGGCGACCGATCGGCTGCATCCGGGTCTTCATCACCGAATTCTGCAGGTCCGACACCAGCAGATCGAGCTGGCTGACCGCCTGATCGAGCGCATGCAGGGTTTCCGGATCGCTCTTGCCGGCCAGGATGTCGGCGCGCAGGCTGGTGAGGCGGTTCTTGGTCAAACCGATTTCACCGGAAAGATTGAGCACCTGGTCGAGACGTGAGGTGTCTACGCGAATGGTGTTTTCTCGACCACGCTCCTCGGCACGACGCGAACTGCTGGCCGTGGCAGCCGGCCGGTCCGAGGCCCGACGCCCAAACGGCGACGGTGCACCATCCTTGGCAGCCGCGGCAACGGGAGCAGCGGCTGCCTGCTTGGCAGCAGCAGTCTCGGCGCGTGTGATCACCACGCCCTCCGCCGCAGGCTTCACCGGCTCACCAGTGATCGCCGCCTGCAGGCTGGCCCAGTCCGGCTCACCTGCAGCTGCCGAAGTATCGGCCGATGCCGACGGGGCGGGCGGCGGCTCGACCACGGCTGCCGCGACGGGCGCCGGCGCCTCGCCGCTGAGAGCCCCCTGCAAGGCGGCAATGACATGGGCGGCAGCTGGTTGCGGCTGCACTCCCTGCCCCAGCTCGCCGAACATTTCGCGCACGCCCTTGGTGGCATCCATGATGACATCCATCAACTCGGCGGTCAGTTCCAGTTCACCGTTACGCAGGCGATCGAACAGATTCTCGGTCAGGTGACAGAGCGTCACCAGCTCGGTCGCGTTGAGAAAGCCGGCGCCCCCCTTGACGGTGTGGAAGCCACGGAATATGTCATTGAGAAGCCCCTTGTCGTCCGGCGTCTTTTCCAGATCGACAAGCTTGTTGTCCACATCGGACAGCAGATCGTGGGCTTCCTGCAGGAAGTCCTGCAGGAGATCCTCCATTCCCGAGAAATCGCTCATTTCTTTTCTCCTCAGAAGCCGAGGCTGTCGAGCAGATCGTCGACCTGCTCCTGATTGACCACGACATCGGTGCGACCGGCGGCGTTAACCACCGGACCGTTCATCAGACTGGTGACTTCCTCTGTTTTCCTGGCTTCAGGCAAGACCTCGATCAGCAGCCCCATGAGGCCGCTCTCCAGTTCCTGGGCCAGACCAACGATCTTCTTGATCACCTGCCCGGTCAAATCCTGAAAGTCTTGCGCCATCATGATTTCGGTCAGCTGCGCATGGGTCGCCCGGGTTTGCTCGGGCAGTCGCTGGTTGAGGAATTGCCGGGTTTCCACGGCCAAGGCCTTGAACTCCGCCGGCGACATCTGATTGGCGAAGACCTTGTCCCAGGACGCCCCCAAATCGCGGGCGCGATTCTCCATGTCGTCGACCAGCGGACCGGCGATGTCGGTCGCGTTGAGCACGCGACAAGCCGCCTGCTCGGTGAGATTGGCGACGTAAGCCAGGCGATCCTTGGCATCCGGGAGCGCCGACACGGTCTTTTCGATCAACTTGTCATAGCCGAGCTGACCGAGCGTGTCGTGCAGGACACGCGCCATCTGGCCGATGCGGTTGAAAACCACCTCCTGCTGCGGCCAGTTGTCGCCATGGGAGGACTCTGCCGCCAGCGAGGCGCTCTCGGCGGCGACGCTGTCGAACAAGGCCTGCAGTTCGTCGTTATCGCCCACGCCGGCCGGTGCCGCTGGCGCCGGTTTCGGGGCCGGAGCCGGTTGGTAATCGGTGGCAATCGAGTCAAACAGTGCTTCGAGATCGGCGGAATCGTTACTTGCGGACATGAAACTTCCCCTCAGGCCTGACCGTATTTTTCAAAAATCTTGTTCAGTTTTTCGGACAAGGTTCCCGCGGTGAAAGGCTTGACGATATAACCGCTGGCGCCCGCCTGGGCGGCCGCGATGATGTTTTCCTTCTTGGCTTCGGCAGTGATCATCAGCACCGGCAGATGCTTCAGCGTCGGCGTCGCCCGTATCGTCTGCAGCAGGGTCAGGCCATCCATGTTCGGCATGTTCCAGTCAGTGACGACGAACTCGAATCCACCGTTCTGCAGTTTCTGCAAGGCGATGGCCCCGTCTTCGGCTTCGTCCACGTTGGTGAAGCCCAGCTCCTTGAGCAGATTGCGCACGATACGACGCATGGTCGAGAAATCGTCCACTACCAGAAACCGCGTTTTCGGATCAGCAGCCATGCAAAACTCCAATAGACATTCTTGTTAACGCTCAATCAGTGGGCGCAGGGTATCAGCGAGCGCCTCGGCATCGAATTTCGCCACGTAGGCATCGACCCCGACGGATTTGCCCATCGCCCGATTGGCCTCGGAAGACAGCGACGAGTGCATGACCACCGGCACGCCCTCGAAACGGGGGTCAGACTTGATGTTCTTGGTCAGCACGTAACCGTCCATTTCCGGCATCTCGGCGTCGACCAGGATCAGGCGGATTTCGTCACGGATGTTGCTGCCGACCTGGTGCGCGTGGGCAGCAATACCCTGCAGGCGGGTCCACGCCTCGAGACCGTTGGTGGCGTGCTTGTGACGCACGCCAAGTTTGTCGAGAACCTCGGAAATCTTGCGCCGGGCAACGATCGAATCGTCAACGAAGAACACACTGGTGTCGGGATCGACCCGGGCCGGCAGGATATCGATGACCAGCGCTTCACCAAAGGCATTGGCGAGGATCTGCTCGACATCGAGGATGGAGACCAGACCGCCCCCCTCAAGTTCGATGACCGCGGTGATCAGGCCATGGTTGGCGGTCAGCACGCTTTCCGGCGCCTTCACCCGCTCCCAGTCGACGCGGATGATGCGATCGACTTCATGCACGAGAAAACCCAGCGTCCGCTTGGAATATTCGGCGACCATCATGGTCTTGCCCAGACCGGGCGGCACACCTTCGAGCTGCATGAAGGGGGCCAGTGAGAGCACCGGAATCACGTTGCCGCGCAGCGAGATCAAGCCTTCCACACCACGCGGCATGTTCGGCGTCTTGGTGATGTGCGGGGTACGACCGACTTCGCGCACCTTGAACACGTTGATCCCGAAGATTTCGCGCGTACCGAGGGAGAACAGCAGGATTTCCATCTTGTTCGACCCGGCCAGGCGAGTCCGTGCATCAACGCTTTCGAGCAGATTCTTGTTTTCGACCAGATTCATCTTGGCTCCCAGCCTCAGGCTTTTTCCGGTTCATCGACACCCAGCCGACGGATCAGTGTTTCGGAGAGTCGTTGCGGCTCGAACTTGGGCACATATTCGTCGACACCAACCGATTGACCCAGCTTCTGGTTGGACATCCCGGACAGCGACGAGTGCATGATCACCGGGATATTGGCGAAACGTGGATCCGACTTGATCTTCTTGGTCAGAATATAGCCATCCATTTCCGGCATTTCGATGTCGGTCAGGATCAGGTTGATCAGCGACGATACAGGTTTACCAACCGACTTTGCGTAGGAAGCGACCTTTTCCATCTCATCCCACATCTGCCGGCCATTGACGGCACTGACGCCCTTCACCCCCATGGCTTCCAGGGTTCGTTCGATCTGCTTGCGCGCCACGCTGGAGTCATCGCAATAGAAAACAGTGACATCCGGCCGGTCAACCTTGACCACGCTGCGGAACATGATCTCGTTTTCGATGGAGGTCGTTTCGGCCAGAACCTTCTCGACATCCATCATCATCACCAACCGGTTGTCTTCGAGTTCGGTCACGGCAGTCACCAGACCGCCGGTCTGCGCCGTCAACATCTCGGGCGGCACCCGCATCTTGCTCCAGTCAAGGCGCAGGATGGTATCCACGCCCTCAACCAGGAAACCCTGGGTATGCCCGTTGTACTCGGTAACGATCATGATCTCGCGCGGCGTCTCGGGAGCAATACCCGAGTATTTGGCGAGGTCGATCACCGGCACCAGGGCCCCGCGCAGGCTGACCATGCCCTCGACCGAAGGCGGCATATCGGGGGCCGCCGTGATCACTGGCGTGCGCATCACCTCACGCACCTTGAAGACATTGATCCCGTAGGTTTCACGACGACCGGTTCGTTGATCCACACCAAGAAAGAAAAGCAGTATCTCAAGCTTGTTGGTACCTGCAAGCTTGGTGCGTGCATCAATGTTCTTCAGTAATTCCGACATTCCCATCCCCTCGTCTGTTGAAGCACCTGCAAAAGACCGCTCACCGCTCAGACGATGCGGAACAACTTGCTGAAATTGGCGATTTCAAGCACCTGCCTGACATTACCCTGGACGCCGCTGAGCACGACGTCCTTGCCACAACCACCCATCTTGTCACGCAACATCAGCAACATGCCCAGTGCCGAGCTGTCCAGATAGTCGACACCGCTGAAATCGACAGTCACGGCCTGGCAGGCCGAATCGGCAATCAGGGGCTCGTAGGCCGTCCGAAAATCCCGATGCGTGTTGAAATCGAAACGCCCGACCAGCTTGATCGTGGCGATCCCGGCTTCCTGTTTGACACTCGTCTGCATTTCAATTCCCAAAAAAATACCAAATATTTAAGTAGTTTAATACTTTCGTTGATTCCAGCAAGCCCCGCCGGACAATATTACCTTACGGCCGACATGACCTTGCGCGCCATCTCGTCCAGGGCGCACTGCTCCTCAACCGCGCCGATCAGGAACGCTTCACGCGGCATTCCGTAAACCACACAGCTGGCCTCATCCTGGCCGAAGGTACGGGCACCGGCGTTACGCAGACGCAGCATGCCTTGCGCGCCATCCTTGCCCATACCGGTGAGAATGACGCCCACTGCCTGACGACCGACAATCTGCGCCGCCGAATCAAACAACACATCGACCGAGGGCCGGTGCCGGTTCACCGGTTCGGCGGCGGACAGTTCGGTGACGTAAGAATTTCCGCTGCGCCGGATTAGCAGGTGGGAATGCCCCGGCGCGATGTAGACAGTACCCGGCTCGATTTTTTCGTTCCCTCTGGCCTCAAGCACGCGCGGCGCGCAAAGGCTGTCCAGACGCCTGGCGAACGAGGCCGTGAAGGTTTCCGGCATGTGCTGAACGATCAATATCGGCGGACAGTTGGCCGGAATGCCCAGGAGAAACTCCTTGATCGCCTCGGTGCCGCCAGTGGAGGCGCCGAGAAAGATGATCTTTCCATTTCCCAGGGCCGAACCGGCTGCCGGTGACGCGGTACTCATCGGCGTTGACCGGGGCCCGGCCGTGGGTGCGGGTGTGACCGGAAATTTGTATCCGCGCACACGCGCATTTTTCGCTGCACGAATCTTGTCGGCGAGATCTTCTGCATAGTTTTCCATCGCCAGCGCACCATCGGTACGCGGTTTGCCAATGAAATCGACCGCTCCGAGCTCTAGCGCCCGAAGCGTGGTTTCCGAGGTTGCGCCGGTATAGGATGAAACCATGACCACCGGCATCGGTCGCAATCGCATCAGCCGCTCCAGAAACTCGAGGCCATCCATCCCTGGCATGTGCACATCAAGCGTCAGCACATCCGGATTGAGTGTCTTGATCAGATCCCGGGCGCTTTGTGCATCCTGAGCCGCACCAACCACCTCAAGATCGGGCGCAGCATTGATCATTGCAGTCAACAGCCCGCGCATCAGCGCCGAATCATCAACCACTAGAACCCGGATCTTGCTCATCTGCAGCCACCCAAAGCCATTGTCCTCATCAAATGAAGAGCTCCACATCGCCGGCCATCGGCGTCCCGGACAGTCTGGCCTTGTAATCGCGTTCACGACTGAACAGGGTCTCGTTATGGACGCGATGCAGCTTCTTGACCAGGACCCGTCCGCTTTGCGAAAAGTAGTAAACCTTGCGTGGATAGGAATCGAGCAGATCCTTGGCCACCACCGGGATTTTTTCCGTCTTCAGGTAGCCTAGTACGAACTCGGCGTTACGCGCACCGACATTGCTGCTGGCCAGGCTAGCCATCACGGCCCCGCCACCGAACACCTTGGCTTCGAGACGATTACGCCGCGCCCCCAGCTTGAGCAGGTGGTTGATCAGCACTTCCATCGCATAGGATCCGTAGCGGGCCGAGGTGCCCGCGGTTTCGCCACGCCCGCCGTCATCGGGCAGCATGAAATGATTCATCCCGCCGATACCTGCATCGACATCGCGAATGCAGGCAGCGACGCAGGAACCGAGTACGGTGACGAGCAGTTTTCCCTGACCGGATACGAAATACTCGCCCGGCAATATCTTTGCGGCGTCGGTCGCAAAGTGCCGGTCAAAGTAAAGATTGGTGGCCAGATTTTCGTCGTAGGCGCGTTGCACGCGTTTCCTTTTCAGCGAGAGCCAGCCAGGGCGTAGACCGTCTTGCCGAGCGAGCGGAACAGCTCAGCTGCGTGCAGAAAGCTTTCCGAATGACCGGCAAACAGCAGTCCATCGGGCTGCATCATGGGCGCGAAGCGCGAAAGTATCTTGTGCTGGGTTGGTTTATCGAAATAAATCATGACATTGCGACAAAAAATCACGTCCAGCGGCCCCTTGATGCTGTAACTGGCGTCAAGCAGGTTGATCCGGCGAAACTCGATGAGCCTTTTCAACTCCGGCCGCACCGCGGCAAAGCCTTCCTGATTCCCGGTCCCGCGCAGAAAAAACCGGCGCAGGCGCTCGGGTGACATCTTTTCCAGCCGATCCACGCTGTAGACGCCCTTCTGCGCCGTTGCCAGCACATTGGTATCGAGATCGGAGGCGACGATGCTGACATGCGAGACATCGTTGCCAAAGGTTTCAGCCACCGTCATGGCGATCGAATAAGGCTCCTCACCCGTGGACGCCGCCGAACACCAGATCCTGATCGGCCGTCGATCACCCAGCTTGCGCAGGTGATCGGCCAACAGGGGGAAGTGGTGCGGCTCGCGGAAGAACGAGGTGAGATTGGTGGTCAATGAATTGACGAAGCGCTCCCATTCGTCGCCGCCGTGCCGTTCAAGCTCATCCAGGTAAGCACCAAAGCTGGATTTGTTGAGGGCACGCAGGCGCCTGGCAAGACGCGAATAGACCATATCCTTCTTCACGGGCGACAGGGAGATGCCGGCATGTTGATAAATCAGCTTGCGCACCCGTTCGAAGTCAGCATCCGAAAAGGCAAATTCCCGGGCAGCTCCGTCGCGGGCCGGCAACACCTTGCCGATCTCTTCTCTCAGCCGGCTCGCCGCCAGTGGCGTGGATTTCGGGTCGAGGGCCATCTCAGAACTCTTCCCATTCGTCATCGAGACTGGCCGGCAAGCTGCGCGGCTTCTCTCGCACCGGTGGTGGACGACGCTCAATGGCCGGAGCTACCGTCGTAGTTTGCGCGACCGTCCGTTTTTCTGCCAGTCGGAACACCGCAACTGCACGCGCCATCGATTCTGCCTGCTCTTCCAGGCTCTCGGCGGCCGCCGCGGCTTGTTCGACAAGGGCCGCATTCTGCTGCGTCACCTCGTCCATCTGGCTCACGGCCAGGCTGACCTGCTCGATACCTGCACTCTGTTCGCGGCTGGCTTCGGCAATGTCCGTAACGATCCGGGCTACCCGCTTGATGCTGCTCATGATTTCGGTCATCGTCGAACCAGCCTGATTGACCAGCTTGCTACCCGTTTCGACACGACCAACCGAATCGGAAATCAGGCCCTTGATCTCCTTGGCTGCCGCTGCGCTGCGCTGGGCAAGATTGCGCACTTCGGTGGCGACCACGGCAAAACCGCGCCCCTGTTCGCCGGCACGTGCCGCTTCAACCGCCGCGTTAAGCGCCAGGATGTTGGTCTGGAAGGCGATCCCGTCGATGACGCTGATGATGTCGGCAATCTTGGCACTGGCCTGATGAATCGAGCCCATGGTTTCGACCACCTGGCCGACAACCTCACCGCCCTGTTCGGCCACCCGCTGCGCGGTACCCGCCAGTTCGTTGGCCTGCCGGGCATTCTCGGCATTCTGCTTGACCGTGGCGGTGAGCTCCTCCATGCTCGACGCGGTTTCTTCCAGGCTGCTGGCCTGCTCCTCTGTCCGACCGGACAAATCCTGATTGCCGGAAGCAATCTCCTTGGCGGCAACGTTGATCATTTCCGCCGAAGACTGGATGCCACCGACCAGCTCGCGCAGACGCATCACCGTCTGGTTGGCATCATCGCGCAGACGGGCGAAAGTCCCCTGATACTCCGTATTCACCGTGTGCATCAGGTCACCGGCGGCGATCCGCGACAGCAGGTCGGCAATCTCACCGATGGCCGATGAGGTGGTTTCAAGCAGGCTGTTGACCCCCTTGCCCAGCTCTCGATAGAAGCCCTCCAGGGAATTGGCATCGAGGCGCGCATCCAGGTTACCGGCTGAAGCCTTGCCGATCAGATCGGCGACCAGCCGCTGGGCAGTGATCTCGGCGGTACGGTCGAGCCACTCGCCGACGGTGCCGAGACGCTCGCCCCGTTCGTTGATGATCGGATTGGTCACCACATTGAAAATCCGGCCACCAATGTCCATTTCGGTCACCCGGGTCTCCCGCAGCTCACGCAAGGAGCTGAGAGCCGCCTGAGGATCGGCGTAGAAATCACCAATATTGCTGCCAATGAAGCGGTCAACCGAGAAACCCGGCATCCGTTCGCGCAGCTGTGGCTCGATCCGGCGCAATGTGGATTGCAGCCCCTTGTTGGCATAGAGGACCAAACCGCTGTCATCCGCAATGCGCAGATTGGAATTGACGCAATCGAGCGCAATGCGGATACGCAGGTTGTCGTTGGCAATGCGCCTGGCCTGATCGACGTTGAAGCCCTGCTGAATCTGCATCGACTGCAAACCCTGCAGGATCTTGCCCATTTCATCGTTGCGCGAGACGTCAACATTGCGGCTGTAGTCGCCATTGGCCAGCGAGCCGAAGGTGGCGATGATTTCGCGGATCGGCGAGGTGATCGAACGGGTGATCGCCAGGGCAATCCACAGGCCGAGGCACAGCGCCAGGACCACGATGACAGCCGCCCAGGTGATTTCCGAACGGTACAGCGCCTCTCCCCGATCGGCCAGGGTCTGCGCCTGCTCGGCCTGCATGGCGAAGAGGGCTTCGGCTTTGGCTGCCGCCGCAGTGTAGGTTGGATTGATCTTGCGCAGCAGGATCATGTTGGCGTCGTC
>Ga0209794_1000651_pt1 | contig 42530 bp, 37 predicted proteins | sample EBPBio232013_DNA_FD_185869 | JGI IMG/M metagenome (GOLD analysis project Ga0209794, IMG submission 185869) | Wastewater treatment Type I Accumulibacter community from EBPR Bioreactor in Madison, WI, USA - Reactor 1_5/23/2013_ DNA (SPAdes)... | ecosystem: Engineered > Bioreactor > EBPR >... | reverse complement strand
ACTCATAGGCACCGTACAGTTTGTTCCTGTTTTCAAACAGGATGTCGAGTGCGTCGCTGCGTAAAATATTTTCAGGAGACATGATTGGGTGTTTAAAGTTTAAAGTCTAAGGTTTAAGGTTGCTACCGCGTGCGGGGTTGGGTTTGGATTTTTGGCCTGTTTTTGAGCGAGGGGTTATGGATTGGGGTTTAAGGTTGGATTACGGATTTTGGTATACGGATTTGGGTTTAAGGTTGGTTTAAGGTTTTGGGGCTGGTTTTCTGCAATAGGAGTTGGTTACCCGGTAGCGAATACGAGTTTCATGAATGCCCGACAGGGTATATCGTGTTCTTCGCTAATGAGCATTGTTTACCTGCAACTACACCATTGAGCAACATCTACCTGCAAATATGCTATTCAGCAAGATTGCCGGCCTTTTTGCCAAGCAGCAGCATCTACCGGCACCATCTACTGGCATCATCTTCCAGTCTCATCTACCGGTCTCATCAACCGGTCTCATCTACCAATCTCATCTACCGGTTTCATCAACCGGCATCATCAACCGGTCTCAACAACCGGCATCATCTACCAGTCTCATCTACCGGCATAATCTATCGGTCTCAACGCATCGAATCAAAATATACTGTTAACTATGCCCTTCATCTGCCGTCATCAGCCACTACTCTACAAGTGTTGAATACTCCACTCGCGGCAGCAACCTTAAACCTTAGCCCTTAAACCTTAAACTCTTGCTTCTTTGATGCATAGCCGCCCGCTTTCCATATTTTTGCGGCCATGAAGATTTTGATGGTGTGCCTGGGTAATATTTGCCGGAGCCCGCTGGCAGAAGGGATTTTACAGCAAAAGGCCGACGACGCCGGACTGCACTGGCAGGTAGATAGCGCGGGCACCAATGGATACCATGTTGGCGAAGCACCGCATCGCTTGTCGCAGAAAGTGGCACGTGCACACGGACTTGATATCAGTGGGCAACGCGCACAAAATTTTGTGGCAGCCGATTTCGAACGGTATGATTTTATTTATGCCATGGCAGAAGATGTGATGGATGATATCCGACGGATCAGTGGCCGTGCGTTCAATCCCGACAAAATAGGCTTGTTGATGGATGTGCTGTTTCCGGGTAAACAAATCGATGTGCCTGATCCCTGGTATGGTCCCGAACCCGGCTACCACGAAGTATATGATATGATCGAAGCCGCCTGCGCCCAAATCATCACCCAAAACATCCGCTCACACCATGTCTAAACCGAGTATACCTTCTGGCACCCGCGATTTCAGTGCCGATACCGTGCGCAAGCGCCAATATATTTTCAATACCATTCGATCTGTATTTGAAACCTATGGCTTCCAGCCGCTGGAAACACCTGCGATGGAAAACCTCGACACCCTGATGGGTAAGTATGGTGAAGAGGGCGATAAACTCATTTTTAAAATACTGAACAACGGACTCGCTGATCCGAAGAACAAAAACAAAGCGGCCATTGCTTTTTCTGACAAGATCCTGAATGGTCTCAATAGCAAAGACATTACGGAACGCGCCCTGCGTTATGATCTCACCATTCCCTTTGCCCGTTATGTAGCCATGAACCACACGTTACTAACGTTGCCGTATAAACGCTATCAAATGCAACCGGTATGGCGGGCCGACCGGCCGCAGAAAGGTCGTTACCGTGAATTCTACCAATGCGATGCCGATGTGGTGGGTAGTTTGTCGCTACTCAATGAAGTGGAACTGACGGCTATGTATGCTGCGGTGTTTCAGCGTTTGGGCATACCCGTTGAGATTCGCCTTAACAGCCGTAAACTGTTGCTGGCACTGGCCGAAACTTGTGGTGGTGCCGATAAGATGATGGATATCACCATCGCGATCGACAAGCTCGATAAAATCGGCATGGATAAAGTGAAGGAAGAAATTTTGCAACGCGGCCTGAACGAATCGCAGTGGAATATTATTGAAAAATTCCTGCAAGTGTCGATGGGTTCGGGCGAAGCGAATAAAACTATTCCCCGTACAGCTGCAGACGATGTTTCCGGTGCGGCTAATGTTGCTGTCTCTGGTGCTGCAAATGTTGTCGCTTCTGGTGCTGCAAATGTTGCTGCTTCGGGCGCTGAAAATATCGCTGTTTCGGGTGCTGCAAACGCTGCTGGTTCCAACGCCGATAAACTGGCGGCGATTGCGCTGCTTTTGGGCGACAATGCCGAAGCAAAAAAAGGGCTGGCTGAGTTGCAGTTTGTACTCGACCATGCCGCGCCTGACAATGTAGTGCTTGATTTTACCCTCGCCCGCGGACTCAACTACTATACCGGCATCATCTTCGAAGTAAAAGCGAGCGGCGTGCAGATGGGCAGCATCGGTGGGGGTGGCCGCTACGACGACCTGACGGGTTTGTTTGGGGTGCCGAATATTCCCGGTGTAGGGATCAGCTTTGGGGTGGATCGCATTTATGATGTGATGGAAGAACTGGATTTGTTCCCCGCCGCGGTACAAACCGGCACCGAAGTATTGTTTTTTAACTTGGGGGCAGTTGAATCGAAAGCGGCTTTTCTGTTGGCACAACAGTTTCGACTGGCCGGCATCAACACCGAGCTATTTCATGAAAAAAGCAAATTGGATAAACAATTCAAATACGCTGAGAAAAAAAACATTCCCTTCATTGTTATTGTCGGTTCCGAAGAAATGACGAGCCAGGTAATTGTGGTGAAACAGTTAGAATCGGGACAACAAAAAACCATTCCACGCTCGGCGCTCACCACCGACAAACTCAGCAAGGGTTTCGCCGCATTTTGGCAAGGGCTGTCAGGCTGATCGCCGTTTCAGTTTGCTGATCGCTGCCTGGTGTTGCGATTTTTGCAATGTGCAAGGTTGGTTATTTACTCGATGTTCAACGTTGCTATGCAATAACTGTTCAACATTGCCATGTGCTAATAGCTCGATGTAGCCCTGCACTTATTGCTCTATTTTAAATGCCCAGGCTGTTTGGCAAGGTCGGTTTGCGGGGTCTTGCATTTGTGCCGGCAATGAAATCGTCAATTTGCCCGACCGGTATTTCCAGGCCAGCGGTTGGTTATACCCGAGCATAAATAATGGCGAACCGGCTTTGGGTCGAACGGTTTGCAGCGTTAATTTTTTACCCGGCCACTGCGTAACATACGCGTACACCAACTTGCCATCTTTGGTGGTTGTGTACCGAATAAAATCACCTTCTTGCCAATCCTGTCTTGGCCGGCTGCCATAAATGCCTTCCCCATTTATTCTTAACCAATCGCCTGTTTCCAACAATTGTTTTACGGCCGTCGGATGAAATTTGCCGGTGCCATCAGGACCAATGCCCACCATAAAATTGCCGCCTTTTGCAACCGCATCCACCAGGTTCTGAATGATCCACGCACTGCCCTTGTAATGCGCACTTACACTATCGTACGAGAAACTACTGCCCAGTGTATGAATCACCATCCAGGGCATTTTCGTATTCTCCTTGCTACCCGGCACAAAACCTTCCGGCGTATAGTAATCGCCATAATTACCAATACCGCGGGCACGAAACATAACATCGGGTTGTATTTTCCGGAGCGCCTTGATGGTCTCTTTCATCTGTGGCCACACTTTAGGGCCCATCCATTGATCAAGACAAATCATATCAATCTTGCCATAGTTGGTCAAAAGTTCGGTTAGTTGCTGCCGATGCCGGTTGATCATGCGCTGCGTTGCTTCTGGACTATCTGCAGGAACAATGATATTGGAGAAACTCTTGGTGAAATTATCGCCGGCTGGTCCGTAGTAAAATGCAGCACTGTCCTTCGAGTCCTGGGTTTGCAAAGGATGATAATTATACGGTCGGAAATCAGCGTCGTACCAATCGGGGTGCGAAAAATACAGATCCACTTTGATGTGGTAGCGATGCGCCGCGTCGCACAACTCTTTCACAATATCTCTTTTAAAAGGCGTTTCCATGATGCTGTAAGCCAGGTCACATTCTTCTATAACCGGTCCGCCCGTTGCTGTATAATTGGCTCTTTGCGTTACCCTGGTTTTGGTATCAAACATCGAAAACCCTTCGTGGTGTTTGGTGGTAAAGGCCATACACTTGATGCCGGCACTGTCAAACAAGCGCATCCATTCGTCGGCACTGAACTGGGTCGGGTTAAATTGTTTATAGAGCAACTGGTAGGCTTGCTTTTTTTCGTTTGACAATTCAAGAAAGCCCCAGGATTCCCGATTCATTTTCCAAATGGAATAGATGCCCCAATGTATGCGTACGCCAAACTTAAAATCGTTGAACGACGCATACGCTGCTGGCGACGCATGAAAATAATCGGGATCGGGACTGTCGTCTATATATGCCTTTACTCTTTGCCCATGAACATCTGTGGCTGGCAATCGTATGTCGCGATCTCTTTCTACCCAACGGGCATTGGTTGAATCGTTCGCGGCGATGGTTTGGCCGACCATTTCAAATCCTGCCAGCAGGCAGGCGATGGCCATTGCGATTTTTTTCATAACAGTGTTTATTCAAGTGGGCGAATAGTTTTCCTATTGTTGTCAGCGGGTTTCTTTGTTTTAATCAGGGACCCCTATTTATTGACAGCCTTGTTTTCGGTGGACCAATCCTTCTTCAAATACTTATCTAAAAAATCAAATGTGGCTTTACCATTGATTGTATGCGGGCCGGCAAAATGTTCGATAGCACATTTTTCGGGCATTCCCAGTTCCATATAGTAGTGTCGCACTTTTGCAAATTCAAAGTCGACCCATTCATCGGTGGCCACGCCATCATAGATGCCGCGTTCTACCATAAACGGACGAGGCGCAATCAGTGCCGCCATCTCGGCATAGTTAAAGGTATGCCCCAGGTCCCATTCAGGCATTTCATATTCATTGGTAAACAAATAACTGAAATCGTAATTCGTTGTGGCATTTTTTAGCACCCATTCGTTGAAATCGCCCGAACAAATAGAAAGCGCATAGCCCGTTACCTGTGGCGTAACCCGCATGGCTGTTTTTCCACCATACGACAAACCATAAAAGCCGATCCGGCTGGCATCTACAAACGACTGCGCTGCCAGCCAATTGAAAATGCGTTGGTGTTGCGCCGTAATGATTGAAAACAAAGTAAGCCCGATGGGATTGGCCTTTCGTTGCAGCACGCGAAATGTATCGTGCCCGCGATAAGGATTGTGCGGCGAAAAAGTGATATACCCGCGATCGGCCAATTGCGTAGCAAATCCTTTGTAGAAATGATAATATTCGGTGCTGCTATCTGTTGTTACAGCATCAAAAGGAAGGCCTTCCAAACCATGTTGACAAACCACCACCGGTCGCTTTTCGCCCGGTTTCATGCTATTCGGAATCATCAATATGCCCCAGGCAAATACATCGGGTAATACATCGAGGCTGATTTCGTAACTCGTCCACCGATCTGTTTTTTCCAACAACCGGGCCTTGGTATTAAAGGGCAATTCGGGTAACTCCACCTTGCCCAGCACATCCGCAAGTCGCTTCCGCTGCACGGCCCTGATCGATTCCTGGGCCAAGGAATCGCCCTTTAATTGATCCCAAAAATCACGGTCTCTGGTTCGCTCGCAAACCAACAACTCGTGCTGCACGAGTATTTCCATACTCTGTACGGTTCTTCTTTGTCGCTCGCGCACATCGAGCCATTGACCCGGCTTTATGCTGGCCGTTGGTAAAGGCAACTTCGATTTTTGTAAGGTCAACTGGTTGGCAAAAAGAGCAAGGGCACTGTCTGAAAAGGGCGCACTCTCTGCACCTGACTTACCCTGCACCCAATACAAATGATTCTTTGCGGCCGGTACAACCGATTTTGCTTTTTCAAATTCATTGAAAGCAGCCAATACCGGGGGTGAATCCAGCACCCCCGGTGCCGCACCAGTGCGTGCCTCCGTCTGGATTGGCGGACCACTAACTATTGGCCCGCGGCTGCATTCAATGATTAGTTTTGACGGCCAGGCCATCACTGCTAATTCTGCATCGCCAAAAATGTTAAGCTGCCCGAATACATTTCGATAGATGGGTTCATGCCACATGTTATCTCGTTCCGTAAAATAGCCGCTTACCAGGGTAGTCGAGATTCTTCTGTCAAGCGCAGCCGCGTACAATGCCAGCAGGCCACCTTCGCCGTAACCGGCAACACCGATGGGCAACGCGGGTCGATTTGCATATTTGTTCGCGAACTGAAACCAATCAATAGCAGCAAATATTTTTTGTAATTCATAGCCGACTACATGACGACCCAATTCATAGGCCTGCCGATAAATCCATTCGCGATGGGGTTGGTTGGTGAAATGATGCAACGACTCGCTTCCCGAAAAATCATCTTGCCTGCTCACCAACACAGGGATCAATACTTCGCTACCCGCGTTTGCCAAACGCAGGGCCGATGCCCATCCCGGAAGATTTTTATCGCCCATACCCGCCATTGTTTCCGGCTCGATATCAGCATCAGGCAAAAGCACAACCCGGCACTTGGTTTCTTTTTTCGGTTGAATCAATATGCCTTCGGCCCACCATGTATCAAATACTTTCCATCGAACAGCATAGGTATTCGTCGCAGTACCGCTAACCAGCATCTGTTTCAAACCAGCCGTACTTTGTATTTCCATTACTGAACCTGCGCGCACATCAACAACACCAAGGCGCTTGGCCAGGAGTTCGCGATTCGCTTGAACCGACGCAGAAAATTGTTCAGGCGAAGTGAAATCGTATTTCCAGTGGCTGCTTCTTTTTTGTTTTGCTTCCTGCGTGCGTTGCAACAAATACCGATCGATGCCTTCCACCATTAAGGCCGATAAATCTCGCTTCTCGTTGAATGGTTGGGCAGCGAATGGAAACTGGGCGCTAACACCAATAGCGATTCCCTGTATCAAACAGAACAACCACATTAATTTCTTACACAACATAACAACAGGTTTTATTTTGAGCACGTTGCTTCGCGCACATAGCTGAACAATTTTTCATCTTTTACCAAGGGGCCAATCGCAAAAAGCACGATACATACACCAATCAGTCCCATGAGTCCGTAGCCGGTAAAAACAGCATTGTAAGCAACTGTATAGCCGCGGCTTTCAGCAAGTGTTTTTAGGGTGTAGCCCGAAACCGATTGACAGATGGCACCGCCCAGACCCGCGCCAACACTGGCCAACCCCCAAACGGAAGCAGTTGCACTCGGCGGAACAACATCCGCCGGAAAAGCCATTGAATTGCCCGTGTACGCTGCATACGCAAAACTGGCTACGCTCAACAGGCCGATGGCCGTGGCAGGTGTTGAAATAATAAGTGGCCCTAAAACAAGTGACAAGGCCAATGTGCTGCCGAAAATACCGACCGCTATTTTTCTGGCGCGATGCACGGGAACGCCTTTTTTAATGATGAGTTGGGTAAACAAGCCGCCAAGTACATTGCCGGCATCTGCACATATAAAAGGTATCATGGCGTACCAGGCAATTTTATCGAGCCCCCACCCATGCACGTCGACCAGGTAGCGACCAATCCAAAAAGTGATGAAATACCAAATGGGATCCATAAAAACCTTCGACAAAGCGAACCAACAAACAAATCTTGTTTTGATCAATGTCAAAGGCGGTACAATGGCGGCCTTCGACGCATTAAGTGCATGTGCTGGCGTATAATACGTAAACCAAAACAAGGCGAGCCACAAATAGCCGGCAATACCAATGGTTACAAATGCAGCTTGCCAACCAAAACTTGTTCCCAACCAGGCAATCAATGGAGGGGCCACTACCGCACCGATGGCAGCGCCGCTGTTAAAAATGCCGGTGGCGGTAGCGCGTTCTTCGGGTGTGAACCATTCGCCGGTCAGTTTAATGGCAGATGGCCAGTTACCGGCTTCGCCCAATCCCAACAGAAAGCGACAAATACCAAAATGCAAGGGTAGTCGCGCAAAGGCATGCAAGATGGCAGCCGTTGTCCAGAATGCCATGCACAGGGAATATCCCAACCTGGTTCCCAGTTTATCAATGATGAAACCAGATACCATATTCGAAAGCATATAGGCCACAAAAAAAGCGGTGGCGATATAACCGAATGAATCGTCGGGCACCAATCGACGGAGTTCGCCGGTTGCACTGAGATAATTAAAAGCCAGTCGATCTACATAGTTTAATATCGTCGCCACCAAAGCGAACGAGAGCATAACCCAACGAAGCTTTGGTTTTACCGGCTTTCTACTATTTGCAATGTCAATCATTAGCGCATAATCAGGTGCAACGATGTTGTCAGGTTCGTCGAACAGCGTTGGCAAATGTCATAAAGTGGTTTATCAGGCCATTCCAGTTCTTTTCTTTGATCATCGCCAGGTCAAAAAGTCGACTGCCTACACCCACCACACTGGCCCCGGCTTTGAAAAAGGCATTTACATTTTTATGGTCAATGCCGCCGGTGGGCATCAATGGTATATTGTTCAGCGGCCCCCTGACGTCTTTGATAAACTGCAATCCCAGCGAAGCCGCCGGAAATATTTTGACCATGGTTCCGCCCGCCGACCATGCTTTGAATATTTCTGTGGGGGTAAAGGCACCAGGTATGACCGGCACGCCCAACTTATTACAATCATGAATAACCGCTTCATTCAGCACCGGCGTAACAATGAATTCAGCCCCTGCCTGCAATGCATCGGCTAATTCGGTTTGCGTTGTCACCGTGCCGGAGAAAGGAGATTATACGGTGTCGGCCCAATCGCCCGCCATTAAAATCGGTTTCACCAATTTCCCGATGGACCAGTTTGGTGTGCAGTTACCGGCGTTGAAAAAAATAGCGCGCCAACCGGAATTTCCCTTGTTGCTGACCAATACAGGTATGGAGAACAAGGCGGCGTCTGTGCCTTTCCTCGGTGGACTGATAAAATCAGTGGATGGCTTGGGCGATCGCTCTGCCTATGGCTTGCCCGATGAAACAGGCATTGTCGTCGTAAAGGCCGACCAGAACAGCCAACTCGCTAAATCAGGCTTGCAAGCAGGAGACGTAATTAGAAAAGCAGGCGGCAAACCCACTGAAAATATCAAACAGCTCATCGATATTTACCAGTCGCTTCATTGGACTGGCAAGGTACCGGTAGAAGTCATGCGCCATCAACAGTTGATTCAATTGGTGCTTCGAACCAAGTGACGTTGTTTTCTATTTCAACCACCGTTTACCCGATGGCCTGGAAAAATGCCTGCAGCTTTTCTTCATCGAGTTTTCCCTGGCTGCGCACGCTACTGCATAAGTCAATACCGAATGGTTGTACCGCATCGATAGCAGCCCGCACATTGTCTTTGTTGAGGCCGCCAGCCAGGAATACCGGCACAGGAACAGCTTCCACAATTTGCCGGCTGAGTGCCCAGTTATGGGTTCGACCCGTGCCGCCCAATTCTTTCACCGCCAGGTTGGGATTGCCGCTGTCTAATAAGATGGCGTCAACAAATTCAGTGACTTCTTTGGCCTGTTCTACCGAACGATCATCGATTACATGAATCACCTGCACCAGTTTGGCATGGGGCAGTTCACGGCGCAACAAAGCATAGGCGCCAGGCTGCAATTCATCAACCAGTTGAATGGTGGAAGTGTTCACTCTTTTGTAATGCGCAATGATTTCCGGCGCACTGGTCTCGCTGGTAAGCAGGAAACTGGCAATGGGTGGCGGAATAGATTTGGCAATGCTTTCGATCAAAACATCATCGATAACACCAGGGCCGCTGGGCATTTTCCCCACCAGTCCCAGGGCTGCAGCGCCATGTTTGATGGCCATGGCCGCTTCATTTACACTGCTGATGCAGCAGATTTTCACTTTTACTTTTGTCATTGGTATAATTTAGCCATGGCGCTGTTTCCAAATTGCTTTTGCTCATTCGGGTACAAAATAAGCATTGCTAAGCAGCCCGCAATCGATAGCAGTTTGAAAAACAGCATGGTTGTTGGTGCTATCGACGAACAGCAACAGACAATAGCGCCTGTTCAAACAGGGCTACTTTGGCCGCAGGCACTTTGCGATAGCCTACCAAAAAGCCATCCCGCACCTGGCGGTTAAAATAAGTGCCATCGGACGACATGCCTTTGCCTGGCTTCCCGGTTTTTTGGGTGATGGCGTCCATGCCTTCGTCAAGACTGGCCAACACAATGTCTGGTTGGGTGTTGCTATCGCGACAAGCAACAAAAAATTCGGCACCATCTTCATATTCGAAATACCGGATCAGGTTGCCCTGGGCATCGCGGGTATGCAGTTCGCGGTTACTGCCGTCAGGCACTTCCGCAATCAGGTTGTAGTTATGGTTGTCTTTTTCAAAAGCGTATTCTATCCGGTCGCCTTTGGGAAGCGAGGCGCAGGCGCCCACCAACAAAGCCGGCAACAGGATCGCGCTGTAAAAGTTTCTGGACATAGTCTTCGATTTTGCGCAAAAGCTATGCAGGTTGTTTAAAATAGAATAGTGAATAAGCGATAAACAGTCGGATCAAGAAAACCAAGGGGGCTTATTAATTTTCTGCTTGCGGGATGAAAGGTGCGATGAAAAAATGCGCGGCCCAGGAGGCACGCGCATTTCGATTAATAAATCTACCCGTCGGGTGAAAGCTTATATCGCATCAGACAAGGAGCTGAACGTAAAGTCCCTGATCCGCATCGGTGGCACCACCGCATGCTGGAACGATTCGCCACTCACCACACGCTCCGGAATACCAAGTGCATCGAGGTTATTCAACATGATCACCGGGCTTTCATTGAACCGGAAATTCTTCACTGGAAATTTGATCTTTCCATTCTCGATATAGAAAGTTCCATCGCGTGTGAGGCCGGTCAACAGCAACGACTGCGGGTCAACCATCCTGATATACCAGAGGCGCGTTACCAAAATGCCTTTCTCCGTACTTGCAATCAATTGCTCCAGCGTTTGGTTGCCGCCATCCATAATAAAAGCATCGGGTCCTGGCACCGCTTTCACTTTTTTCTTCTCTGCCCAATAGCGGGAATAAGACAAATTCTTGATCACGCCTTTGTCAACCCAGGTTACTTTCTCCTGCGGACGCCCATCACCTGTCCAAACCGAAGTTGGCAATATCGAGTTGGCAGGATCAGAATAAATCGTCACTCTTTCATCCATCAGCTTCTCGCCGAGCTTCGAAGCACCACCTGGCTTGCTTAAAAAACTGCGGCCTTCATCGGTTGATCGCGCATCCATGCCTTGCCCAATGTATTCAAGCAATACCACACCCGCAGCGGGTTCCAGTATAACCGTGTATTTACCCGGCTCCAGCGCGCGTGCATCTACCGATGCTGCAGCTTTCTGCGCTGCTACGCGCGTAGCTGCTGCTACGTCCAGTTGTGCAACATTCGTATACCCTTTGGTTGCGTAGCCTGAGCCTTTGCCATCGGGTGATCGCAGGGTGACACTGAAATTAACATTGGTACTGGTATTGTAGGCGAACAAGCCGTGGCTGTTCATCATCGCATTGAAACCGGCACTGTTCTCCAGGTAACCTGCTGCCACCAGTTTGTTGTCTTCCGAAACTTTCAAACTCTGCTGCGTGGCATCGGCCCTGAATTTTGCATCAATGGCTGCCGTTGCCGGTTCGAAAGTTTTGGTAGGTGCAGCGTAAACTTGCGGCCCCAACATCGGCATGTACTCCGGGTTTTCGGGCGCCAAATGGGCCAACTCTTCGGCGCGTCTTACTACTTTTTCGAGCGAAGCATCATCGAACTCATTGATGGTAGCCACGCCTAATTTTTTGCCGTAGGCGGATGATACCACCAGCGATGACTGACCTATGGCGCCGGAAGTAGATACCGCATTGCGCGCATACCGAATGTTACCGCCGTCACTGAAACTTAGATTCACTTCACATTCGTCGGCCTTCGAATATGACAACACTTTTGTCATCAGTGCTTTTGCCTGTTCTTCTGTTAAAAAGGGCATATTATCCTATTTTTCTGGCTGTATTAATAACGTTTGCATTCTTGAAATGGGTAGTCGCAGATCCATGCGATACCGAATTGGATTGTGGTGGTTGTCCTTTGCCATCGCCAAAGGCACCGCCCAGGCGATAATCACTCGCATCAGCTATTGTACCCACTGAGTTCCAGAACTCCTGCGTATTGCTTTGGTAAGCCACATCTTTCAACATACCGGCAATCTTGCCATTCTTGATTTCGTAGAATAGTTGTCCGCCGAACTGAAAATTATACCGCTGCTGATCAATGGAAAAAGAGCCATCACCAATAATATAAATGCCTTTCTCTACATTTTTGATCAGGTCGTCGATGCTCTTCTTCTCTTTGCCTGGTTGCAAACTGATATTCGGCATCCGCTGAAATTGAACACTGCTCCAGCTATCGGCATAACAGCATCCTTGCGATGCATTTAAACCGAGAATATGCGCCTGGTCGCGAATGGTCTGGTAATTCACCAGTATACCATCTTTGATGATATCCCACTGTCCGCATTTCACGCCTTCATCGTCGTAACCCATGGCGCCGAGTGAACCTGGCTGCAAACGATCGGCCTTGATATTAACCAGCTTGTTACCGAAGTTGAATTTCTTCGACTGCCATTTGTCGAGCGTTAAAAAACTGGTGCCCGCAAAATTGGCTTCATACCCCAACACGCGATCAAGCTCAGTCGGATGCCCTACTGATTCATGTATCGTGAGCCAAAGATGTGATGGATCCAGGATAAGATCGTATTTACCGGGCTCCACCGATTTTGCTTTGAGCTTATCACCCGCCTGCTGCCCTGCCAGCTTGGCGTCTTCCAACATATCGTAGCTGTTGCGATACAGGGTCGTTACACTCTTGATTTTATCAGCCGGTTTGGCCGACATATATTCCCAACCCATGCCCGACGGCGCACTCAATGAATTGCGCGTTTCGAACTTACCGGTTGCAGCATCAATCTTCGTTACAAAGAATGCCGGCCAAATGCGATGGATATCCTGGTCGATATAAGAACCATCGGTCGAAGCAAAATATTTCTGCTCATTCACCAGGAACAACAACGACGTGATGTAATTGGCACCGGCCTTCATTGCCGCGTCGTTTACGCCTAACAGTAAGTCGACCTTTTCTTTGATCGGCACTTCAAAAGCATTTTTTTCGATCGGTGTTTTCCAGCTCACTTCACCATAGCCCTTTTGCGGCGCCAATTGCACGGGTTCTTTCAAGAGACGCGCATTTTCTTTCGCAATCGAAACGGCCATGGCAGCGGCTTTCGCAATACTGTCGTTGTCGAGTTGATCGGTAGCGGCAAAGCCCCAGCTTCCATTGGCAATCACCCGAATACCCAAACCATAGGACTCGGTGTTGACAATGTTCTGCACTTTGTCTTCGCGCGTTACGGTAAATTGATTGAGGTATCTTCCAATGCGTACATCGGCATAAGTAGCGCCTTTCGATCGGGCTGCATTCAGCGCCACATCGGCCATTTGTTTTTTCTTGGCGGTATCGGCACCGGGATTCAGGGCTTCTTCGGCGCTGATGATATTACCTACCATCGGCATGCCCTGCAGGAACATGCCCGCAGCGCCCAATCCCGAATAGTTTAAAAAATCACGTCGTTTCATGTTGTTTTTTGGTATTGATTGATTGCGGGTTAAATAGCATCTGATAAAGAAGTGAAAGTAAAATCGCGTATACGCATGGGCGGTAGTATGCAACTACCACTGCGCACCGCCTTACCCAGTTCATCAACATTATTCAGCATGATGATGGGACTTTCATTGAAGCGGAAATTTTTAACGGGAAATTTGATCTGTCCGTTTTCAATATAGAAGGTACCATCGCGCGTGAGGCCGGTCAACAACATGGTTTGCTGATCAACCATGCGGATATACCAGAAGCGCGTCACTAAAATCCCTTTCTCTGTTCCTTTGATCAGGTCTTCGGTACTACTGTTGCCGCCTTCCATAATAAAAGTATTGCTGCCGGGCAGGGGCTCCACGCCTTTCTGTGCGGCCCAATAGCGCGAGTACGACAGGTTCTTCACCACACCTTTGTCGATCCAGGTGGTTCTCTTAATCGGCAATCCGTCATTGTTCCAGGTATCGCCTGGTAATTCAGGATTCAACGGATCGGTATAAATCGTCACTTTGTCGCTAACGAGTTGTTCACCCAACCTGGTGCCACCGCCTTTTTTTGTCATGAAGCTGCGACCCTCATCGGCCGAACGCGCATCGAAGCCACGGATCACCCCATTGAGTATATCGCTGGCCGCCAGTGGTTCCAATATCACGGTGTATTTGCCCGGCTCAATGGCTTTGGCCCCGGCCGACATACTTGCTTTCGATGCCGCTATCTTACTCAAAGCCAGGGTATCGAGTTTCGACACATCATTGTATTGGTTGCTCACATAACCAGAGCCGGTGCCTTCGCGATTGCGAAATGTAACAGAGAAATCAACACTCGACTCGGGACTATACGCAAACAATCCTTTTGAATTCATCATGGCAGAAATGCCACTGCTGTTTACGAGGAAACCAGCCGCTTCGAGATTGGCTTCTTTTGCTACCTGCAAGCTTTGCGCCACCATGTCGGCCCGTGATTCGGGCGACATCCCCGCGGTTTTAGACGAGAACGCAATGGAATCGGCATAGGTTTGCGGTCCCAACAACGGCATGTATTCAGGGTTCTCTGGCGCTAGTTTGGCCAGTTCTTCTGCGCGGGCTACAACTTTTTGCAAGGAGGCATCATCAAATTCGTTGATGGTGGTAGTGCCTGTTTTTTTTCCAAAACTGGCACTTACCGCGAGACTGGTATCGGTTACCTCACCAGCAGTAGATACTGCGCTGCGTGCATAGCGGATATTTCCGCCCTGCGTTGCATTGATGGATACCGTACATTCATCGGCTTTCGAATAAGAAAGTACTTTCTTCAATATTGCCTGGGCGTCGTCTTTACTTAAGAGTGCCATGGATTAGATTTTTCTTGCTGTGTTAATAACATTTACACCATTGAACCTGGCGGTAGCGCTGCCATGTGATACGGCACTGCTTTGCGAAGGTTGGCCTTTGCCATCGTTAAAGGAACCACCAAGGCGATAATCGCTTTCATCACAAATGGCAGTGCAGGCATTCCAAAATTCTTGCGTATTGCTTTGGTAAGCCACATCCTTTAACATACCGACTATTTTTCCATTGGCAATTTCGTAGAAGGTTTGTCCGCCGAACTGAAAATTATACCGCTGCTGGTCGATCGAAAAAGAGCCATTCCCCAAAATATAAATGCCCTTCTCTACATTCTTGATCATATCGTCTACACTCAGTTTCGTTTTCCCTGCCTGCAGCGACACATTGGGCATGCGCTGAAATTGCACATCGTCCCAGCCCTGCGAATAACAACAGCCCTGCGACGCTTTGAGTCCGATGATATGCGCCTGGTCGCGGATGGCCTGGTAATTAACGAGTATGCCATCTTTGATCAAATCCCATTTACCGCATTTTACGCCCTCATCATCGTACCCCACGGCACCGAGTGACCCGGCCTGGGTTTTATCTGCAACAATATTGACGAGCTTGCTGCCGAAATTGAATTTCTTCGACTCCCATTTGTCGAGGGTAAGAAAACTGGTGCCCGCATAGTTGGCCTCATAGCCAAGCACGCGATCCAATTCGGTAGGGTGACCCACCGATTCATGGATGGTTAACCACAGGTGAGTGGGATCAAGCACCACATCGTATTTGCCGGGCTCTACTGATTTTGCTTTGTGTTTGTCTTCCGCATCTTTCACCGCTGCTTTTACGTCTTCGAGAATATCGTAGCGCATTTTGTAACGGGTGGAAATGCCGGGCACTTTATCTTGCGCACGCGGATGCAGGTATTCATAGCCCATGCCCATTGGTGCGCTGAACGCGTTGCGCGTTTCAAATTTACCGGTAGCGCGATCAATTTTAGTTACCGTAAATGTTGGATAGATGCGATGAATATCCTGGTCGATATACGAGCCATCGGTTGATGCAAAATATTTTTGTTCGTTTACGGCGAATATCAAAGAATTGATGAAGCTGGCGCCGCCGGTAAGGGCTGCATCGTTCACCTGCATCAGCAGGTCTACTTTTTCTTTGATCGGCACTTCAAAAGCATTGATTTCAATAGGCGCTTTCCAGCTCACTTCGCCAAATCCTTTTTGCGGTGCAAGTTGTACGGGTGCGCCCTGGATCTTTGCATTGGCCTTGGCCACCGCCACTGCGCGCATGGCGCAATCAGCAATGGCATCCTTGCTCATGTTGTTGGTGGCGGCAAAGCCCCAGCAACCATCGGCGATCACCCGAATACCTACGCCATACGATTCGGTATTCACCACGGCCTGTACTTTCTTTTCGCGCGTAGCGACAAACTGGTTGAGGTAACGACCAATACGTACATCGGTATAGGTTGCGCCTTTTGTTTTGGCTGCATTCAGTGCAATATCGGCGAGTTGTTTTTTGAGGGCCGTGTCATAGGGATTGTCGAGCAGGGCTTCAATCGGCAATTCTTTGCCCATAAAAGGAAGGCTTAAGCCGCCGATACCCAGACCTGCCATCTGGACGAAATCGCGTCTTTTCATGCGTGTTTGTTTAGTTGTCAAATCATTCCAGTGAGGCAACTGGTATAGCACAATCTAGGAAAATAAGCGCGTTGGCTTTTCCCGTCAATCCAGTTTTTTTTCCACCCATAGAAAAATGGCCGGTAGAAAAAAGAGCAGTAAGATCAACCAAGGTTGAATGGGTTCGGTGACTTGTATGGCAGCGCCTGTTGGTCTTTCATCGGATTTTAATCCGCGCCTTTGTTGTACATAATCGCGCGATTGTTCAATGGTTTGCATGGCGCGGGCTGTTTTCCAATCATTTGGGTTAAAAACATACCAGCCGCCTTTTTGCCAGCCGGCGGTCGACAACCAGGCGGCAGAATCGGCCGGCTGTGCAAAGCGCGTCGATTCGCCGGCTACCGGAAAATAACCCAGGGCCTGGGTATCAGGCACCGCTATAGGAGGGGCAGCGGCCTCCAGCAATTGTTTCCAGAAACGCTGGTATTCGGGTGTTTTCCCTTCCAATTGCCAACTGAAACTATTCAACCTGGTATTGAATACGATGTAACCACGGCCAGCACGCAGCAAGGCTGACCGGGTGCCTGTGCTGTCTGTTAGTAACGGCCTTGCACCCGCATGATTACTGATGGTTCGAAAGCGAAGACCCTGCTTACTAACGGGCGGGGACAACCGAATTCTGCGGTTATACCAGGATGGGTTGCCCACCGAGCTATCGGTTTGAAACAATACACCGAGTGCGCCCTGTTCCACCTGCTTTTTAACAGCTGCCTGAAAACCTGCGTTACGGGTGCTGAAACTCAGCGGATCCATGATCAACAGGTCAAATTTTTCCAGTTGGGCCACACCGATCTGTTCCAAAGGAATCGGCTCCATATTGATGAACGATTTGCTCCATTTCGCCTGGCTGATCTGGTTCGATACCGCCAGGGGATAGCCTTCTTTGGCCAACCAGTTCACCAGGAAATTCGTTTCAAAACCTGGCGCATTGGCGAGCAGCAGGATGCGCAGTTTTTCAGCCGGCATCACATATACCGGTATGGGCTCGATACTGGTGGTTGTATGATCTGTTTGGGTTTCTACTTGATACAGATTGGTGCCCGCATAATAGGTACCGGCCTGCAACTGAAAAACCGTATCGGTATTCGGCGGTATAAGCAGGCTGTCTTGCACCAGGGCCTCCCAGGTCAACTTCAGGATTACCGGTTGGTTCAGGTGATTGCGATAGTGACCAAATACCGTAAGCACATCGCCGAGCCGCAGCAATCGCTTCCAGTCGACCGCTTGAATACCAGCTGGTACAGCGGGTTCATGCCACTGAATATTTGTCGTTCGTAGGGATCTCCAATCTTCTAACGGCAATCCATAGCCGATAATATGCAGGGTATCAATCGCGGCGGGCTGTTCGTATTGGTATTGCCAGTGGGTATAGGCTTTGCTGTTTTCGGGCAATGATTGCAGCAAGTGCGCCAGGCTGTCTTTATCGGTGCCTTCCGTAACAATGATCGCTTGCCGACTGGTACCGTTCTTGCCGGCTTTCTGCTGCGGCGGAAAAAGTAGTAGGATAAAACTGATAAAAATCAGCAGGGTTGCCAGCAATCGACCCAGCAGTCTTTTCTTTTTTGTTCGTTTCCATTCGCGCCAGCACAACCATGCAAAGAGCGGGATTAGGATGACCAACATAATATAGTGAATGGTACCCGGCATTAGTTAGACAGTCCTGTTAGTTGTTGTAAATATTCTTTGGCGGCCGGCGTAGTAGGCGCTGATAAAACCGGTGCCGGTAAACCCGGTGCAGGGTCCAGCAAACTGCCCAACCCATTGGCAGTTTGTCGGATGTCTTCTTTGTTGACCCTGGCCTTTCGCCCAACAGCATCCATCACCCGTAACATGGCTTTGTATTTGGGTAACAAACTAGCCGGTTTTTTACCGGCGGCCGTTGATAATAAGGCAGCGGCTTTCTGCAAATCTCCCAGGTCACCGCGGCCGCCATGGGCGATGTCTTGCAAATTCACGAGGGCGCGTGCGATGTCTTGCTCGGGAGTAGTCACTTTATTTTGTTTGAAGCTGAATCGCGGCGCCATGATTTTGTCTTGGTCACCCGTGCCTCTTTTGGCCGGGTCAAGCGGGGTGGTTTTCACACCGGTTTTGCCGACAAAAACGCGCGATTGTTGTTGCAGGTCTTTTAACAGCCGCAACGCTTTGTATTCATAGGGCAAGGCTTGCTCGGGCTGGTATATGCGCAGTTTAAGTTCTGCATTCCACATTTCAGTAAGTGTGGCCTTCAACTGTTTTTTTGTTTCCGCATCAAAGAAGGTAGCATCTTCGGCCACATCGTGTTGGTGGCTGACTTCACTTAGCACTTTCGCTGCATTGCCAAAATCGGCCGCATCGTTATGGGCTTCGTTTTCCTCATGGTCGTGGTGACCGCCGATATTGGTTTCATCTTCTTCGCCCAAAAATTTTCCGTAGCGCAGCCGCAGCAATTTTTGTTCGCCTCCCAACTCATTGCTTTTTGCATTGTAGGCTTCGGTGCTCAATGTTTTCTTGTCGCGGATGAGTTGCTCTGTTTCGATGATAATCTGTCGCTGGCTGCGGAAGAACTCCGGCTTGATGTCCATGGCCGTAAGCATGCCATCCATGCTCAGCAATTCGGTGGTATCAGGTAAGTGAACGATGCTGATATCAGAACGGGCTGTTTGTTTGCGTTCATCTGTTGCTTCCAGGTAGAAATACAATTCATCACCGCCTTTCAATTGCCATTGGTTGAGATCAAGCACCCGGTTCCATTGAATGTATTCTTTTCCACGAACCAGGCTACTAATGTCAATGCGTTCATTTCTGAAAGTAACTGCTTCACCTGATCCGCTGGCGATGGTGGCGACCAGTTGCGCAGACGCCAGGCCATAGTCATCTCTTAACTGCGACTGAATCATCACCCGAAAGGGCATGCCGGCTTCAATACTGGTTTGGCCTTCGGGCGAACTGATATTCACTACCGGCGGCAAGTCTGGCTTCACGTCAATGGTATAAAAATCGGAGGGCAGTGCATCGGTGTCGAGCCGATAAAATCCCGATTTGTCAATCTTTTTGCTGGCCGCCCAGCGGGTATGGGTGCTATCAACCGCACGCAAGGGTAACACAGTAGAATCGTTAAAGAGCAATTGCATTTTTTGCACCGGCTTATTGGTTTGCAGTGTCCATTGCAGTTCGGCCCCCTGCACAGTTTGCACAGCGAATTGTTTTTGTTCTATAGTTGGCAGGCGGGTGTAGGCGGGTGGCTGGATACGAATAGTAGCGGCCGCCATTTGCAAAGGGATGGGTGGTTTGGTTGTGTTGGCAGTCGACACCTGGCTGTCTGCAGCTTGCTGTAACGCTGTTTGCTTTGCCGGTACGGTGGCCAAGAGGCAAGCAGCGAGACCAGCCGCACAGCAGGTGATAAACAGGTTTTTACTATACGGTTGCGGCGGTTGGATACCTGCCATCGCCTGTTCAACTTTTTCTATTTGCAGATGCTGCAAAAGTGATGTAGGTTGACTAGCAGCAAGGAGCAGGGAACTACTGTCTTCAAGGGAAGGAAAAGATTGATCAAGGCGCGCTGTTACTTCTTCTGTTCCTGTCTTCTTTCTTTGCGCCCACAAAATAGCAGGAACCAAACAGAAGAACACCGGTATCAGTAGCCGAAAATCCTGCCAGCCCCACACTAGTTTAGTGATGACCGCCAACAGCAAGCCAACACCCCATCCCACAGCAAGCAGGGTTAGTTGTTGTTCACGTTGCCAGCGGCGTTGCAGGTTTTGTATGAGGACCGCTCCTTTCATGCCCCGCCTGTTTTTCGGTAACTCAATAATCGCTCTAGCATAAATAGCAATAGCAGCATACCAATCCAATACCAGTCTGGTATCGGCTTTTCTGTTGTCAGTACAGCCGCCTTCGCTGTCGCAGGGGGGAAATCATGCAACTCCGTTTCTTCTACCGGATTGTTTGCTGGCTGCAGGTTTTGGTTCACCAAACCCGCCAACCATTCGGGAAAAGAAGCCGACCAAACGAGTTCGTTCCAGGCGGGATCGAAACGGGAAGAAAAATACAGGCGACCTGCATTGTCGGGCGCGGACCAAAGCACCGGTACACCCTGGGCATTTGACCACCAGACAGTGCCGCGATTTTTATTTTCGGCTATAGATTGCCGGTAGAGTGCCGGCCGATCAGCAGATGGATTCGCCACCGCTTTCAACCAGGAATCTTGTTCAGCAATCGGACCATCGACATATTGCAAAATATGTGTCGCTGTTGTAGTAGCTGGCGCTTTACCGTCGAGCCAGAAAAGCCAGTCGACCGTTATGCCTGGCTGGTAATCTATCATCAACAGTCCGGGCATCTCTGTTCTTTGCAAAGCGGTGAAAGCGGCCTTCAGGTAAGCCGCATCTTTGCTATTAGGATCGGCCTGTATGGCCACCGTGATGTTGACTGCAGTATCGATTTCTTCTGTTCGTTTTTTTGGCAAGAGTTTCCAGTGAAGCTCGTGCGACAAACCTGGTTTGCTGTTGCCAAATCGCTGGCGATCATCGCCTGTAATCAGGTAGAGCGACTGGTCGTCGCGCATTTGCCGGTCGGCCGCATCGAGTAAACTGAAATACGGAATCACGGTGTCGAGGCTATCGGTTTTTGCCGTGAGCAGAGGGAAATCTTTTCGGAAAGCGCGGCGTTGATAGCCTTGCCGCTGCAATGAATCGATTAGGTCAGCATAGGTCGACAAAGCATTGGCGCGAACATCATCGCTGATCAATAACCAGCCGCTGTTTCTAGTCACCGTATTTTTTCTCTTCTGCAAAAGTGGTTTGGCCAGCCAGCAAGCGGCGAGCACAAAGAGCAGACAGCGGACCAGCAGCAATAACAAGTCCTGCAGCTTTCGTTTGCGCGCCACGGCTTTGGCATCTTTTTCTAAAAACCGAACCGTTGGAATAGACAACACGCGCCCCGCGCGACTGCGCCACCAGTGAATCAGCAGTGGAATAAGCATACCCGTTGCAGCCAATAACCATATGGGGGCGCCGAAACTCAACACTCAGGTCGACGTTTTTTGACGTTGTTTTAAAAAATCGGTGATGGCTTCGTTCAAAGGCTGGTTGATGGGCAACAAACGGTAACTGATATTTTTTTCCAAAATTCGGTTGCGCGTTTCCGTTATATAGTCGTCCAGTAGCACAGCAGCCTTCTTAGCTGCGTCAACGCCGCCGTATTCGATGGCTTCGCCGGTTTCAAGGTCGCGAACCGAGGCATAATCGCCAAAATCCATGTTCAACTCCGCCGGCCCCATCAGTTGAAACACAATCGATTCATGTTTGCCCGCCGTCAATTCGTGCAGGAGCTTCAACAATTCATCGCTGTGCTGGTACAGATCGCTGATGAAAATGATCAATTCTTTCTTCGGCAATTTGTTGATCAGCGGCTTGTATAGGTTCTGCGGCACGAAAACACCCCCGGCTTTCACCTGCTCCAACTGGTAAAAAAATCGGGCAAGGTGCCGGGAATCATTTCGCGACGGTATGCTTGTATACTGGCCTTCGCAAAATACCGACAAGCCGATGGCATCCCCCTGGCGATAAGCCAGGTATCCGAGGGCGCCCGCTAACAGTCTTGCATAGTCGATTTTGCGGATGCCGTTTTCTATGTAGTTCATCGATCCACTGGCATCAATCATGATACGCACATGTACACTGGTGTCCATCTCTGATTCGCGCACATAATAACGATCGGAGCGCGCGTACATTTTCCAGTCCATCCAACGCAGGTCATCACCCGGTTGGTAGCTGCGGCACTGACTGAACTCCTGCCCCTGCCCTTTCACGCGACTCTTATTGATACCCGACAAATACGGATCAATAAGCTGCCGCGCCGCCAGTGATAAATTTTTGATCGATAATAATATGTCGGGCGAGGGAAACTGCATACTAGGCCTGGAAGTTTCGCTTAACAGATTTCAGCAGTTCGGCCGATACCATATCAGTGGTGATTTGTTCCGCCTCGGCTTTAAAATTGAGTAAGATGCGATGCCGCAACACGGGGTAGATCATGGTTTGGATGTCTTCGTGCGTAACTGCGTATCGGCCTTTTACCAATGCGCGCGCTTTGGCTGTTAGAATCAAGGCCTGGCCGGCCCGCGGACCTGCCCCCCAACCTACCCATTCTTTTACAAACGCCGTATTGCTGGTAGCCGGGCGCGTATCACGAACCAGGGCGGCTACATAATCAATCAGCTCTTTGCTGATGCTCACTTCACGCACCATCGATTGCAGTTGTAAAATCTCCGCACCACTGATCACCGGATTGATCTGCGCTTTTTGGGTGCCGGTGGTGTTGCCGAGTATCGCCGACTCTTCTGACGCCGATGGATAACCGATTTTTATATACAGCAGAAAACGATCGAGCTGCGCTTCAGGCAAAGGATAAGTGCCTGCCTGCTCAATCGGGTTTTGTGTAGCGAGAATAAAAAAAGGCCGCTCGAGTTGGTGCGTTTTTCCCGCATAGGTGATTTCAAATTCCTGCATCGCTTCCAGCAACGCGCTTTGCGTTTTGGGTGGCGTTCGGTTGATCTCATCCGCCAACACAATATTGGCAAACAACGGGCCCTTGTTGAATTTGAAAAATCGTTTGCCGGTGCTGACATCTTCTTCCAATATTTCCGTACCAATGATATCGGTCGGCATCAGGTCGGGCGTGAACTGGATGCGCCTGAAAGGCAAGTCCACCGCCTGCGACAAGGTTCGCACCATCAGGGTTTTGGCGAGGCCGGGTACGCCTTCCAGGAGGCAATGTCCGCCGGCAAGCAATGCAATGATAATCTCTTCAAGAATATCATCCTGGCCAACAATCTGTTTCTGAATTTCATTTTTAAGCTGCGGCAATTTTCCCAGTAAAGTGCGCAGTGCTGATTCATTCTGTATCAAGTCGCCCATTTTTTAAATACTGTTCTATGAAATACGGCTTATTTTAGCAAACCTTCGAAATCATTACATGACCGGCAATCGTATTGACATTCCTTCAGCAGCGGCTTTCACTTTTGTAAGACTCAAATACCGTTCAGGTGATTGGGATACCGATCAGCGCATGCCCGCGAACCTGCTGAATTCTTTGATTGAATATACTACCATTCCCGTAATACCACAGGAGAAAGTGGTGGAGCTTGCCAGCCGCGAATTATTCAATTACCCTTTTTGTTATATGAGTGGTCATAAGCTGGTACAATTTGACCAAACCGAGGCCTCGCATTTCAAACAATATGTGGAGAATGGCGGATTTGTTTTTGTGGATGATTGCAACCATGATATCGACGGACTATTCGCGCGTTCTTTCGAAGCCCAGATGACCGCGCTGTTCGGTGCCAATGTTTTAAAAAAAATCCCCGCCACCCACCCGATTTACCATTCTTTCTTTTCGTTCGAGAAAGGGCCGCCAAATACCGCTTTTGAATTGAATGGCTGGGGCGACGACCTTATTCACGATTACCTCAAAGCCATTACGATCAATGGTCGCATTGGCGTTTTGTACAGCAATAAAGATTATGGTTGCGAATGGGATTATGATTTTCGCAACAAGCGATTTATGGCCGAAGACAATACAAAATTTGGCATCAATATTATTGTGTATGCCATGACGCCGGCTGGCGCTTAGTTCCAATTGAAATCAAGCGGAATATTCAATCGAAGCGCGATATTTCTTCCCATGGCGAACACACCTTGTCGACCGCTTACCGGGTTGACGGCTGTGTATTTTAACCGGCTCACGGCGCTCTGGTATGACTGATCGGTTATATTCTGTACCGAGATTTGAATAGATGCCCACTTCTTATTTGCATGTTGCAAGTCGGTACCGAGTCCGGCATTCAATAACCAGTACGAGGGCGTATTGGTTTCTGTTTGGTAACCGGTGAACGCATGTTGCTGTGCAAAATTATAATCTGACTCCAGGTGCAGGTACAAATTTCGAATCGTTTTCCCTTCGGGCAATACGGTTACTGCCAGTTCGGAGAACAGCCGCGCTGCCGGAATATTCGGAATATTTTTAGAGCCATCCACCGCTGTGCTGAATTGCGCTCGTGTAACACTGAAAGCATTTTCAAAATGCAGCCAGTCGAGCGGGTGCGGATGGACATCAACACTAATTTCTGTGCCATACAAATTAGCATTGTGCTGGTTGAAGCGAAAAGCCATCCATTGATTGCCTGATTCGGGATCAACAATGATGGAATCTGTTCCTGCTGCCGTTTGCAATTTCTGGTAGAAAATAAAATCCTGCACACGGTTGTAAAACAGGCTCGCTTCCACCGACAAGTGCATGGTATTCCATTCCAGGCCGCCATCCACCTGAAAACTGGTTTCACTTTTTAACTGGCGATCGCCAATTTCATAACGATTGGTTCCTTCATGCGCGCCATTGCTGGCCAATTCAGCGAGCGAAGGGGCGCGGAAACCACGCGCGATATTTAGTTTCAGGTTCAGGGGTTTGGTCAGTGCATAGGCAATACCGGCGCTGCCTGATACATTGGTAAAGTTGCGACTGAAGGCTTGGAACTTGGGTTCATTGTCGATCGACATCGCGTTGCTATTGATGTGCCGGTTGTCGAGCCTCAGCCCACCGCTGAACGAAAATTTATCTTTATGGTATTGCGTGTAGCCGAAAGCGCCGATGTCAAAAACACGGTAGTCAGGAATCAACACTTCATGCGCGCGATTGGTATTGGTTTGGTACATGCCATTGAGGCCAGCCGCATATTTCCAATACTTATTCACCGAAGGCAGGTTGAGCCGCGCCGCATAGGTAGCAGTTTTCAAATCGAAATAAGCGTCGGGAGTTTTTGGTGCATCGGGGTCACCAAATTCCTGGCGCTGGTTGCGTTGCAAGCCGACCGTTACTTCCAGTTGTGATCCACCGAGGTGGAACATATTTTCACTCGAGATCTTGGTATGCTGAATGTGTTGGTAGGGCACTTGCGGATCGATCGATGTAAAATCGCTTTTAGTGGCAGTTGTTTCATTGCCACCAGGCAATGCTTTCAGAAAATGGCCCTGGTCATCGCGCTCGCCTTCTACCATGCCGGTATGCTGGTTGAAGTAACTGGCAAGTATATGCGAATAACCCCATTTGCCGCTGTACCCGAGCATGCCACCGACATTTTTTTGGTAGAATTTGCTGTTGTACACGTAACCATCGTATTTGTTCTGGTAATCGTGTGCGGCTTTGTAAGAGCCGTAGGCGTTCCAGTTAAAACCATTCTTGGTACCGCCGAGGTTGCCATAAAATCCGCGCAGTGCATTGTTAGATTGGTATTCGGTGCCGAGGCTGCCGTTGATCTTGCCTTCGGTGGTGGGTCGCTGCGAGATGATATTAATCACGCCGGCCAAAGCATCGCTTCCATAGAATAATGAAGCGGGGCCTTTCAATACTTCGATGCGTTGAATGGAATAATCATCCACTTCAATGCCGTGTTCATCACCCCATTGTTGGCCTTCTTGTCGAACGCCGTCGCTCACCGTAACAACGCGGTTATAACCGAGCCCGCGGATAAAGGGTTTCGAAATCGCGGGACCAGTACTCAGCACCGACACACCCGGTATGGACTTCGAAAGTGCTTCCATGGCGTTGCTGGAAACGATTTTTTGTAAGTCCTCGCGTTTCACCACGTCGATAGGTTGCGGCGTTTGTTTCACTTTCATGGCCGATGATACACCGGTTACGATCACCGCCTGGTTTTCGACGATGCGCGGCTCGAGCGAAAAACTGGTATCGAGACTATTGTTGAAGGCGATGGTTTCAACAATACTGGCAAAACCCTGGTAGCTGACTTCCACCAGGTAGTTGCCATTGCGGAGACCGCCGATAAAAAATTGTCCGCCGGTATTGGTCACCGTACCGCGTTTCAGTTCTGGCAGGTAGATCGAAGCGCCGGCCAGGGTCTTGCCATTGGCGGCATTGACGACTTTGCCGGAAAAGCCTGAACGACCAGATTGCGAAAAAACAGCGGAAACCCACAAGAAAGCCAATAAGAAGAGGAAAAATCGCATCACTACCATCGGTTGAATAATCACCAAAAATGCAACAATAGTTCAAATAAAATGCAACAACAGTTCATTTTTTCAATTTACCCTAGAATTATGTGATAAATACCGCAAGAACTGCAAAATCGCAAACCCACCCGACGGGTACTACCCGTCGGGTGCAACCCGTCGGGTGGAAAATATGGCCGCAATAGTCGACCTTTGCGCGATGGTTAAGTTGGAGAAGCCGAATATCAGGGAGTTGAGCCTGGAAGCGTTGACTACTTTTTTTACCGAAAGAGGCGAGCCGGCCTTTCGCGGCAAGCAGGTATATGAGTGGCTCTGGCTCAAACCGGTGCTGTATTTCGACGACATGACCAATCTCAGCAAGGGCCTGCGCCAGCAACTCGCCGATCATTTTTCGCTACCGGCCTTGAAAGAAGACCTTACCCAGCACAGCGAAGATGGTACCTTGAAAAGCCGTTTCAAGACCTTTGATGGCCACCTGGTAGAAGGGGTTTTGATTCCCACCGACGAACGGCGCACAGCCTGTGTGTCGTCGCAGATCGGTTGTTCGTTGAGTTGTAAATTCTGCGCCACCGGTTATATGGATCGCCAACGGAATTTAAGTTTCGATGAAATTTACGATGAAGTGGTGTTGATCAATCGCCAGAGCGAAGCTGTGTACGGCAAAAAACTCAGCAATATTGTTTTCATGGGCATGGGCGAGCCCTTGCTCAATTACAAAAATGTGCTGCGAGCGATCGACAAAATCACCTCGCCCGAAGGCTTGGGTATGAGTCCGCGGCGCATCACGGTGTCAACAGCCGGCGTAGCCAAGATGATTCGTCAATTGGGGGATGACAAAGTACGTTTCAAACTCGCTTTGTCGCTGCATGCCGCCAACGATGCGAAGCGCCATGAGATCATGCCCATCAACGACAGCAACGATATCAAAAGCCTGGTGGACGCCCTCAATTATTTTTACCAGCAAACGGGCAATGAAATCACCTTTGAATACATCCTCTTCAAAGACTTCAACGACAGTTTGAAAGATGCCGAAGAACTGGTGCAGGTCTATCGCCGCGTACCGGCCGACCTGATTAATATCATCGAATACAACCCCATCGATGCGGCTAGTTTCCAGAAACCCGAAGAGGAGAAAGTAATGCAGTTCATGCAGTACCTCGAAAAGAAAGGGGTAAACGTGCGGTTGCGGCGTAGCCGAGGGAAGGACATTGATGCCGCCTGCGGACAACTCGCCAACAAATAATGCTTTAACATTTCTTATCGAAAACGGGTTAAACCCGGTGGCTGTTTTTTCGTCCTATAAACAAAAGGACATGAAAAAAATATTTGCAACAATAGCCATGGGGTTGATACTGAGCGGTGCCATGGCGCAAGACAGTACCCAGCTCAAAAAAGGCCCCCACCATGGCAAGCACTTTAATCGCGCCTCTTTTGCCGATCTACAGTTGACGGCAGACCAGAAAAAGCAATTGGCGCAATTGCACCAGGAGCACCACGAAAAAGTGATGGCCATTCTTAGCCCTGAACAGAAAGCCAAATTGGCACAGCGAAAAGCAGATCGCCAAAAAGCGTTTGCTGCTAACAGCGAAAAGCGTTTCGAACACCTGAAAAAGGCATTGAAGCTGACCGATGATCAGGCAGATAAAATGAAAAGTTTGAACGAGAAATACCGCGAAGAAGCGGGATTGATCCGTGCTAACAAACAATTGGCAGAAGCACAGCAACGTGTACAATTGCAAAAGCTGTCTGCCGACCATCGCAGTGAAGTGAATGCCATGCTCAGCGCCGAGCAGCAGGAAACCCTGAGACAATTAAAGCAACACCCTAAGAGGACGGTTCGGTAAATAGACATAAAGGCCGCCATTGGGCGGCCTTTATTTTTGCAAATTCATTTCGCTATCAGGGGCGCGTGAACCAAAGCATGTCAATGCTTCCATCACCACCACTTACATGTTGTAACTTAAGCAGGCTGGAACTTGATTCCAATACTTCCCAGTCTTCGTTCAATTCCTCCAGCGGGTCGCCACTCGTAAAGGCCAGCACCAATTTCTTTTTGCTATCATCTGTTCCACTCGCATAGGTGCCCGTAACCGATGATCCACTTTTCGTGGCCGTTACCACATTGTTGCTGAAGCTGAAAACATAACCAGTGAAATCGCTGGTTTCATCCACTTCACCTTCCATAAAATGGCTGATTACCCAATTGCCGCTTAAGGTAATGGAATTGTCGGCGGGTTTGTTATCGTCTTTTTTACAAGCGCTGAGGCAAACCACCAGACTCGCGGCTGCCAGGATCATTTTAAGCATATAGGTTATTTATGTAGAAATAAAGGCTTTGTGTACCTTTGGCCCTCATCCTGTTGCAATAACAGCAAAAATTATGCATGAAGAAGACAAACGGTTTCGAAAAATTTGCTAAAAAAAAGGCCGGCACCATTAAAGAAGGCTTCAAAAAAGAAAAACGGGCCTTCAAAAAAGAAATCAGCCGCGAAATAGAACAGCAAAAAGCCGAAGCCAGTAAGCGAAAATCACCTACCGGCGACCGTTTCCGCAAACCGGAACCAGCCGGCAAAACGACCAGCAATCGCCAATCAGGGGCCACCCGCGGTGAAAGACAAGCAGGGACCACACAAACCGCCAGGCAACCATTTACAGGTAAACAATCGGGTACAGCAAAACAAGCAAGTACTGCAAAACAAGCTGGTGCAACGCAACATATTGGTGCCGCAAGTGCTGCTAAAACAGGCATTGTAAAAACAGCAAGCGCCAAATCAGTCAGCACCAAATCGCCCGCCCCCAACGAAAACAGCGCCCTCATGCCGCTGAACAAATTCATCGCCCATGCCGGCATCTGTGCACGGCGCGATGCGGCCGCCCTCGTTAAAACCGCAGTGGTGTCGGTAAATGGAACCATCATCACCGAACCAGGCTTCAAGGTGAGCGCCAAAGACGAGATCAAAGTAAATGGCAAGAAGATCCATCTTAGCCAGGAACTCGTATATATACTGTTGAATAAACCGAAGGATTATATCACTACGTCCGACGATCCACACGGCCGTAAAACCGTACTCGATCTCATCAAAACGGCAACCACTGAAAGGGTGTATCCCGTGGGACGGCTCGATCGAAATACCAGTGGTGTTTTGTTGCTGACCAATGATGGTGATCTCGCGCAGCAACTGTCGCATCCCAAACACGAGGTAAGAAAGATTTATGAAGTGCGATTGGACAAAGCCTTGACAAAGGCCGACTTTGAAAAAATTCTCGAAGGCATTACCCTCGAAGATGGTTTTGTACGGCCCGACGCGGTTGGCTATGCCGACCCGCGCGATAAATCTGTTATCGGCATCGAAATCCACAGTGGCCGCAACCGCATCGTGCGCCGCATTTTTGAACACCTGCACTATGATGTGCGCGGGTTGGACCGGGTGATGTTCGCCGGACTCACCAAGAAAAATGTGAACCGCGGCAAATGGCGCTTACTCACGGAGAAAGAAGTTCGCTTACTCAAACATTTCAACAAAAAATGAAACCCGAAATACTGGTTGATGCCGAAGGATTTGTAGCAGTGAACAAACCCGCAGGTTTATTGTCCATTCCCGACCGTGAACAATCTGCAGAATCGCTCAAAGACATCCTGCGACAACAATACGGTGAGATATACACCGTGCACCGCCTCGATCGCGATACCAGTGGGGTCATCCTTTTCGCCAAGAACGAAGAAATGCACCGCTGGCTGTCGAAACAGTTTGAAAGCCGTACCACCCAAAAAATTTACAATGGACTGGTGCTTGGCAAAGTGTATGAAACCGAAGGACTGATAGATCAACCCATTGGTGAGAACACGAGCAAGAAGGGGCAGATGACGGTAACCCGACTGGGCAAGCCTGCACAAACCATCTACAAAACCCTGGAAACATTCACCAAGTTCAGTTGGATGGAATTCAATATCCTCACCGGCCGCACGCACCAGATCAGGGTTCACATGAAACATTTCGGACACCCCATTGTTTGCGATCCCTATTACGGTGATGCACAACCGATTTTGGTTTCTTCGCTCAAAAAAAATTACAAGCTCGCCAAAAACGAGTTAGAAGAAAAACCCATTCTCAACCGCCTCGCCCTGCATGCGCGTGCCCTTCGCTTCACCGATATGCATGAAAAAGAGGTGCTGGTCGAAGCACCTCTTCCGAAAGATATAAGAGCCACACTAGCTCAGCTCAGAAAATAATCTGGTTATTTATCCTGCCGGTACACCACGCCTTCTTTCATCACAAATCGAACTTTACCCATGGCGTTGATGTCTTTCGTAGGGTCACCGTCCACTGCAATGATATCGGCCATTTTGCCTGCTTCCAAGGAACCTAAACTTTCACTGGCCCCCAGCAGGTCGGCCGCTGAAACGGTTGCCGATTGAATCGCTTCCATCGCCGGCATACCCGCTTCGGTCATGTACACAAATTCCATCCAGTTTTTCCCATGCGCATACACGCCCGCATCGGTACCAAAAGCAATCTTGACGCCGGCCTTGTAGGCTTTGGCAAAAGTGGCCTGGATTTTAGGCCCAATGGCCAATGCCTTGGGCACCACCATATCTGTATAGTAGCCGGGAATTTTGGCACTGTCGGCCGCTGACCTGCCGGCAATAATAGTGGGCACATAATAGGTGCCCATCTTCTTCATCAGCTCCATGCCTTCTTCGTCCATCAGGGTGCCGTGTTCAATGGAATTCACGCCTGCACGCACGGCGCGTTTGATGCCTTCTGCACCATGCGCGTGTGCAGCCACTTTGAAACCATAATCCTGCGCAGCACTTACAATGGCTTTTATTTCTTCTTCGGTAAATTGCGGATTGGATCCATTTTTCGCCTGGCTCAATACACCCCCTGTTGCAGTAATCTTGATACAATCCGAACCATCTTTGTAGCGTTGGCGAACCGCGTGATACGCATCGGCGGGGCCATTAATAACGCCTTCCGCCGGCCCGGGATCACCCATTAAATCTTTGCGATAGCCATTGGTGGGATCTGCATGTCCGCCGGTGGTTCCAATGGCTTTACCCGCGGTAAATACCCGCGGACCCTGTACCTCGCCGCGCGCAATCGCATTACGCAAAGCGATATTCACGCCACTGCCGCCGAGGTCGCGCACAGTGGTGAAGCCCGATTGCAACGTAATATTGGCAAACTTGATGGCGCCAAAAGCCACTTCGGCCGGGTTCTGGGTAAAGCGATCTGCCGCTGCCCCCTTTTTTGTTTCGCCTTCGAGGTGAACGTGCATATCGATCAAACCCGGCATCACGGTTTTGTTTTTCAGGTCGATCAGTTTATCGCCCGATCCCGGTTGTGCATAACCGTTAGTAACCGACACAACTTTCTTTCCTTCCACCACAATGGTCATGGAAGGCAGCATTTTTCCGGTTTTAACGTCGACTAGTTGTCCGCAGTAAATCAATGTCTTCTGCGCGATCCCCGCATACGCACCCAACAATAAAGTGGCTACGATAAACCATTTTTTCATAAACAGTAAAAAGTTAGTGATCGAAAAGCTACTAACCTTTTACTGTTTGAGGTGGATACTGATTAACCTAGTTGAGGTCGGCTTCGGCCTGAACCAGTGAATCTGTGGTAACCTGTACCCGAAAACCCGTAAGTGTTTTCAGGGTGTCGAAGCTGATGGGTTGGCTATTGGCATTCCACAATACGGGGCTCTTGGTGAGGGTGCCCGTTGCGCCATTGATGGTACCCAGGTCGGCGTAGATGGAATCACGTTGTAAAACACTGTCGTATTTTACAATGGCGGCGGGGTATTCTTGGGTAGACAAACGGAATGAATCCTTCAACGCCAATTCCATAGAGATACCGCCGGTCGACAACTCATTGATCTTTACGGTGCCGGCATTTTTCGGCATACCGCTGGTATCGTTCACCAGGACCAGTTGCGAAGTTTGCAAGTTGGGAGTTGCGTCATCATCATTTGAACAGGCCACCACGCCTGTTGCCAGTCCTGCCAACAACAGGTACGTTACTGCTTTTGCTTTCATGTACGATCAAAATTTGGTTCGAGCAACACAAACCAAAATGGGGCCGGATGGTCAGTAAAATTGTTAAAACAATTTTACTTGTTTAAGGTTTAAGGTCTAAGGTTTAAAGTTGCTACCGCCTGTGTAGAATTCTCAACAAAAAGGCAACTTGCATTTGATGCAAGTTGCCTTTCTATAAGATTCCTCGCCCGCGGAATTGTTCCTCGCCCGCGGAGCAACCTTATACCTTAGACCTTAAACCTTACACTGCGGCAGCGGGTTAATTCTGATTAGGCTGTGGCGTGTACCGCAAATATGGTTTCACCACTTTTACGCCCTTGGGGAATTTTTTGATAGCGTCTTCGGTGCTAACGGCTGGAACAACGATGACGTCGTCGCCCGCTTTCCAATCGGCCGGTGTAGCCACACTGTAATTCGCCGTGAGTTGCAGTGAGTCGATCACGCGCAATACTTCGAAGAAATTTCTGCCGGTAGAGGCGGGATAGGTGATGATGAGTTTTACTTTTTTATCGGGCCCGATGATGAAGAGTGAACGAACCGTTGCTTTTTCAGAAGCATTCGGATGGATCATATCATACAACGTTGCCACCTCGCGCTTGTCGTCGGCGATGATGGGGAAATCAACCGTGCAACCCTGGGTTTCGTTGATATCATTGCGCCAACCAAAATGGCTGTCGATCGGGTCAACACTCACCGCCAACACTTTCACGCCGCGTTTGGCGAACTCCTCTTTCAGCTTGGCCGTTTTGCCGAGCTCTGTGGTGCACACCGGGGTATAATCCGCGGGATGCGAAAACAATACGCCCCAGCCATCACCCAGGTATTCGTAAAAATCAATCTCTCCTTCTGTTGTAACGGCTTTGAAATTGGGTGCCGCATCCCCCAGTCTTAAGCTCATATTGAACGTTTTTATCTGTGGACGGCTAAATTACACAATTCCTACAAAACTTATAGGAATTAAATTTTCCTACCGCCCGCTTTGTTGATCGCCGACTTGCCGAAACGGTCTTTTACCGCGTCGATCGCTTTGTAGAGTTCGGCTTTTTTGCCCTGGTCGTGGAAGAGGTTGGTTTGTTTGGCTTCGGCCGTTAACTCACTGGCTCTCAAGCCAATAAGCCTTACAGAATTTCCTTTTCTGTAGTGTTGATGGAACAATTGTTTGGCGAACAGCAGAATTTCGTCGTCGTAAAAAGTATAGGGCACGCTGGCCTGCTTGCTGCTGGTTTCGAAATCGTGGTAGCGGATTTTCACCGCAATACAACCCGCCATTTGGTTGTCTTTGCGCAGTTCATAGCCGATTTTTTCGCTCATGCGCGTGATTTCAGCCAATAGAAAATCGGTATCGGCGATGTCTTCGTGAAAGGTGTTTTCGGTCGATACCGACTTCGCTTCGTGGTATGCATCAACCACCCCATGGTGAATGCCATTGGCTTTTTGCCAAAGGGCGCGGCCCCATTTACCGATATGCCTTGCCAGCAGGTCAGGATTGGCCGTGCGCAATTCATAAATGGTTTCTATGCCGATTTGCAACAGGTCGCGGTAACTGTGCGCGCCCACGCCGGGAATTTTATTTACCGACAGCGGATCCAAAAAATCATTTTCCTTTCCCGGCTCCACAAAAAGATAGCCATTGGGTTTGGCGGCATCGGTTGCGATTTTCGCAATCATTTTATTGCTGCCCATGCCGAAAGAAATCGGCAGCGCGGTTTTGTCGATGATTTGTTGTCTCAACCGGATGGTCCACTCGAGGGGTTTGAAAAAACGATCCATGCCATTCAGGTCGATATAGAATTCATCGATGCTGGCTTTTTCAAAAACCGGTGCGTTGTCGGCGATCAATTCGGTAACGAGGCGGGAGTAGTGGCTGTAGGCGCCGCGGGTGGCGGGGATGACGGTCAACTGCGGACAAAGCTGCCTGGCTTTGCGCATGGGCATGGCTGAGTGCACCCCGAATTTGCGGGCTTCATAACTGCAGGCAGCCACCACGCCGCGGTCGCTGTGCCCGCCCACCGCGAGCGGCAGGCCTTTGAGCGCGGGGTTGAGCAGGGTCTCTACCGACACAAAAAAAGCATCCAGGTCAAAATGCGCGATCATCCCGCCAAATATACACCCGACGGATAGTACCCGACGGGTAGTACCCGTCGGGTAAAACCTACCTTCGCCACATGCACCGCTTGAAACAGCAACTTTCGTCCATTTACCCCCTGACCGACGAGGCCTGGGCCGATATGCAGTTGATCTGGACTCCGCTGCAAGTGAAACGCAAGGAGATACTGACCGCAGCCGGCGAAACGGAGAAATACCTGTATTGGGTAACCGAAGGTGTGCAGCGCGGTTATCATCTGCATCATCAAAAAGAAGCCACGGTCTTGTTTAGCTATCCCCATTCATTCTCCGGCATCCTCGACAGTTTCCTATTGCAGCAACCCAGTCGTTATTACCTCGAAACAATAACCGCCAGTTGTTTTTTACGCACCAGCTACCAGCAATTAGAAAAATTACGCCTGCAACACCCATGCATAGCCGAAATCATGTATCGGTCGTTGTGCCAGGTGTGTGCCGGCACGCTCGAACGACAAATAGAACTGATGATTTATACCGCCGAAGAAAAATTCAAAACACTGCTCACTCGCAGTCCGCATATCCTGCAGCTCGTACCACAAAAATACCTCGCCTCTTATCTCGGCATTGACGCCACCACCTTCAGCAAGCTGCTGGGTACCGTAAAACTTTCCTGAAAACCATGTAGCACAGCCATGTAAAGTCCGTTGCGAAACAGTGCCTGAAAATCTTGGTGCAGACCAAGATTCAGCAACAAAGCCAGCCATAGCTTTGCAAAAAATCAATCATGCAAACAACCGCTTTTCTCCAATTGCTGAAAGACAGTTCCCTTCAACTACTGGCATTTGCCGATGAACTGCGGCCGCAATACAGCATCGAAATACTTGAAACTGCCGATGGCCCAGGCCGCTGGAACTGCATCCAGGTGCTGGAACACCTCAACAGCTATTACCGCTACTATTTTCCGCTTTTTGAGAAGGAATTTGACAGGAAAATGACAGCCTCCCGGCAGCAGCCCCCGAGCGATTACCGGGCAAGTTGGTTGGGCGGCTACCTGACCCGGTCGATGCTCCCCAAGCAAAATGCGCTCGCGCTCAAGATGAAAGCTTTTAAAAACCATTCGCCGGTAGCAGGTATGGATGCCAACAAAGTGATTGCTGAATTTATTGGCCAGCAACGCCGATTGATTGAGTTGATCAATCGCGCGGCGGCGGTTGATCTCCGGTCCATCCGTATTGGCATCAGCATTGCGCGTTGGGTGAAATTACCGCTCGGCGATCTGCTCTCGTTTTTGGTGGCGCACAACGAACGACATCATTTTCAAATGGAAAAACTATTGGGGCTGGCCCATCTGCCATTTGCATTGGAGCAGGAGTGGTCCAAAAAAACGGTCGGAACTTGAATGGGCCATGCCCGGTCTACCGTCAGTTGGCCTCCACCCGACGGGTACTACCCGTCGGGTAGTACCCGTCGGGTAGTACCCGTCGGGTAAAAAGTTCAGGCGTACAAATCGAGCAAGCCGTCGGGTAGATTGAGGTAAACGAGTCGGGCCGGCTGGTCCACTTTTACCAGGGTGCTATCATTTACCGGTAGCAGGGCCTCATTACCCTTGAAATCAATGCGGCACAAGACCTGGTGCGGCTGTTCAATGACTTCCAAAATCTCGCCGAGGTTCTCACCCGCATGTACAACCGAAAAGCCGAGTAAAGACACCGGTGCCGAAGCGGCAGCGTGTTTTTTAAAATCCGCTTCTTCCAGCCATACCGGTCGCTGGTTCAGTTTCAGGGCCGCCTCACGGTTGTCGACACCATCTAATTTGAGATAGATTTCTGTATCGCTTTTTGCGCGCGCCGACACCAGGAAATAAGGCAGCAATTCACCTTTGCGCATTTCTACAAAGATTGCTTCCAGGTCTTTGAGCGCTGTTTTTTTTCCGAGGGCATGTTGCAGCACTACTTCGCCCTGCGTGCCAAAACTGCCAACTATTTTACCAATGGATAGATAATTCACGAAGGCGAAAGTAAGGAAACCTTAATACAGATTTCCGCTTATCGATGCTTTTGAAATCTCACCGGTACACGAACAGGAACTCTTTGCAATCTATTATAAAATGGGGTATAGGGTCTTAACTTAGTTGCCAATATCATCAGTCATCATGAATCTCGATGCCATCGCAGAACTATACCCCGACTTCGACCTTTACGCCCTCGAAAAACTTAACCTCTGCCATGCGCAATGCGAACGCCAGGAACACCTCATCAACCACGAGGGCCGTATTATTTACAGCCTGCCGGCGAACACCGATACAGATTCCTACTTCACCAATTTCACCTGGCGCAATAATGAAAAATTATTGGAAGCCCTCGACCAGCAAATAAATGTTTGGTGGCAAGGCAAGATCCATACAGAAGTAAAAAAGCCTCGTAAAGAAGGAAGCCCAACCGCTATCAGCTACACCCTCTTCACTGTCAACCATGGTGCACCTGAACAGTTGCTGCCCAATGAACAAATTCTGGGGGTCGAAGCAATTGGACCATCAAAACTCTTACTACAAGTCGCCGTGAACAATTCGGGCCCCATAACCGAAACCGACCTTTCCATCTTTGATACCAACAGCCGCCAGCAAAAAATCATCGCTCGCATTCCTTTTGAATCATCACCCCTACAACCTGCTTTTTATGTCCACGCTGTTTTGGGCCTTCAGTTCTTGTTTTCCGTCAAAATAAAAACAGTGCCCGCCGCGGAAGGCGATTACCAGCACCCGATATATCGATTGTTCAACAATTGCGGCGACCCTCTATTGCCTTTCGATACTACTATCGGTCAAAATGGCGAAACAACCTGGTTCGAACCCAATAAACAAGGTTTGGGTATTTGTTATCGACTACTACCCGAAGTGATTCACATCAATATCAGTTTTTATCATCCACAGTATGCCGTCTGTAATGTATTGATCAACCAACAGGGCCGCGTGTATGGTGAATTCTATCATGTCGCCGGACAAATACCCAGCGCCGTAGGCAAGTCATCCACCCGCCATCCCAAATGGATCAACAAAAAATTACTTTGCTTGTCGCTCCCCGACAACAATAACCCCTACCCTTGCCTGGTGTTCGTAGACCAGCAAGGCAACCGCATCGAAACGCCCTACGAATGCCCCTGGATTTTCGCTTTTGTATCGCGCGCATTGATTACCGATAAAACCATTTTCGGCGGCACTTGCATAACTGTATTGGATAAGGAAAGGATGGTTCGGTTGATTGATTTCGAGGGGAAAGAAATACCCGGCACCCAGCCCATTCCCTTTAGCAGTTTAATGATCAACTACACCAAACTCTTCATCGAACAAAAGGCCGGCCAGCTTGAATCATAGCAATCGCCTAGAACACAGCCTCCAAAACGCAACCACCGAACAAAGCATAAAAAAATCCCGGGCATAACCCGGGATCTCAATACTATACACTGCTGACGAACTTACTCAGCGGCTGCACCACCCTCAGGGCGGGGCTGCGGACGGCGGGGACCGTTGTAGTTGCCGCCCATCGGACGACGACCGGTTCCCTGGCGTTGCTTGCGATTTTCGTCGGCGCGCTTCTTCAACTGGGCTTCGTGTTCCTTGTGCCAAACTTCAAATTTGGTCATCGCGGTAACATCATCGAACAGTCCCAGTTTCACGCCACGCAGCAGATGTTTCAGGTACAATACGCCTTTGAACGACAAAATCCGGCGAACTGTATCGGTTGGCTCTGCACCCTTGTGCAGCCAATCCAGCGCACGCTGGCGGTCCAACTGAATAGTGGCAGGAACGGTCAACGGGTTGTAAGTACCGATCTTTTGAATGAATTTTCCATCTCTGGGTGCACGGGCGTCGGCCACAACGATGAAGTAGAAGGGCCTCTTCTTACTCCCGTGACGCTGCAATCTCATTTTAACTGGCATCGTAAATAAAAATTTAAATGCGTGAATAAATAGGGTTTCTTTGATAAGGACTGCAAAAGTAGCTATCCTGCTGATACCTGCAAACTAAATAAATTATTAAGAATTTTCAAAAGACTATCTACGGCCAAAACCGCCCATACCAGGCATTTTTCCGCCCATTGGCATCTTATTCATCATTTTCATCATGTCTTTCATTTGCTCAAACTGCTTCATGAAAGCGTTTACATCGGCCATTTCTTTGCCGGCGCCGAGCGCAATCCGCTTGCGGCGGCTCTGGTCAATCACATCGGGGTTGCTCCGCTCATAGGGCGTCATGCTGTTGATCATCGCTTCGATGCCCTTAAACGCATCGTCGCTGATGTCGATGTCCTTCACGGCCTTGCCCACCCCGGGAATCATCCCCAGTAAGTCTTTGATATTACCCATCTTCTTGATCTGTTCCAATTGCTGCTTGAAATCGGCAAAATCAAACTGGTTCTTCCGGATTTTTTTCTCCAGCTTCTTGACTTCGGCTTCGTCGAACTGGGCCTGGGCACGCTCCACCAGGGTGGTAATATCACCCATGCCGAGTATCCGCTGGGCCATCCGCTCGGGATAGAAAACATCGAGGGTATCGAGCTTTTCGCCGCTGCTCACAAACTTGATGGGCTTGTTGACCACGTACTTGATCGACAAAGCCGCACCACCGCGGGTATCACCGTCGAGCTTGGTCAACACCACCCCCGAAAAATCGAGCCGCTCGTTGAAGGCCTTGGCCGTATTAACCGCGTCCTGGCCGGTCATGGAATCGACCACAAATAATATTTCCTGCGGATTGACCGCTGCTTTTATATGAGCCACCTCGGTCATCATGGCCTCGTCGACCGCCAGGCGACCGGCCGTATCGATGATCACTACATTTTTGTTGCGGCTGCGGGCTTCAGCCACCGCCTTGCGGGCAATGTCGACCGCGTCTTTGTTCTCGGGCTCGCTGAATACATCCACCCCAATTTGGCCGCCAAGTACTTTCAACTGATCGATCGCCGCCGGGCGGTAGATATCTGCCGCCACCAGCAGGGGGCTCAGGCCCTTCTTGGTCTTCAGGTAACTGGCCAGTTTGCCGCTGAACGTGGTTTTACCAGAACCCTGCAAACCCGCGATCAGGATCACCGCCGGGTTGCCCTTGGCATTGAAGGGGCTTTCGGCACCGCCCATCAACTGCACCAGTTCGTCTTTCACAATCTTGACCATGAGCTGGCCCGGGCTAACCGCCGTCAGCACCTTTTCGCCCATCGCTTTGTCCTTGATGGTATCGGTAAATTCTTTGGCAATTTTATAGTTCACATCGGCATCTACCAGGGCGCGGCGGATCTCTTTCACCGTTGCCGCCACATTCAATTCGGTAATACGCCCCTCGCCCTTAATCTGTTTAAAGGCCGATTCTAATTTCTCACTTAATGATTCAAACATGTCATAATATTTAAGGTTTAAGGTCTAAGGTTTAAGGTTGGTTCCTCACGCGTGCAACAAACCCGCACGCGGTAGCAACTTTAAACCTTACACATGAAACCCTAAACAACAAGCAGGCCACTGGCGTACGCCAGCGGCCTGCAAATATAGTTCAGTGCGAAGAATTACACGCCCAGGTAGGTGCGCAATTCGCGACTGCGGGAATTGGCTTTGAGTTTGGTGAGGGCCTTGTCTTTGATCTGGCGCACGCGTTCGCGGGTCAGGTTGAATTTTTCGCCGATATCTTCCAGGCTCATGGGATGATCTACCCCGATGCCAAAGAAATAACAGATCACTTCTTTCTGGCGCTCGGTGAGTACCTGCATGGAACGGGCGATCTCCTGGGTCAGGCTCTCGTCGTGTTCAATGTTTTTATCCGTACGCTCGGCATTGGGATTCTCGAAGATATCGATCATCGTATTGTCTTCACCTTCGGCCAGGGGGGTATCCATGCTGAGGTGACGGGCCGACATATTCATGGTAGCACGTACTTCTTCCAGGTCCATTTGCAGCACATCGGCCAGCTCTTCGGCACTGGGCTCGCGCTCATATTCCTGTTCCAATTGGGTATATGCTTTCTGGATGCGATTGGTGAGGCCCACTTTGTTCAGGGGCAATCGCACAATCCGGCTCTGCTCGGCCAGGGCCTGCAGAATGCTCTGGCGAATCCACCAAACGGCATAGGAGATAAATTTAAAACCACGGGTTTCGTCAAAACGCTGGGCAGCCTTGATCAAACCGAGGTTGCCTTCGTTGATCAGGTCGGGCAAGGACAAACCCTGGTTTTGGTATTGTTTGGAAACAGATACCACAAAACGCAGGTTGGCGCGCGTCAGCCGGTCGAGGGCGCGCTGGTCGCCCTGCTTGATCAGCCGGGCAAGCCGCACTTCTTCTTCGGGACTGATCAGTTCTACCTTGCCAATTTCCTGGAGGTATTTTTCAAGACTCTGCGATTCGCGGTTGGTAATCGACTTCGAGATCTTGAGCTGACGCATACTCATACACGGATGGTTTTTAGGGTGTTATCGCCTTTGCTGCGATGGTTCTTTGCCTATTAAAACGCAGGATGGGCTATTTTCTTGCATAAACCGGCAGCCCGTTTCGCCCCTTCCTTTCACAACTTGTTAACAGCAGGGAAGTCCGCGGGTGATTTCACCCCCGATAAATGGCTGATTTTCAGCAATAAGCTGCAATTTTTACCAACAGTTTGCTTTCTATTGGCCATTCAAAAAAATACCATCGGCAGAATTTTGCAAATACATTTAATTCAATATTATTGCAGCGATTGTACTTTTTAAGACAGTCATAGACAGGAGATGAAGAAACAACAGTATACCCTTGAATATCCGGTTAGGTGTTCCCCCAATATATTGTACGAATTCCTTAGCACGCCGGCTGGCCTGCAGGAATGGTTTGCCGATAAAGTGGATGAGCGCGACCAGGTTTTCAGTTTTTCTTGGAGCGGTTCTACCGATAAGGCCGAAGTACTGGAAAGTGAAGAAAACAGTTTCATTCGCTTTCACTGGCTGCATGCCCCCAAGGACGAATATTTTGAGTTCCGGATTGAAAAATCAGATGTTACCAACCAGACCATCCTGGTGATCAACGATTTTGCCGAAAAGAAAGAAATCAAAGACGCCGGACAACTTTGGGCCTACCAGGTCAAAGACCTGTTTCATCGTTTGGGTAACTGATCAGTTCCAACCAATCATTGAACGATTTTTCGAGAAAAGCAGGGATGGCTTCCAGTGCGTCTATCGGCATCTTTTTGGCCAGTTTTACAAAAGGCGCTTTTACCAGCAACGAAGCCCATTCTTCCCTTGTATTTGCTGCGAAAGACAACAGGTTTGTTTCCTTGAAATTATGTTCCCACGGTGATGCATGCACGCAGATATACAATGCATCGGTTAAGTCGGCATTCGTTGTATTCAACAAGCGATGCAGCACCTGCTGTTGCAAAGGACCACTCACCAGCAGTGTAGAGGAAAAGAAATTTCCCCACCACATAAACTGCCGAATAACCATCATTTCATCGGTTTCAAAAACACGGGGATAGTCGAGCACCAACCAAGGGAGTCCGCCGTATTTTTCACCGCGTGAAATCTTGGGCGGATAGTTGAAACAGATCGCCGGCAGTTCGCTACGCCGCGCTACCATCGTTGCTACTTGCTGTTCGCTGATGGCGCCCAATACTGCCGCCAGTTTTTCCAAAACACGATTCTTCGTTAAAATGATAGCAGGATCGGCTAGCAGTCTGCTTTCCTCTTCGGAAAGCTGTATTTTTACGGCGCCCATACCGCAAAGTTATTTCAAAAACATTCGGATACACGTGTTCAAGCAGTTAGATAAGCTCATCGTCAAATCTTTTGTGGGCCCCTTTATTGCCACTTTTTTCATCACGCTTTTTGTGCTGG
>Ga0209794_1000648_pt1 | contig 42732 bp, 42 predicted proteins | sample EBPBio232013_DNA_FD_185869 | JGI IMG/M metagenome (GOLD analysis project Ga0209794, IMG submission 185869) | Wastewater treatment Type I Accumulibacter community from EBPR Bioreactor in Madison, WI, USA - Reactor 1_5/23/2013_ DNA (SPAdes)... | ecosystem: Engineered > Bioreactor > EBPR >... | reverse complement strand
AGCGGGTGAGTCCGGCGCCCTCAAAAGCTTTCGCCACTTCCAGCGGATGCTCATTGTAAATTGTCTTCTGCGAATAATCGCCCTGGGTCAGTCGAACACATTTTCCCTCTATCACATCAATCGCCGGAATAATCTCCACTTAGGCTAGCATTTTTTTCATGATTGTATAATCGTACCCGTTCGCCGACCATCTTTCGCCGGCAGGCACCATGCCAAATTTTTCATACAGTTTTACGGCGTTCACGCGTGCATTGCACCACACCTGCGAATAACCATGTTCAGCCGCATAGTCGAATACTTCCTGCAACAGGTAACTTGCTAATCCTTTGCCGCGCTCAGAAGGATCAGTGGCTAGCTTTCGAAACTGCACAGTGCCGTCTTTTTCAAACACACTAATGGCGCTTACCAAACGCCCTGCATGCGAAATGCCAAAATGCAAGCCGTTTTTGTCTTCTTTTAAGTGAACAAAAGCAACTTCTTTTTCGGGATACAATACGTCGTGACGAAGCTGCCACACGGCATCCAGGGGAAGATGGGCCTGGAAGCAATAGGTAATACCGGGTAATCTGCTCATAGCCTATATTTTTTCGATGAAATTGCGGAGTATCTGTTCGCCCACACCGGCCGATTTCTCAGGGTGAAATTGAACCCCGTAAAAATTTCCCTTGTGCAGGGCCGAACTGTACGGCAATACATAGTCGGTCACTGCAATGGTATGTTGGCCCTGGGCGGCATAATAACCGTGTACAAAATAACAATAACTGTTGTTTGTCACCCCATCAAATAAGGACGTTTTCAGCGAATGAATGGTATTCCAACCGATCTGTGGCACTTTCAGGGCGGTGCCAGGAATTTCAGCAACAGGTGCCAGTGAATCGGTAAATGGTCCACTGGTCAGTACGGCCAGCGGATCGGTCGACACGGGTAAGACGGGCTTTTCGGGCCTAAACCGCTTCACTTTCTCGCCAAAAATGCCCAGGCATTCGGTGTCATTCTCTTCCGACCAGCTACACATCAATTGCATGCCCAGGCAAATGCCCAACACGGGCTGGGTGAGTGATTGTATTACGGCATCCAGCCCGCGGGCGCAGAGATAATCCATCGCCGACCGCGCTTCGCCCACGCCGGGAAAAATCACCTTATCGGCCGATTGTAACACCGCCGAATCATCCGTTACCACGGCTTCGTAACCGATGCGTTCCAATGCATACAGTACACTCTGGATATTGCCGGCATTGTATTTTACTATCGCGAGTTTCATTCGAGCATATTTTTTAAAAATGCAGCCGTACTGCTGTTCACGTCGTTGTTTTCTTCCAACGTTTTGATATAGGCGGTGCCGACGATGGCGCCATTGGCTGCCTTGGTCGCCGACACAAAACTGTTTTTGTCTTTAATACCGAAGCCGACCAGTACCGGGTTTTTCAAATCATAGCTTTTGAGTCGCTGCAGGTACGCATCCACAGCCTCCATATTTTTTTCCGAACCAGTGGTGGAGGAAGAAGATACCGCGTATAAAAAACCGCTGCTCAACCCATCGAGACGGCGTACCCGTTTTTCTGAGGTCTCTGGTGTTACCAGAAAAATAAAGTCGAGGCCGTGTTTTCTCACCATTTCGCCGTACTCGGTAACAAATTCATATTCTGGTAAATCGGGCAGTATGAGTCCGTCCACACCCACCGCCGCTGCCTCGGCACAGAATTTCTCAAAGCCATACTGCAACACCGGGTTCATATAACCCATCAATATAACGGGCACCTGTATGCGCGATCGCATTTCTTTTAATTGCTCCAGCAATACCGCTATGGTCATGCCATTGGCCAAAGCTACCTGGCTACTTTGCTGGATCACTGGCCCATCGGCCAGGGGGTCACTATAAGGCATGCCAATCTCGACCATATCGGCGCCATTGGCCTGCAGGGCTTCCAGCACACGTAAAGTGCTATCGAGCGCTGGAAAACCCGCCGTATAATACACGTTTAATACGTTTTCTTTTTTCCGGGCAAATAATTGCTGTATTCGACTCATAACTGGTTGGTCATTGTCATTTGTTTCATATAAGTGGCCATGTCTTTGTCGCCCCTGCCGCTCAAACAAATCACCACCCGATCTTGCTTGCTGAGCGTGAGTTGATCTAGTGCCGCAAAAGCATGCGCGCTTTCCAGCGCTATGATGATGCCCTCGTTGCGTGCCACAAAAAATGCCGCCCGCACCGCTTCTTCGTCGGTGGCGCTGAGAAAAATGCCTCGTCCGCTCGCAAATAAGTGCGCATGCAGTGGCCCGATACCCGGATAGTCGAGCCCCGCAGATATGCTATGCGGTTCCACTACTTGTCCGTCGTCGGTTTGCATCACAATACTCCGGCTACCATGCAATACGCCGGGTTTTCCGAGCGCGGTGGTGGCTGCACTCAATCCACTATTCAGGCCCATGCCCGCGGCTTCCACGGCGATTATGTCCACCGATGCCTCATCCAGAAAATGATAAAACATGCCCGCTGCATTGCTGCCACCACCCACACAGGCAATCACTTTGGTGGGCAGTTCACTACCGGTTTTCGCCAACAGTTGCTTACGCGTTTCTTCGCTGATCACACTTTGAAAACGGGCTACCATATCGGGATAGGGATGCGGCCCCACCACACTACCAATAATATAATGGGTATCGGTGGGATGGTTGATCCAGTCGCGGATGGCTTCGTTGGTAGCGTCTTTCAAGGTTTTACTGCCACTGGTGGCTGCCACCACTTTCGCGCCCAGCATGTGCATACGAGCTACATTCGGTGCCTGGCGTTCGATGTCTTTTTCGCCCATGTACACGATGCACTCCAAGCCTTTGAGCGCGCAGACCGTAGCCGTTGCCACGCCGTGTTGTCCTGCACCGGTTTCGGCGATGATGCGCTTTTTACCGAGGCGCTCCGCCAACAATATCTGACCGATGGTATTGTTGATTTTGTGGGCGCCGGTATGGTTCAGGTCTTCCCGCTTCAGGTAGATATCGGTTTGGTAATGTGCACTCAGCCGCTTGGCATAATACAGCGGTGATGGCCGGCCTACATAATCACGCAACATTTCCTCAAATTCCTTTTTGAATGAAGGCTCCTGCATGATTTCGAGGTAACGCGACTGCAGTTCTTCTACATTCGGATGCAACATTTCAGGTATATAGGCACCGCCGAATTTTCCGTAATAACCTTCTTTGTTGGGCAGTTTATAACTCGTTTTCATTTTACTTGTTCAGTTTTTTGATAAAACGGCCGATGCTAGCCATGTCTTTAACCCCGGGACTCGTTTCAAATTTGCTGTTGATATCGATGGCAAATAATCCGCTGGCTTCGGGCTGCGCGGCAAAATCGAGTAGTGCCTGTTCATCGTTCGGTTCGATTCCACCGCTTAAAAAATAGGGCTTACCAATGCGTTGGTTTTTCAGCATGGTCCAGTCGAATTTTTTTCCGGTACCGCCATAGCCCACGCCCATGGTATCGAACAAAAACATATCGCAACAATCCATATAGGGTCGTACCATCCATTCAATACTGTCGTTGTCGCTGAGCCGAAATGCTTTTACTACCGACACATAATCAGCAATGCGCTCGCAGAATTTCGGTGTTTCATCGCCGTGCAGTTGTACCATGTGCAGGCGACATTCATCTACCATTTGCAATACTTCGTCGGCACCGGCATTTACAAAGACGCCAACTTTATTGATATTGTTTTCTTTCTTCAGTTGATTGGTGGTCAGATGGCGCAACACGTACCGCGGGCTTTTTGGATAAAATATAAATCCCGCGAAAGTGGCGCCCAGGTTTTCCAGTTGGTCGACCTGGTCGAGCTGCGTCATTCCACAAACTTTAACTCTCATGCCGGCAGATTTTAATCATTCAGACAACTTGTGCAGTGCCTTTACAAATTGTTGGAAAGCAATCGCCGGATCGGGTGCTTTCATGAACTGCTCCCCGATCAGGAACCCGTGAAAACCATTTTCCCTAAACCGCTGTACATTTTCCACCTGGTCAATACCACTTTCCGCTATTTTCAGCAGACCGGTGGGCAATTGCGCGGCCATTCGAAGACTGCGGTCAATATCCACCTGGAAAGTTTTCAGGTCCCGGTTGTTAATACCCACAATTTCCGTGAATTCATTGATATGTTGTAATTCTTCTTCCGCATGCAGTTCCAGCAATACTTCCAGGCCGAGCGAGCGCGCCTTTTTGGCGAGTGTGTACACTTCTTCGGGCGACAAACAAGCAGCTATTAGCAGGATCACATCCGCGCCCATGGCCTTCGCTTCGAACAACTGGTATTCATCAACCACAAAATCTTTTCGCAGAATGGGCAGTTGGTTGAAACGGGCAGCCACCAGATCGGCGGTGCTGCCGCCAAAAAAGTCTGTATCTGTCAAAATCGATAAAGCAGCCGCACCATTGCCCGCATACGCACGTGTTACGTCTTCCACTTTCGCGGTGGCATTGATCACCCCTTTGGATGGCGAGCGGCGTTTGAATTCGGCAATGATGCCATTCCGGTTTTCGTTCAGCAATGAAGCCCGCAACGAAAACGTAGCGCGGTTAAATGCCGGCGATAGCAGCAATTGCGCCACCGCTGTACCTTGTTTCCGTTCTGCTACTTCTTCCCGCTTTCGGGCGATGATGGTATCCAGGATATTCATGTTGCTACAAACTAAAATTTATTGTGACGCGATCAATACTTCTAATGCGCGACGCGCGCTGCCCGATTCCAGGCTCTGCACAGCCGCACCATAGGCCTGGTCGTAATGACTGAATTTGCCCGTGCCATAAAGTGCCATCGCTGCATTGGCCAACACCACGGCGTTTTGGGCCCAGGTGCCCTTGCCTTCCAAAATTTTACGAAACAATTTGGCGGCACCTTCAACGGTTTCACCACCGTGCAAGTCGGTTGCCAGCACCGAGCGTTTGCCCAATTGTTCGGGTGTATAAATTTTTTCACCCGCCCGCGATATCACTTTGGTATCGTTGGTCAAACTGATTTCATCATAACCATCAATGCCATGAATAATACAGAAATCGCGCGCATCCTGTTGCAGTAAATAAGTATAGATCCGCGCCATCTCCAGACTATACACGCCTACCAATTGAAAATAAGGGTTGGCTGGATTGACCATCGGCCCCAGCATATTGAAAAATGTACGCATACCCAGGTTCTTACGGATAGGCCCAACCGCTTTTAATGCTGGATGAAATTGCGGTGCATGCAGGAAACAGATGTTAGCGATCGCCAATTCTTTTCGCAACTTCTCGCTGTTATTGCTGAACACATAGCCCAACTGTTCCATCACGTTAGAAGCGCCACTCACGGTAGAAGCACCGTAGTTACCATGCTTGGCTACTTTTTCGCCGGTACCTGCTACCACAAAACAAGCCAGCGTGGAGATATTAAAGGTGTTTTTGCCATCGCCGCCCGTGCCTACAATATCGATCACCTTGGTGCCTTCAAGGTCAACCGGCACACAGAGTTCGAGCAAGGCATCACGGAAGCCCTGCAATTCTTCGATGGTAACACTGCGCATAAGGAACACCGTCATGAAAGCTGTGATCTCATGGTCATTGTAGGCACCACGACCAATCTGCAACAGGGTTTCGCGGGCCATCTCGCGCGTTAGCGTCTTATGTTCAAACAGGTATAAGAGTATTTTTTTCATCTTGATCAGGCGGGGATTTCTAACCAGTTACGCATGATGGTTTCTCCTTCGGGGGTGAGTACACTTTCGGGGTGAAACTGTACGCCTTGTACATCGTAGGTTTTGTGGCGTAGTGCCATGATTTGTCCTTCACCATCCCGTGCCGTAATCTCCAATGCTTCGGGAAAACCTTTTTCGCTGATCACCCAGGAATGATACCGGCCCACCTGTATCGTGGCAGGCATTGTACCAAATACATCATTGGCTGCTTTCACCCGACGGGTATTAACTGTTATTGGCGTCGACAAACCGTGGAATACTTTGTCGAGGTTCACCAGGGTGCCACCAAATACTTCCCCAATGGCCTGGTGCCCCAAACAAACACCCAGCATTGATTTTGTGGGTGCATATCTTTTAATTAGTGGCAGCAGTAAACCGGCTTCTGCAGGTACACCCGGGCCGGGAGAAAGAATGATTTTGTCGAAGCGTTCCACTTCGTCGAGACTGATCTGGTCGTTGCGAAATACTTCCACCGGCGTGCCGGTGATTTTCTCCACCACATGCACCAGGTTATAGGTAAATGAATCGTAATTATCGAAAACAAGGATTTTCATGTCAAAGGGTTTGGGCAAGTTCAATGGCTTTGGTGAGTGCGCCGAGTTTATTGTTCACTTCCGCCAGTTCCATGGCCGGCTTACTGGCAGCGACCACACCAGCACCGGCCTGGTAGGTCAATACATTGTTTTTACTGAGGAAGGTGCGAATCATGATCGCATGGTTGCAGGAACCGTCGAAGCCCACGAAACCAATGGCACCGCCATAATAAGACCGCGCGGTTTTTTCATATTGGTCGATCAGTTGCATCGCCTTGATCTTGGGCGCACCGCTCAGCGTGCCGGCAGGAAAAGTTTTGGCGATCAGCAAAAAAGGATTGGTACCGGGTTTTACGGTGCCGCGCACTTCACTCACCAAATGAATTACGTGACTGAAATATTGCACCTGCCGATAATGTGTTACCTCCACCTGGTCGCAGAGCCGGCTAAGGTCGTTGCGGGCCAGGTCAACCAACATCACGTGTTCGGCGTTTTCTTTCGCATCATGCAGTAATTTTTCTGTTTCCTGCTGGTCAATTTCATCGTCGCCGGTTCTGCGATAGGTGCCGGCAATGGGATGCACCACGGCTTTGCCTTTCTGAATAATGAGTTGGGATTCGGGGGATGAGCCCATCAGGCGATAGTCGCCATAATCAAAGTAAAACAGGTAGGGCGAAGGATTGATGGAACGCAGGGCGCGATACACATTGAATTCATCGCCCGAAAAATGCTGTTGAAAGCGGCGGCTCAATACAATTTGAAAAACATCACCACGCAGGCAACTGGCTATCCCCTTGCGCACCATTTCTTCATATTCTTCCGGCAACAGGTTGCTTTTTTCAGCGCCATCGATTGCAAAAGGATACACAGGCACATCTTTGCTCCTGATCAGCGACTCCACCACGGCCAGGTCTGAATCAATGCCGTCGATCTTGTTTTCACAGAGATAGAGTTCATCTTTGAAATGATTGATGGCTATAACGTACTGGTATAACCGATAACGCATCAATGGTAGTCCGGCGTTTTCTTTACCGGCATTAAACTGTACACTATCGAAAAATTGAACGGCGTCATAAGTGGTGTAGCCGTACAAGCCCTGTGCAAAACGGGCAGCAGGATGTTTGGCCGGCACTGCTTCAAAGCGTTGCATAAAGCTCCACAACTGGTTCGGCACTTCCTCCTTGTGCGCGATGGCGACTTTCTCCGGCGGCCATCCTGGTAACTTGTATTCGATGCGCTGCAAATCGCTGATCTCCATTCCGGCAATGGCATTGATGCCGATAAAAGAATAACTGTTGTCCGCCGCATGGTGATCGGACCCTTCCAATAATACCGTATCGCGAAATTTGTCGCGCAACCGCAGGTAAATACCCACTGGCGTGAACGCATCTGCCAGCAACTGCTTTACCTCGGTTTCAATCCTAATCTTTTTCAAAATAGCTCCGTTTAAAAAATCAAAAAGCCCCGATGAAATTCACCGGGGCCTGTGTATGGTTAAACAACATAGCGTAGCATTACTGCACCCCGTAGAGTTTTGTATGCCACCACCACTGCTTGTTGATTGTTTGTTTCATGCGTTACAAATTTGGTAAAGGGAGTTGAAAGCGCAAAATTTTTTTTCAGTAGCTTGTGTAAACCATGCAAATACAACACAAAGAAGGCGCACAAGGTGCGTTTTACATCGAGGAAAATGGAAAACAAGTGGCCGAGATGACCTATTCTTTGCCAGTAACAGGCAAAATGATCATCGACCATACGGAAGTGAGCGAAGCGCTTGAAGGCAAGGGCATTGCGCGACAATTGCTCGATACCGCCGTGGCCTGGGCGCGTGAAGAACACCTGAAGATTATTCCGGTTTGTCCCTATGCACATGCGGTGATGATGAAAAACAAAGATCAATTTGCCGATGTGCTGTTATAATACCCCCTTGGTGGAGGGCAAGTAATTACTGATCGGATCCCGCTTCACCGCCATGTGAATGGCTTTGGCAAAGGCCTTAAAGATGGCTTCAATTTTATGGTGTTCATTGTCGCCCTTGCATTCAATATGCAGGTTGCATTTGGCCGCGTCGCTGAACGACTTAAAGAAATGATAGAACATTTCCGTCGGCATTTCACCGATTTTCTCACGTTGAAAATGGGTGTTCCACACCAGCCAGTTTCTACCACCGAAATCGATCAACACTTTGGCATCGGCCTCGTCCATCGGCAGCGCGAAGCCATACCGCTCCATGCCACGTTTATCGGCCAGGGCTTTCGCAAAGGCTTCGCCCAGGGCCAGGGCTGTATCTTCAATGGTATGGTGTTCGTCGATGTGCAGGTCACCCCGGGTAGTCAGTTGGAGGTCTATTTTTCCATGACGCGCGATCTGGTCAAGCATATGGTCAAAAAAACCCAAACCCGTGTCAATCGCTGCTTTGCCGCTACCATCCATATTGAGTGCTACATGGATTTTCGTTTCATTCGTATTACGGTCATGCACAACCGAACGCAGGCCGAGCTTCAGAAATGAATAAATCGCTTCCCAATCGGTCGATTCCAGTGCCACTGTTTCATTTCGTAACTGCGCCACCTGGTCTTGAATTTCAGCCGCGCCGAGTGATCCATCGTTGTTCAGCCAGATGGCTTTGCAGCCGAGGTTTTTGGCAAGCTGCACATCGGTAATTCGATCGCCGATCACAAATGAATGGGCAAGGTCGTAGTCGGGGTTATTGATATAGGATGTCAGCATGCCGGTACCGGGCTTGCGGGTAGACAGGTTTTCGGCTGGAAAGCTACGGTCAATAAATACCGCATTGAAATGTATCCCCTCACCTTCCAGGCTTCGCATCACCAGGTTTTGCAGGGGCCAGAAACTGTCTTCGGGAAAACCGGCCGTGCCGAGTCCGTCCTGGTTGGTCACCATCACCAACTCATAATCGAGTTCGCGGGCAATGCGACCCATGTACTCGAACATCTTGGGATAAAAGGTCAGCTTCGCGAAATCATCGAGCTGGTAAGTGGGCGGCGCTTCGTTGATCAGGGTGCCGTCGCGATCAATAAACAGTACTCTTTTAGACATGGGCAAAGGAGGCTAAAGCGGTGAATAATTCCTGGTTTTCTTTTTCAGTGCCAACGGTAATGCGCAGGCAATTTTCGGTGAGCAATACATTGGACCGGTCGCGCACTACAATGCCTTTTTCAAGCAGGCGTTGATAGGTATGGTGTGCATCGTCGATTTGCAGCAGTAAAAAATTGGCGTCAGAGGGATAGACCTTTTTTACGGTGGGCAAGGTAGCTAGTTTAGCTGCCAGTTGGATGCGTTCTTCTACCAACACCCGAATCATATCATTCACCTGCCCTACTTCGTCGAGTGCTTTCAACACCAGTTCCTGCGAGGCCTGGTTGATATTATAGGGCGGCTTGATTTTGTTCATCACGGCAATAATGTCGCTGGAAGCGAAAGCCATGCCGACGCGCAACGCGGCCAGTCCCCAGGCTTTCGACAAGGTTTGCATCACGACCAGGTTTGGATAGCTGTTCAAGTCGCTTACAAATGATTTTTGCCGCGAAAAATTGATATAGGCTTCGTCGATCACTACCACGCCGAAGTAGTTTTCCAGCAGCACTTCTATATCTTGGCGGTGCAGCGAATTACCCGTCGGGTTATTGGGTGAACAAAGGAAAATCATTTTGGTGTGGCCATCAATCGCTTCTTCCAGGGCCTGCATGTCGAGCTGAAACTCGGGCGTCAGCGGCACTTTTTTTATGGCGACGTTGTTGATATTGGCGCTCACTTCATACATACCATAGGTGGGTGGCACCAGGATAATATTATCGATAGCCGGTTCACAAAAAGCGCGAATCATCACATCGATGCATTCATCACTGCCATTGCCGATGAAAATATTTTCAGCCGGCAGGCCCTTGATGGCAGCCAGTTTTTCTTTGATGGCTTTTTGCATCGGATCCGGATACCGGTTATACCATTTCGTTAGCGGTGAACCCAATGCATTTTCATTGGCGTCGAGGTACACGCTGGCTTCACCTTTGAATTCGTCGCGCGCTGATGAATAGGGCACCAGCTTTTTAATATTGGGTCTTATGATCTCGTCCAGGTTGAACATATCAGTTGTTTTGCAATTGTTCCAAACGGATGGTTACGGCGCGGGCATGCGCATCGAGTCCTTCGGCACGTGCCATTACCGCCACGGTATTGCCGATATTGCGTATACCCGTTTCCGTTAGTTGCTGAAAGGTGATCTTCTTCACAAAGCTATCCACACTAACCCCACTATAGGCTTTGGCGTACCCGTTGGTGGGCAGGGTATGATTGGTGCCGCTCGCATAATCACCGGCCGATTCAGGCGAATAATGACCGATGAATACCGAGCCGGCATTAACCACCATTTTGCTCACCTGCGCGGCATCGCGAACGGCGAGGATCAGGTGTTCAGGTCCGTATTCGTTCAGGAGATCCATCGCCTCATTGACCGAAGCCAGCACAACCGCATGGCTGTTGCGCATCACTTTTTCGGCTATGCCTTGCCGTGGCAATTGCTTCAGTTGTTCCTGCAAAGTAGTCTCCACCTCTTCTATCAGTCCAGCATGCGTGGTGACCAATAAAACCTGGCTGTCGGGGCCGTGTTCGGCCTGGCTTAACAGGTCTGCAGCAATAAATGCCGGATGGGCGGATTCGTCGGCCAATATCGCCACTTCGCTGGGCCCGGCAGGCATATCGATTGCGATGCCATCCTGTTGCACCAGTTGTTTGGCGCATGTCACGTACTGGTTACCGGGGCCAAAAATCTTATACACTTTCGGAATGGTGGCCGTGCCATAGGCCATGGCAGCGATGGCCTGCACGCCGCCCACTTTGAATATTTGCCGAATACCGATTTCACTGGCTGCAAATAAAATAGCGGGATGTAAACTGCCGTCTTTAGCCGGTGGTGAGCAAAGCACAATTTCTTTGCAACCGGCAATAACAGCCGGTATGCCCAACATCAGCAGGGTCGAAAACAGCGGGGCTGTTCCGCCAGGAATATATAGGCCTACTTTTTCGATGCCGACTGATTGTCGCCAGCAACGAACACCTTCCATGGTTTCAATGGCTTCGGTTGTTTCCCGTTGCGTCAGGTGAAAGCGCCTGATATTGGCAGCGGCCTGTTGAATGGCAGCTTTCAATTCATCACTGAGCAGGTTTTTTGCCTGATCGATTTCTGCCGTGCTGACTTTTACCTGCGCGGGTACCGCCGCATCAAAAGCTAGTGTATAGCGGGTGACGGCCGCATCGCCTTCGGCTTTTACCGCTTCCAAGATGGGTCGCACTTTTTGCAACAGGCTTTGATGGTCCATCGTGGGTCGCTTCAACAAAGTCGGCCATGTTTTGCGCGCGGGATATACATTCACTATCATTGTCAAATGATCATTTTTTCAATCGGCACCACCAGAATGCCCTGGGCGCCGGCTGCTTTGAGTTGTTCAATGATGTCCCAAAACTGGTCTTCGCTGATTACACTGTGTACACTGCTCCAACCGGGTTCGGCGAGTGGTAGTACCGTCGGACTCTTCATGCCCGGTAACAAAGAAATGATTTGTTGCAGTTTGTCATTGGGCGCGTTCAGCAAAACATATTTGTTGTTTTTGGCTTTCTTCACCGAGCGAATGCGAAACAGCAATCGATCAAGCAGGGTTAGCTTATCGGCGGTAAGTCTTGTATTGCGAATCAGCACCGCCTGCGAGCGCAGGACAACATCCACTTCTTTGAGGCCATTCATAAACAAGGTGGAGCCGCTGCTCACCAGGTCTACAATGGCATCGGCCAGACCAATACCCGGCGCAATTTCTACCGAACCACTGATCTCATGGATCTCGGCGCTCACTGCTTTTTCAGCGAGAAATTTTTTCACAAGAACCGGATAACTGGTGGCGATGCGTTTGCCCTGCAGCGCGGCGGGGGAAGCATATTCCTCCTTCCGACCCACTGCCACACTCAAGCGGCACTTGCCAAAACCAAGGGGCTCTACCGGCAAAACTTGTTTGTCTTTTTCCAGCAGCACGTTTTCGCCCACGATGCCGATATCGGCTACTCCGTCTTCAACATACTGCGGAATATCATCGTCGCGCAGAAAATAAATTTCCAACGGAAAATTATCCGCCTCGGTCTTTAATTTGTTGATGCCGTTTTTTACATCAATGCCACAGTCTTTGAGCAGCTTGACCGAGTCTTCGTACAACCGGCCGCTTTTTTGAATCGCAATGCTGAGTTTCTGGTCCATGTTTTTCAAATAAAAAAGGGCTTACCTCTCAGTAAGCCCTCAAATGTTGTATGGTCACATGCAAACATCATCCGCTTACTGCGAAAGCAAGAAATGATGATGGTGATGCATGGTTTTTTTCATGTGGCGCGAAGATAGGGCAAAGGGAAATTCCCGCCAAATCCAGTTTACCCGACGGGTAGTACCCGTCGGGTGCGACCCGTCGGGTGAAAAATGTATTTTTGTCAAATGGGAACAGATTTGGACTTGGCGGCAGAAAAACTGGCAGCGGGCGAGCTGGTAGCGATACCCACTGAAACGGTCTACGGCCTCGCCGCCAATGGGCTGGATCCGCTGGCAGTGGCGAAGATTTATGCCGTGAAGAACCGCCCGCAGTTCAACCCCCTGATCTTGCATTTTGCCAACCTGGCGCAGATCGAAAAACTCGGGCTTCATTTTCCGCCGAAGGCGTTGGCCCTGGCCCGGGTTTTCAGTCCCGGCCCCCTCACCTACGTGATCCCGGCCAACGAAAATATTCCTGACATCGTCACGGCCGGCACGGGTGCCGTTGCTGTGCGCATTCCCAACCACGCGCTGACCCTGCAATTGCTCGAACGCCTGCCCTTTCCGCTGGCTGCACCCAGTGCCAATATATCGGGTTCGGTGAGCCCAACGTCTGCGCAGCACGTGGAAGCACAACTCAAAGACAAGATCGCCTATATTCTTGATGGTGGCCCCAGCGAAGTGGGACTGGAATCAACGATTCTGAGTTTCCTGCACAACGAACCGCAATTGTTGCGTTACGGTGGCATCAGCATCGAACAGATAGAAAGCGTTATTGGTGAGGTGAAAAAGCCTGACGGCGGATTTGTTGACAACCCGGTAGCACCCGGACAACTGGCGCGGCATTATGCCACCCGGCACCCCCTCGAACTGGGCGATGCCGCCGCCTTGATTTCGGCTGCCCATAACCGTGACCCCATCCCCCGCATTGCCAGTATTTCTTTGAATCGATCTTTCGATGCGCTGCCGTCGGCTTACCAGTTTCAGTTATCGCCCGAAGGCAAACTGGACGAAGCTGCGAGTCGACTGTTCGCAGCCATGCGGCAGGCCGATGACATGGACATCGATCTCATCATCGCCGATCGTTTTCCCGACGAGGGACTCGGCATTGCCATCAACGACCGGCTAAGTCGCGCCGCTACCTTATAAAACATGAAAAAAATCTATACCATCCTGCTTCTTTTCGTCGCTGCCAAAACCCAGGCACAGTCACTCGCGTACGACAGCCTGGCCTTTCATCTCTACACCGACAGCCTGAAAAGAAATACCCACAACTATATCAATGTAGACGGGCGGCTAAAATCGGGTGGTTGGTTGCCGCTAACCGATAAACAAGTGCAGTTTCGTTGTGCCCAAGGTGTCTTCGACGGCAACTCACTGATGATCGATTCGACCTTTAAGGGAAATGCAGTGCAGGTAACGGTTACCGACAAACGAAACCCGGCGCTTACCCAAACCAGGACCATCTACATAAAACAGGCGCCCGATACCGAGCGCCTGAAAACGATGGAAGAAGTTATGCAAAACAGCGGTGGTTCCTCACCCCGCCGCCGGAGATCTTGATTACATTTTTTTCGCGTCCTCCAGAAATTTCGCCAAGCCGATATCGGTCAGCGGGTGTTTCAGCAAACCAAGAATGGAGTCGAGCGGACTAGTACAAACATCTGCACCGAGTTCAGCACATTTGATGATATGGTTAACATTGCGAATGGAGGCAGCCAGAATTTCTGTCTTAAAACTCTGCACGGCATAGATGGTAGCGATCTGCGCAATCAAATCGGTGCCTTCCCAACCACTGTCATCAATGCGACCAATAAAAGGAGAAACATATTTAGCACCGGCTTTTGCCGCGAGTATGGCCTGTCCGGCAGAAAACACCAGTGTACAGTTGGTTTTGATACCATTATCCGTAAACCATTTAATCGCTTTCACCCCGTCTTTGATCATCGGCACTTTTACCACGATGTTCGGGTGGATGGCAGCGAGTTTTTTTCCTTCTTCCACCATCGAAGCGAAATCGGTCGACAACACTTCGGCACTGATATCACCATCCACGAGCTCGCAGATGGCCTTATAATGGTTGATAATATTTTGTTCGCCCTTGATGCCCTCTTTGGCCATCAACGATGGATTGGTGGTAACACCATCCAGGATACCTAATTCATTGGCTTCTTTGATCTGGGCCAGGTTAGCCGTATCAATAAAAAATTTCATGTGTAAGTTTTTTTGAACGGCTACAAAGATAGGAACTAAAGAGAAGGGAATAAAAAATGGCAGGCTTATTACATCGCACCGCTACAACCGCCTACCCTTGCTACCTTCCGGTCCTGGGGGAGTTCAGCAGGAGCTGGTCGTGTAAGACCTGCCGGCGCAAAGATAAGGGACCAAGCGGCTCAGAACAAATTATTGTCCATTCTGCACCCGCAATTGTTGTTAATTCTGTACGCCCGATCGAATGATACTGATGGCGATCAGTTCATCGGCTCTGCCACCGAGTGGTCGATAATACACCAAAATCAAATAGGTGTTCGCCGTCTCCCAATAGTTGCCTTCCGTTTGATCGAGCGAGAAAGAACCATCGGGATTTTTCAGCGCATACATATAATCGTAGTAGCCCTGCTTCAACCAAATCGATGTCTCATACATTCCGGTCGACGGGTTGAATTCCATTTTTGCAGCCGGTTCTTGTGCATAGTTGCTGAGCTCACCAAACAGGTACACATCACTGTTGAATTGCAAACCACCCGGTGCCCGGAAACTAAAATACACCGAAGCATAATCGCCTTGCCAGTAAGGATTTACCCCATCGAGGGTTTCGTTGTAGTAGCGACCGCCACGATCTACATAATACACATAGCGACGGGTAGCCCGTTCTATATCGGGCTTCACAAAAATATTGGTACCGGTATTGCTGTACTGCGCACTGTCCACCCGATCGCTTTGCAACCGGAAACTACGCAGGTCGAGCCAACGCCAGTTCTTACCCGCCGGAAAAACCACGTCCATATCATTGCTGTACTCCAACTGGTTTTGCCGAATAAAAGTGGGTCGCATGCCGAATTTCTTATTGTCCCAGCGATAATTCTGCAACACCGCCACCGTTACCTGTTGCGGCACATTTACCACATTCAAACCTTTCAGGTCTACCGTGAATACCAGCTTCTGGTGCGTTTGCGATAATTGCGGATTAAACGGCTGCAACAGACGCGCGCTGATCCCGGCCTGCTCCTGCACCACCAGCACCCGTCGGGTGAAGGCCAGGTTTTCAGGATCGCCGTTCAAAAAAACTTTCAGCAGGTAATTGCCAGAACGCGAAGGCATACTACCGCGATCGGGCAGCGATTGCTGGTAATGCGTATAACGGGTAAGCGCCAACGAAGAGTTGCGATAGGTAAGAATACGGCTCTGCGAAAAGCCTTGAATATAATCCACCGGATTTAGCATGGCTGGCGTCCAATCGGCATTGCACAATTGCCAGGTATAGTAATAAGCCTTCGCGCCGCCTTCCCGATCGTCAAAATGCAATTCCAACTGGTTGATTGCACCCAGCGCGATGATGGGGTACGACAATTGGTCGCCGGCCTGGAATAATTTGATATTCTGCAGGTTGTTGTAATACACCATGTCCGGCTCCTGGGCCGATACCAATAGGCTGCAACAGGCGAGCAGGCAGGTCAGAAGGGCTCTGTTCATGTCACAATGCTACACTATATTTGGCGACTAAAACCATGCCGTTTGAACCTGCCGCGTTTTATCGCTACCCGGATCGCTTTTAACCGACAAAAATCCTTTTCCCGGTTCATCATCCGGTTGGCTATTGCGGCAACCACCATCAGCGTAGCGGCCATGATTTTGGCGTTGAGTTTTACGGCCGGGTTTCAGTATACGATTGCCAATAAGATTTTTCAGTTCTGGGGACATATACGCGTTCAACATTTCGAACCCGATCGGTTGAATGTAAGTGGCGAAACGCCCATCAATCGCAGCGACAGTGTAGAGAACCTGGCGCACCAAATCAAAGGCATTGATAAAATCCAGGCCTTTGCTACCAAGAATGCCATTCTGAAAACCAGCGAGAGCATTGAAGGCATACTTTTCAAGGGGTATGACAAGAATTTCGATACCAGTCGCCTGACGCCTTTCTTAAAAGCAGGGCGCTGGATGAATTTTCCCGATAGCGGGTACAGCAATGACATTGTTGTTTCGGCCTATACCGCCAACCAGTTATCATTGAAAGCGGGCGATGACCTGCTGATTTATTTTATACAGGATGATGGCAGCGCGCCACGCGTACGTAAACTAAAAGTATCAGGCATTTATAAAACCGGTATCGAAGAATTTGACAAACTCATCGCTATTGGCGATATACGATTGGTGCAGCGACTCAACGACTGGCCTGCGAATTATATCGGCGGTTACGAAGTGTTTCTGCACGACTACAAACAGATCGATTCGTTGAATGAAAAAATCTTTACCGATCTGCCCATGATGTGGAACAGCCGCAGCATCAAAGAAATCAATCCGAATATATTCGATTGGTTGGGTTTGCAAGATCGCACCATCATCATCACCATCATCATTCTAATCATAGTGGCTGTGCTCAACCTGGTAACCTGTCTCATTATCCTGGTACTCGAGCGCACGCGGATGGTAGGCGTACTCAAAGCACTGGGCGCTTACAACAAAGACATCCGCAAAATATTTCTTTACCATGGCGCCGTCATCACGCTGGCCGGTATTGTACTTGGCAACCTGCTGGCTTTTATCCTGATTGCCATTCAAAAAAAATGGGGGGTGCTGAAGCTACCGGAAGACATGTACTACATCGACAAGGCAGAAGTGCAGATCATTCCCTGGCATATTCTTGCCGTGAATATCGGCACCTTTATCATTTGCCTGCTGGTGCTGCTTATACCCAGCCTGATCATCAAAAAAGTGCAACCCGTTAAAGCCATTAGTTTCAGCTAAGCGGTGGATTGCCCTCTGAACCGGTCAAAATCTCGCTAGCCTGCCTGCGCCAAATAATGCATATTTGGTAACAACCAACACCAATATGCAGACCAAAACCAACCACCTGAAAAAGGCAACTTTGCTGCTACCGCTGCTGCTGCTGTTTGCCGGCATTTTCGGCCAGTCAAAAAAATCAAGCACCCAAGTAGAAGCCTGGAAAAAACAAGTACTTGCCTCCGTTGCGGGCAAAGAAAAAGCCATTCAGGAAATGGTCGATATGGTATTCAGTTTTGGCGAGCTCGGTTTTCAGGAAGTGGAGACATCCAAATACCTGACGGGTGTGCTGGCCAACAATGGTTTTACGGTTGAAAAAGGCATATCGGGTATTCCCACGGCCTGGATGGCGCGCTGGGGCAGCGGACATCCGATCATTGCCCTCGGCAGCGATATCGACTGCATTCCCAAAGCTTCACAGAAACCTGGCGTGGCCTACAAAGATCCCATTGTGGAGGGCGCGCCCGGGCATGGCGAAGGGCATAACTCGGGGCAGTCGGTGATCATCTTTGCCGCCATCGCCATGAAAGAATTGATGGAGAAAAACAATATACCCGGCACCCTGGTCATTTGGCCGGGCGTGGCCGAAGAACTGCTGGGTAGCAAGGCCTGGTATATCAGAGATGGTTATTTTAAAGAGGTGGATGCCTGCATTTTTACCCATGTGGCCGGCAGTTTCGGCACGGGCTGGGGCGACCCTGGTTACAATGCCCTGGTATCTGTGCAATACCATTTTGATGGTGAAGCGGCCCATGGCGCCGGTGCGCCCTGGCGGGGCAAGAGTGCCCTCGATGCCGTTGAGCTGATGGATATTGGCTGGAATTTCAAACGTGAACACCTGAAGCCCACCCAACGCTCGCACTATGTGATCACCGATGGCGGCGACCAGCCCAATGTAGTGCCCTCGAAAGCATCGGTTTGGTACTATTTCCGCGAACGCAATTACAAAGACACGAAAGCCATGTATGATGCCGGCAACGATATGGCGGCTGGTGCTGCCCTGATGACCGGTACCAAAACCAGGCACGAAATAGTCGGCGCCGCTTACGCCGGCAATTTCAACAAACCCCTGGCCGAGGCAATGCAAAAAAATATTTCTCGGGTAGGCATGCCCGTTTGGTCGGTAGCCGATCAGCAATTGGCGCATGCTGTTCAAAAGTTGGTGGATGCACCGAAAGTGGAATACGATGGCGATAGCATCAATGGCTTGAAAACAAAAGTGGATACCCTCGCGGGACCAGTGAAATTCTCCTGGGGCGCGGGCTCAGACGATATTGGCGATATTTCCTGGAATGTACCCACCATCGTCTTAGGGTATCCCGCCAATATTCCGGGCACAAAAGGACACCATTGGGCCAATGCCATCGCGATGGCGACCCCCATCGCCCACAAAGGCTGTTTGGCCGGCGCCAAAGCAACGGCCTTGACCTTGGTGGATTTGTTCACGCAACCCACCCTACTCGCGAATGCTAAAAACTACTTTACAGACGTTACGTTGAAAGATGAAAAATACCTGCCTTTCCTTTCGACAGAAGACCCCGCACCCATTCACCTGAATGAACAAACCATGGGCAAGTTCAGGGAGGAGATGAAGAAATATTATTACGACCCATCCAAATACAAAACCTATTTGGAACAGCTCGGCGTCGTTTACCCAACACTCGAAAAAAAATAATCAGGCAGTCACCAGGTGCGAGAGCAATATACCGGTTGCCACCGCGGCATTCAATGATTCTGCTTCACCAACGCGGGGAATGGTAACACTGTCGGTTAATAGCGACAACACCGGTGGCCGGATGCCTTTTGATTCGTTGCCGATAACGAGGGCCGCGGGCAGTTGAACATGTACGGTTGCCAAAGGTTTACCGCCCAAAACAGCACCCACAACCGACAACCCTTGTAGGGATTTGATATAATCAACGAGATCGGCATAAACCACCGACACACGTGCAATACTTGCCATGGTACTCTGCACCACTTTCGGCGCATATACATCGGCGGTGTCCAGGCTACAAACAATTTTGCGCACGCCAAACCAGTCGGCAATACGAACAATCGTGCCCAGGTTGCCGGGGTCCTGGATGCCATCCAGTATCAATTGCCAATTACTGCTTGTCGCCAGCGGCGCTGGTTGGGCAAAAATACCCAGTACCTGGTGGGGGGTAGATAAAAAAGAGATTTTTTGCAGTTCATCTTCCGTTACTTCCTGCACCGGAACCAACTTCACGGTTGATTTTGCCAGCCATGCTGCCGTAGCATACAACTGCACCGGGCGCATATGCGCGATTGACAAAAGTTCCTCCACCAGCTTCGGACCTTCCGCAACAAATTGTTTTTCACTGTCTCTTAGTTTTTTCTGGCTTAAACTTTGGATATATTTGACCTGTTTTTTCGTAATCATCACTTGCATTTTTTGCTGCGACCCAATCTCATATTGCCCACCAACCCAACATACAGACAATTACTGGCCTTAGGCCTCTGTTTGATTTGCTGCTGGGTGGGTACCGGCTGCAAGGTTATTAAAAATTATCCCACCGATAAACCCTTTGTTTACGAGACCAATATCAAACTGATCTCCAAACTCTCTCAATCAGAACGGGTCGATCTTCGCAATAAACTGCTCAACCAGGTCGACGATAGCCTGCAGGCCCGATGGGTACAAAAAGCCTTCGTGCAACAAACCCTGAAAAATCCGCCGGTATTTGACACGGTGAAAGTTACCAAATCACTGGTGTACCTGAACGACTTACTCCGGGCCAATGGATATATGTACGGACAACTGAGCTGGGACAGCAGCCTCGTTTTGGTACCAGAGAAAAACCAGCAGCGCGTTATCGTAGATTTTACTGTTAATACGGGTCCTGTCATGACCCTTGATTCCGTTGTGTATGATTTGCGCGACAGCACCCTACAGGCTTTGGCCCTCGCCAACAGCAGTGCCAGTGCCTTAAAGCCGGGTATCCCCTATACGAAAGAAAAAATCGCCGGCGAAATCAACCGCCTGATCGACGTGTACCATAACAATGGTTTTCTGCGGATGACCCGCGAAGATATTTATGCTGAAGTGGACACGCTGGTCGCGGGATTGCTTGACCCCGGTCTCGATCCCTTTGAACAAGCGCGCCTGTTGGAAGAAATGCAGAAGCGCCGGGAATCGCCCCGCATTGATGTGCGTTTCCGCCAACGCGGACTGGAAAACCCCGATCATGTTCGCCAGTTTCATTTTGGCACTGTACATATCTATCCTGATCTCCAACTATTGCAAGACAGCAGCCTGCTCAACTTGGATACCATTCGTCGGGGACGCGTTCGGATATATCAGTATGAGAATACGTTTAAACCGAATTTCCTGACCCGCAACAACCAGATCAAACCGGGTGCTTTGTACAAGGAACAAAGTGTCAACAACACGTCCAATGTTTTCAGTCAGATGAGCGCCTGGAAACAGGTGGGCATCGAACTGGTTCCGCACGACAGCATCGGCATTGTAGACGCCAATATCAGGATGTACATGGCTCGTAAATACAGCCTGGGCTGGGATTTTGAAGTGAGCTGGAACCAATCTGATTTGAACGCCCCGAGTTTGGGCCAGGTGAGCATCGCACCCAGTTATTTATTTGGTTTGGGGGTTTCCGGTAGTGTTCAAAACCGCAATGTTGCCCGCCAGTCGATTTCCGCCAATACGGCCCTTCGCTTTGGGGTGGAGCTGGGCAACGGCAAGTATTTGTTCCAGACCTTTTTGGCCAACCTCAGTAAGACCTATACCATCCCGAAATTTGTCACCCCCTTCCCCATCAAAGCCGAAAGAAGATTGCCGAGAGCAAGAACCTTCTTGTCGGGTTCCATTGGCTATACCGATCGCCGCAGTTATTATGCCACGCAAACGGCCAACCTATCAATCGCGTACGATTGGTTAAATAAAAAGAACAGGAACTGGACCTATAGTCCGCTGAACATTGAATACTTACGACTCAATGAAACACCCTGGTTGAGCGACCTGTTTAATTCCATTCCCAACCTACGCAATATATTTTCCGACGGTCTCATCATCAGCCAAAACCTGGTGATGCAAACTTCCTGGAAGCGCGCCAACCGGCTGTACAGCCTGCGGGGCCGGCTGGATGAAAGCGGCGCTTTGTTTGGCTTGTTTCCAGAGATTGATATCAAATGGCGGCTGTATCGATTTATCAAGCCCACGGTTGATTTCCGATACCTTAGCACGCAACGAAAAAGTGCCTGGGCATTCCGGTTTTTCGCCGGCTATGGTTATCCCTATGGCAACCAACGCGATAGTACGGGACAAATCAGCAAAGAGCAAACATTGCCTTTCTTTAAAGCTTTTTATGCCGGCGGCCCCAATAGTATGCGCGGCTGGCAGATCCGGCAACTTGGGCCGGGTTCTACCACCTATTTTACCAACAATGCCGACCGGAAAAACATCGATCGATTTGCCGACATTCAGCTCGAAGCCAACGTAGAATACCGTTTTGATGTTGCTACTATTTTTGGGTTCAAAGTGAAGAGCGCTTTGTTTGCAGATGTCGGCAATATCTGGTACCGGAATAATATGGGCAATCCTGACCTGGACGATGCTGTATTTTCTCTCAAGCACCTATACCGGGATATCGCGATGGATGCAGGTACCAGTTTGCGATTTGATTTCAACTATTTCCTGATCCGCTTTGACTGGGCCTACAAAGTCAAGAACCCACAGTATGCTGCCTACAAAAATGGTTGGTTCTACGATGCGGGTTTGTTCAAAGGCACTACCAACCTGCTCAAAGGACAGTTCCAATTGGGTATCAACTATCCGTTTTAAGTACAGCGTCGGGGGTGATTGCTTCATCTACCGTAAAGGCGCCGATCCTGGTACGACGCAGGGCACTGAGATAACCACCTACGCCCAATGCAGCCCCCAGGTCATTGGCCAAACTGCGTATATAGGTGCCCGTTGAACATACCACCCGGAAATCAATTTCAGGCAAGGCGAAACGAGTAATGTCGAACGCATAAATGGTCACCGGTCGAGGTTCCAATTGCACCTCCTTGCCTTTTCGAGCCAGTTCATATACGCGCTTGCCATTTATTTTGATGGCAGAATGGGCCGGCGGCACCTGTGCTATCGGGCCGACGAAGGCTAGTAGCGCTTTTTGGATATCCGTTTCCGTTAGGTGATCGGTTGACTTAACCTGTTCTGGCACCGATTCGAGGTCGTAGGTAGGGGTGCAGGCACCCAAAGTAATGGTACCGGTGTATTCCTTTTCCTGCGCCATGAATTCATTGATCTTCTTGGTGAATTTGCCGGTACAAACAATTAACAACCCCGTAGCCAGCGGGTCGAGGGTGCCGGCATGTCCCACTTTTTTAATCTTTATCTGGTTGCGAATTTTGCGCACCACATCGAACGAGGTCCAATCCAATGGTTTGTCGATCAATAATACCCGGCCTTCTTCAAATGAGTTCATCGCGGCGAAGGTAATTAATTAGAAACACCTGCTTTCAATGCCTCCCAATCGGCCTGCAATCGTGACGAGATGGGTTCTTTCAATGGATGTTTTTTCACAAAATCAAGCGCTTCGGTTTTGCGCTTAGCGGTCAGCGGATGGGTGCTTAGAAAGCCCGGCAGGCTGCGTCCAGTTTCGGCTGCCTGCAATCGGTCCATCAACATAGCCATCCCTTGCGGATTCACCCCATTGGCGATCATGCGCTCCATGCCTTTTTCATCGGCATCTTTTTCGAGTTGACGAGAATAGGAAAGTCCCTGGAGCATATCTGCCCGGCTAACAATGGCGCCGCCAATAGAGCCCATATCACCAAAGACCATCGACAATATCATGCCGCCGGTCATTTGCCGCAATATGCTGCGTAAGCTGTGTCGTTCATTGATATGGCTCGACTCATGCCCCAACAACGCAACCAATTCTTCTGGTTGTTGCAATTGTTGCAGGATGCCTTTATACACGACGATATGGCCGCCGGGCACCGCGAATGCATTCACCACAGTATCATCCACCACGGTAAATGACAATTTGTATTTATCACTCAGGTCCAGATCGCCGGCAAAATTGTTTAGGAGCTGGGTCGCTTTGGTATCAATTTTTTCGTCGGCGATCAGGTTGTTGAACATCATTTCCCCCAACTCCGCTTCTTTTTGCGGGGAAATAAACTGTAATGTAAAACCTGCTATCGTCGCCACCAGCAATAAGTAGATGCCGGCCAATATCGCCAGGCCACCGATGATGGCCAGGGGCCATTTTAGTTTTGCACGAAATGATTGTGGTCGACGCCGCATACCGGTATGTTCCAGCAATTCATTCAACAAAGGATGTGTTCGCGAAACCTCCAGGTGCCGGCTGCCATCGGCCAATAAAGAAAACCGAACATAGCTATTGTCGTCCGACAGATAACGTACATCATTAAACGCAAAAGCAGACACAAAACTATTGGTACCGGCCGCATACAATTGCACTGCCCGCTGAAAAATCAGCAGCTTCACCGGTAGCGGTGCTTCGTTTCCATTAAAATAAATCACGGTATCATCAGCACTCATATCATTTGCCGGGATTTCAATTCGAGGTATTTATTAATCGTGTGAATGGTCACCTGTTTAGGCGTTGTCAACAAGCCCATAATGCCATGCCTTTGCAATTCTTTTAATACCTGGCGTTTTTCCTGCCTGAATTTTTCGGCAATGGTTTTTATATAAAGCCCTTCCATTGTATCAACATTTGGTTGGACCAATTCGTTCAGTCCGGTGTTTTCAAAAAATATAACCAGCACCAAATGCTGCTTGGCCAACTGTCGAATATAGGGCAATTGCCGGTCGAGCGAGGAAATCGATTCAAAATTCGTAAACAAAACCAGCAGGCTGCGCTGGTGAACCTGCGACCTCACTGTCAGTTGCAGTTTTTCAAAATCACTGTCCATAAAACCGGTTTGCTGGTTGTACAGCATGTCCATGATTCGGTTCATCTGGCGACTCCTTTTCTCTGCCGGCAACAGCTCCGTGTTTTTATCATCGAAACAAATCACGCCGGCTTTGTCGTGCCGAAGCAAGGCCACCTGGCTGAGCAACAAGCAGGCATTAATGGCATATTCTAGCAGGGTCATGCCATCAAAAGGCATTTTCATGGCGCGGCTCTTGTCGATGACGCAATAAATCTGCTGGCTTCTTTCGTCGGCAAAACTATTCAGCATGAGTTGTCCGCCTTTGCGTGCCGTCGCTTTCCAATTGATATTTCTTACATCATCGCCCACCACATATTCGCGCAGTTGTTCAAACTCCAGGCTATGCCCCGATTTTGGTTTTCGCTTATTACCGGCTTCGGCCAATTCGGTTTCTGTAGCAAGCAACGCATACTTGCGCAATTGGCTAAAGGCCGGCATCACTTTCACCACCTGCTCCATCGGCAGGGTCTGCCGGCGACAAACCAGTTTCACCGGACTCTTAATAAAAACCTGGATATCGTGAAAAACGTATTCACCCCGGGAAGTGGGTCGTAATTTGTATTGAAGTATTTTTTCCTGGTCGGGCGCCAACACTGCTTGCAACTTGAAATCGCGCCATTGAAATTGCATGGGCACTTCATCTATTATCTCCAAATCAACCGTAAACGGATAATCATGTTTGACCTCAAGCGTTACCCCGTTCTCTTCGCCATTGCTGAAGCGATCGTTCAGCAGTCGATGTACAGCAACAGGTGCAGTGCGGTTAAAAAGAATCCAGGAATCCAACAACAAAGAGCAGAACAGAAAAAGACTCAACAAGATGGCTGGCCAATACAACCAGGACAGGGCATTGGCAACAAAAAACAGCATGGCCAGTGCGGCCAGGCCAAGATATAGTCGCCTGGTGAAAAAAAGCTGGTTAAAAAAACGACGAATGATGCGCATCAGCGGGGCACTTCAATGTTTTGGATAAGGGCTTTGACAATTTCATCCACCGTGCCGCCTTCCATTTCTTTTTCAGGCGTGATGATAACCCGGTGGTTCAATACCGATGGCGCCACGTACTGAATGTCTTCGGGTGTGATAAAATCACGGCCAGCCATGGCAGCAATGGCTTTCGCGGCATTCATGATACCGATGGATGCGCGGGGCGAAGCACCAAGATAAATCGATTTGTGTAAGCGGGTCTGGTGAACGATTTGGGCAATATAACGCAGCAATTTCTCTTCTACCCGCACCTGGTTCACGGTTTGTCGCAGGGCTAAAATATCACTGGCCGAAATAACCGGTTGTACCGATTCGAGTGCTTGTTGCAATAGTTGCTGGTCGTGCAATTGTAAAACGCGTACTTCTTCGTCGAGGCTGGGATAGTTGACCAATAGCCGAAACAGGAACCGATCCAGTTGTGCTTCGGGCAGGTAATAGGTTCCCTCCTGCTCAATCGGATTCTGCGTAGCAACTACCATGAAAGGATAACCCATCGGGTGACTGGTACCATCTACCGTTACCTGTCGTTCTTCCATCACTTCAAATAGCGCCGCCTGTGTTTTGGCAGGTGCCCGGTTGATTTCATCGATCAACACAATATTGCTAAAGATGGGGCCCCGTCGAAACTGGAAACTCAGGTCTTTTGGGTGAAAAATACTGGTACCCACCACGTCGCTGGGCATTAGATCGGGCGTGAATTGTATGCGCGAAAAATCGACTGAAATCGATTTGCTCAGCAATTTCGCCGTGAGGGTTTTGGCCACACCCGGCACGCCTTCTACCAATACATGTCCATCGACCAGCATCGCTGCCAGCAACAATTCCACTACCGCGTCCTGCCCTACCAGCACTTTTGCCATTTCGGCTTTCAACCTGTTTACCTGTTCTTCCATCAGTTATCGTTTTTAAAAAATTGATCAATGGATTGGTTCAGCGCCAACAAATCTGCGTCGCTGATGGTTTGCAAAGCATCTACCTGCCGCACTTGCGCCAGCAAGTGACTTACTTCAACAGCCGGCTTGCCTGATTTGTACACCAGTGCCTGTTCAAATACGACCGACCATTCAGCAGGTTGCAGACCATACCGCAGTTTGACCTGCTCCTTAAATTGCGCTAGCATTTTAATCGACAGATCAGCATTGTCGTGTCGATTAAAATAAAGCCGCCCAACCGTTTTTACAAAATCAACCGAACTATTGGTCAGTGGATCCAATTCGGGAATGCTGCGTTGTCTTCTTTTTATTTCGCTGATGATATACAAAGCAACAGCCAATAAAGCCAGCGCGATCGACCAACGCAAGGGTGCTGAGCTGGTCATCGCCTGCCATTGGTTGTGCCCGCTTTGCCTAAATGGGCGGCGGTAATAATCGTCCCAAATAATGGCATCGGTGTTTTCGGGAAAGAACAGCGCGACCTGATCGTAATATTTTTTATTCTGCTGGTGCAGCAAAAAGAAATTACTCATGGTAAGCGGATTGCTTTGCAACACCCAATGTCCGTGGCTGGTATCACGTTGGGCAATCATCACCGGTTTGCCATTCCCATCAACTGCCAGGGTTTGCCATTTCGTCGTATCCAATGCACGGAAATAACTGTGTTCACTTAAACCCGGATAGGTATAGCTATTGGTATCGGCCGGGGATAATAATTGCGTGCGCAGGCTGGCTTCACCCGAATCGATCGACGATACCTGCAGTTTAAAACTATCAGTCAATTGCACACCGAAATAACCAGCAGAAATCCAAACGCTGTTGCCCGCATCGGCAAAAGCCGCCACTTTTTCCCATTCATCCGGGCCTGGGTCGAAATCGGGCGCTATCACCATATAGATTGCTTTGCCCGAATCGCTTTTGATACCGTCTACCAAATAATCCAGTTGCGGCCAATTGCCGTTGTTGATCAACGCGGGACTTTCTGTATTCACCAACACGGTTGCCAATGGAAAAATCCAGTCCAATTGTTCATACGCATACCAGGCACCGTAGGGATTTTTATCTATTTTGTTCAGCGTGATATTCCGGTTCAGCGTTTTCTTGCAAGCCGGCAGGCAGGCGAACAAGCAGCAAGACAATACTATGGTCAGCAGCTTTTTCACGGAAGCTGTTTATTGAAGTCGACAAATTGCTGGCGAAACTGTTGGTACTCGTCGGCTGCCACCGGCATACTGCCATACCATACCCTTTCAAACAAACGGGTGAGTTGCAAAAAAGAAGGCTGCCATTTTTGTTTCTTCACTTGTTCCAGGTAGTCGCGGTTGGTGCCATCTACGCGCCATTGAATCCAGTTGCCTTCTTTCAGGCGCGTCAGCGTCGCCAAAAATTGAAAGCGAATCGCCGAACGAAAATCAGCCCTTTGTTCGGCATCGGCTATAAACAAATGGTAGTCGATCTCCTGCGGCAAAAGTTCTGCTTCTTTTTTCAACCGCGCACCTTTGCTGGTAAATAGTTGCAAGCGGTTTTGCAACAGCATGCGGATAAATATATATACCAGCAGCGCCGCCAGCAGCACAATCAACAGCGTGCGAAACAAACGAGCCGACAAAAATTTTGATAATAGAATGTCGATAAAAGAAGGTTCTGTTATCTCTGTTTGCCAATAGCTGGGGTCATTGGCGTAAGCGAACGTTTTGGTTGATTGCAAGGAATCGACCATCGGCTGGGGCACTTCAAGGGCATTCTGCGCAAAAGCCAGGGTACAGCATCCTATCAACAGCAGCAATAGCCAGGCCTTCTTCATTGGTCTTTTTGTTTAGTGTGAACTTTTGCCGGATACCAAATAAAATACCAACAGATAAACAACAGGGAGGCAGCTAAAATAAAAATGCTGAATGCCAGGGGCATCTCGGTGTAACGGGTGATGAATCCTTCCAACAAGGCGGCCGCCAGAAAAACAGGCACCAATCCCAGCACAATCTTCACCCCATCGCGCGCAGCTTCTTTCAACACTTTCAGTCTTGGATAGGTACCCGGAAATAAAATGCTTCGGCCAATCACGAATCCGGCGCCACCGGCAATCACAATCGCTGATATTTCGAGCGTACCGTGAATCCATATCACCAATACTGAAGGCCAGCCCAAGCCCTTTGCAAAAAAATAATATTGAAAAGCACCGAGCATAAATCCATTTTGAAACAACATATACAAAGTGCCGATGCCAGCAAAAAAGCCGGAGATAAACATCATAAACGCCACCCTGATATTGTTGTACGCAATGGCCGAAAACATGCCCATCGCATCACCATCTTTATACACACCAAACGGATCACCATTGGCAATATTTTCTTCGGTCATGTCAACATAGCCATCGCCCAACACGCCCCGTACAAACTGGTCGTCGTTGGCCGCTGAAAAGGCGGCTATCAAACAGAAACTAAGAAATAAACAAAGAGAATAAAAAAGTGCCCGCCGGTGTTTATACACCACCAGTGGCAATTCAGTTTTGAAGAATTGCAACACGCGCGATCGGTCTTCTTTTTTGTTCCGGTAAATGCCCAGGTAAATGCGCGAAGCCAGGTGGTTCAGGTAGTCAGTAACCCGGCTATGCGGATAGAAGGTTTTGGCATAACCAAGGTCGTTCACCAGCTCGGTGAACTGCCTGGCCATTTCATCGGGATCCATGCCAGAAGCATTTTCAACCTGCTTCCACTTATCCATATTTTTCTGGAGAAATTTTCCTTCTCGCATAGGTTTCCAATATAAGCGCTAAATTTTTAATTATTATATTGTTCCGATAATTAAACCATGCCAATCGTTCGCCTCGATACCGGATTCAATATTGAGATCGACTTCAAAACGGCCGCCTTTCACCAACGGCTGCTGGCCTGGTGTATCGACCTGGCCATCCAGTTCTTTTATCTGTTGCTGATGTTCAAACTGATTGGCAACGTGGCAAACGGCCGCTTTTCCTGGATGGGCATCCTGGTGTTGTTGCCGGTGGTGTTTTATAACCTGGTGCTGGAATTGTTGTTCAATGGACAAACACCAGGTAAGAAAATCATGAAAATCAGTGTCACATCAGCCGATGGTGCCGAACCATCCATGAGCCAATACCTGCTGCGTTGGATCTTTCGCCCCCTCGACATGCCCTGGTGGCTGCTCGGTGCTGTTATCAGTGGCGGTTGGCCAGGCATTACACTGATCTTCGCTTTCGGCGGCATACTTTGTTATTTCTATTCCAACAAATCGCAACGCATTGGCGATTTACTCGCGGGCACCCTGGTGATCGACAACCGGGCTACCAGCACCTGGAACGACACCGCTTTTATGGAACTGGAAACAAATTATTCGCCCTTATTTCCGGAAGTGATGCAGCTCAGCGACCGCGACATCAACACCATTAAACAGCTTTTACTATCGGCCACGGTTAAACGCAACAACGATTATCTCTTACGGGTATCGCATCGCATCAAAACAGTACTGAAAATCGAGAGCGATCAGGATGAGCTTGATTTTTTGGAAACCCTGTTAAAAGATTACAACCATTTGTCGAGTCGTTGATTATCGCGAAAACATCGCCGCCATGCCACCGAAAAGGAAGCCGAGCGCATAGATCGCCAAAACAACAAGCGTCAGTATACCCAAGAATTTAAAACAGGATTTCAAATTCTTAAACGACTCCTGCAATTTCACGCCATCATTTACACCGAGGGCAGCCTGCATGGCCGTAGCGAACCGATATAGGTAAAGACAGGGCAGAAAATATAAAACGGCGATGGCAATATATATCAGCGACAGTCCGGCGCCGAAGCCCGCACCAAATCCACTGCCGGCGCCCATGCTTTGGCTCATGCTGCCAAAAATAGTTACCACAGCCAATCCGCCAATGGCCAGCAAGCCGCAGCTAACAAAGCCAACGATCGATAAAAATTTGGCCCATTTGGCAGTTTCAGCAAGAAATCCGTTGGAGACAGGATCGATTTGTAAATCAAAAAGGTTGGTTGGGTTTTGTTCCATACTAAAGGTTTTATGGTATGTTAAAATAGCGAATATCTCACACGATGCAAACCTTTATTTATTGCTCACCTAAACCCATTAATGCTGCCGAACCTAGTGCGACCAACAGAATGGCATAGATGGTGATGACCACTAACATAATCACTCCGAAATACAGAAAGAAATAGTAGAGCCGTCGAAAGGATTTTTCGAGGGCCGGCTGTTCGCGACGCGACACTGCTTTTTGTACCGCCAAGGCAAATCGGAACAGGAAAAAGCTAGGCAAGAAATTGATGAGCGCTGCTAACGGTAACAACCAAACGCTGACCCGGGCCGCGGTGGGCAATGCCGGCTCAATCTGGGCGAGTTCGGCCGGGTTGCGCAGCATGCGATGCACCAAAAAGGCCGCGACTAACAATAACAATGAAAACAATCCGCCAACCACCGCCAGAAACCGGGCCCAGCGGGCTGCTTTCCCGTAAGGCGCGAGATCCAGTTGTTGCAGCGGATTGTTTGTTGGTTCATTCATTTTAGTAAGCGCGGGCAAACAGTACACGTTGGCTACTGGGCTTTCCCGTTAATATACAAACGCCTTTTTCTTCGATTGATTGCAAAGGAATACAACGGATGGTTGCTTTCGTTTTTTCCTTGATGGCTTCTTCGGTTTCGGCGCTGCCGTCCCAATGCGCGGAAATAAATCCACCTTTGTTATCCAACACCTCTTCAAAGTCGGCCCAGGTATCTACGCTGGTGATATGCGCATCGCGGTAAGCCAGGGCTTTGTTGTACATGTGCTGCTGAATTTCATCGAGCAGGGTTTTGATATAATATGGCAGGCCATTCATCGACACCGAAATTTTTTCTTTGGTATCGCGGCGGGCTACTTCCACCACATTGTTTTCGATATCGCGCTGGCCGATGGCGATGCGTACTGGAACGCCTTTCATTTCGTATTCGGCAAATTTCCAACCCGGGCGTGCATTGTCACTGTCGTCGAACTTCACGGTGATGCCCAACTCTTTCAGTCCTTTGATGATCGGCAGCACCGCATTTTCGATAAACCCACGTTGTTCATCGCCCTTGAAAATGGGCACAATAACCACTTGCAAAGGCGCAATTTTCGGTGGCAGGATCAGTCCCTGGTCGTCGCTATGCGCCATTACCAATGCACCAACCAAACGTGTGCTCACGCCCCAACTGGTTGCCCACACAAATTCCTGTTTGTTTTCGCGGGTCAGGAATTTTACGTCGAATGCCTTCGCGAAATTTTGTCCGAGGAAATGCGAAGTACCCGCCTGCAGCGCCTTGCCATCTTGCATCAAGGCCTCAATGCAATAGGTATCTTCAGCCCCGGCAAATCGTTCTGACGGTGTTTTCACGCCTTTGATCACCGGCAGGGCCATAAAGTTTTCCACAAAATCAGCATAGACATCCAACATTTTGCGGGCTTCTTCAATTGCTTCATCGCGGGTAGCATGGGCGGTATGGCCTTCCTGCCAGAGAAATTCTGCGGTGCGCAGGAACAGGCGGGTTCTCATCTCCCAGCGCACCACATTGGCCCACTGGTTGATCAGCAGCGGTAGGTCGCGGTAGCTTTGAATCCAGTCTTTATAGGTATTCCAAATGATGGTTTCAGAGGTGGGACGAATAATCAATTCTTCCTCCAGTTTTGCCTCTGGATCTACCACTACGCCCTTGCCATTGGGGTCATTTTTCAACCGGTAATGCGTAACCACCGCACATTCTTTGGCAAAACCTTCCACGTGGGCAGCTTCTTTCGACAAAAAGCTCTTGGGTATAAACAACGGAAAGTAAGCGTTCACGTGACCGGTTTCCTTGAACATGCGGTCGAGCTGATCGCGCATGTTTTCCCAAAGGCCAAACCCATAAGGTTTTATTACCATACATCCACGTACAGCGGCGTTTTCGGCGAGCCCGCCCTTGATCACGAGGTCATTGTACCATTGGGCATAGTCTTCTTCCCGGCTGGTGATTTCCTTACTCATTCTAACTAATTGGTTTTTAACATTTGGCTTGCAACATTACTGTTTGAAACCCTGTCTTATATTTGTATATTTATTAAAGAAACGCAAAATTAAATTTTCAACCGTTAATAACTCAGTTATGAACCTCAAATTTTCCGGACTGTTGGCAGGTGCCGCCGTGATTGCGCTGAGTAGTTGTTCATCGATATATAAGTCGGGACAAACCCCCGACGATGTGTACTATTCGCCAGGTAAAGCGGTATCGCCCATGGCACGTAACAACAACAGCAATAACGCGGGTGATGAAGAAGCCGGTAGTGAGTACCTGGAGACCAATGGCCGCAGCGGCAATCGCTCGGTATCCAGTGGATATGGCAGTGCGGGTTACCAGGACGATCAGTACCTGCGCATGATGATTGCCAGTGGTCGCCGGGGATATTTTTACGACGACTTATATTACAACGGCGGACTGGGCATGATGGATCCTTATATGCTCAACAACTGGCGTTTCAATAGCATGCTGACCTGGAACTCGGGTTTCTACAGCCCTTATAGCAGCCTGTGGTATTGGAACAGTTTCTACAATCCATATTATACCTCGTTCTACAATCCTTATTATGGATACTATGGCGGCGGTGGATTCTTAGTTGGTGGCGGTAAAGGCGGCATCTTTAATTATAAAATGCCAAGTCGCCCGTCGTCTTCTTTTGCCATGGGCAGTTACTTGAACACCAATGGCAGGAACAATATGAACAGCAGCCGCCCGGGACGTGGTTATGGCAATTACAACAATAGCAACCAGCAATACTACAACGGCAATAACAACCGTCGTTCTGCTTATGGTGCTGACAACAACAACAGCAACAACCGGAGCTATAACAATACGGTCGATCGCCCGGTAAGAAGCTATACGCCTTCGTCTAATTCGGGTAGTTACACCCCCTCGCGCAGCGGATCCAGCAGCGGCGGTGGTGGCGTTAGCAGACCGGCACGCGTTCATTAAAACATTTTTTTTTGATAAGGAGGAAACAAACACCAAACTGCTTTGTTTCCTCTTTTTTATATCCTATCTAATCTTGATACATGCTTTGGAAAAAAGTTTTTTTTGTAGCAGGTTTTGGTTTGGCCACCGTACAGGGTTTCAGCCAGGTGCCTGAAGATGCCTTGCGTGCATCGTGGAATAAGATTTCGGGAACTGCCCGTAACCAGGCCATTGGTGGTGCCGGCGCATCGTTGGGTGGCGATATCAGTTCGATGTTTATCAACCCCGCCGGTATTGGTATGTACAAAACCAATGAGTTTGTGTTATCGCCCGGTTTTAATTTCTATAGCAACGATGCACAATTCAGGGGCACGAATACAACGGCCACCAACAGCGGATTTATGTTGGGCACATCGGGTGCCGTATTCGGTATGCCCGATCGCTATCGGCCAAACAAGAGTGCTGCTTTTGCCATTGGTGTGAACCGGACGGCTGATTTCAGAAACAAAGTTTCCTACCAGGGAGCTAATAATTTCAGTTCCTTCTCCGAAGGCTATGCCGCAGAAATTGCCAGTTCGGGCCTGAGCCTCGATGATGCCTTGAATAGTTCTTCTATTTCCTTTCCCGGTCGCATGGCCTTGTACACATACCTGGTAGATACCTTAACGGTGCCTGGTGGCGGCACCGAAGTGGTGGGTACACCCATGCGCTATGCCATGTTGCACGATGAAGGCTTTGAACTCAACCAGCGTAACGATATTGAAACAACTGGTGGTATTACTGAAATTGCCCTGGCCTATGGCGGCAATAGCAACAACAAATTTTATTGGGGATTCACTTTTGGATTGCCCATCTACAATTATAAGCGTAGCAGCACACTGACAGAAACAGACGCAAGTGGCAAAACCGACAACTATTTCAACACCGCCAGACTGGAGGAAAATTACCATGCAAAAGGCGTTGGCCTTAACCTGAAGATGGGCATGATTTACAAGCCAGTGAATAGCGTGCGACTTGGCCTGGCCATGCATACACCTACTTTGTATGGCATCCGCGAAACCTACGATGCAACCATGTACACCGACCTGGAGAATTACAATGCGCCCACTTCGGTGAATGTGACCTCGTTCAACGATGGCTACCTGCCAGAGTACCGGTACGACCTGGTATCGCCCTGGCGATTTATGCTCAGCGGTTCGTATATGCTGAATGCGGTGGCAGACACCAGACAGCAACGAGGTTTTATCACGGCCGATCTTGAATATGTTACTTATGGCAGCAATCGTTTTTACAACGGAGATCCAAACAGTGGCAATGCAGCAAACGACTATTTCACTGCAGTCAACAATACCATCAAAGCTATTTACAAAGGGGCGCTGAATGCACGGGTCGGTGGCGAACTGAAGTTCAATACATTGATGGCGCGGGCTGGCTTTGCTTATTATGGCAATCCTTATCGCGACAAAGCATTGGATGCCGAAAGATTGTTTATCAGCGGCGGCATTGGGTATCGCAACCGTGGTTTTTTTGTGGACCTCTCTTATGTGCACCGCATCAGTTCCGACTCGGATTTCCCCTATCGGTTGAGCGACAAAGCAAATACCTATGCTACCATCAACCAAACCGGTGGCACGGTGATGACGACTTTCGGGTTTAAGTTTTGATGTAACTGATCAGCAGCCTCAACCGGCCGGCGCAAATTTTCGAAACCAGGTCAATTGGCGTTTGGCGTAATGGCGGGAATTGGTTTTGATTTGGGTGATGGCTTCATCAAGCGACAAACGACCGGCCAGGTGCGCGATCAATTCGGTATAGCCCACGGTTTGCAGGGCCTGGGGCAATTGGTCTGGCGATAAGTGGAATCGATCTACCAGACTCCGCACTTCATCGAGCAAGCCGGCGGTCATCATGGCATCTACGCGATGGTTGATGCGTTGGTAGAGTTGTTCGCGGGGCATTTCGAGCAGGGTCCATTCCATCCCAAATGGCCGTTCGGCCAACACACCAGTTTGAAAACTGCGTATACTCCTTCCCGTTAGTTGAAACACTTCCAGCGCGCGCAACATCCGATGCGGGTTTTGCATCTCGCCATCGGCCGCGTACAAGGGGTCTAACTGATGTAAAGTTGTTGCTAGCCAGGGTAGTCCGCCATCATTATACATAGCTTGCAAAGAAGCACGTACTCCGGCATCAGAAGGCGGCATTTCATCCAGCCCAAAAGCAAATGCCTTGATGTACAAACCGGTGCCCCCCACCAAAACAATGTCGTCGTGGTCGGCGAACAATGCTTCGGCTTTGGCCAGCGCCCATTGCGCAAAGCCAGCAGCCGACACGGGTTCAAAAATGCTGTGACTCGCAATAAAATGATGGGGAACGGCGGCTAGTTCATCGGCAGATGGTCGCGCTACACCAATATTCAGTTCGCAGTAACATTGGCGCGAGTCGAACGAAATGATTTCAGTACCGAGCGACAATGCTTTCTGGATGGCGAAAGCTGTTTTGCCCACCGCCGTGGGGCCTGCAATGATGTGAACTTTTTTCTTATGTACCGGAGATGCGGACATTAAATTTCTTCGTCCCCTTCTGTAGCGAAGGTCTCGCCATCGTCGTCATTCTCGCTGTCTTCCCCTTCCGTACCAAACCCTTCAGCGCCCGATTGCAGGTCGTATTTCTCTTCCATTTCCGTGAGCTTATCGCCCACCAGTCCCTTGGTGCCATATTGCGAAGGCGCAATGCCTTCCACGCGCACGGTTGCCGGGTAGTCCAATTTCGGGTTCTCTTCTTTCGATACATTGATCAGTTCGAGCAGGAAGACCCAATTCTTTACAAAATCATATTGGAAAACAAATTTCTGGTTGGGATCAAAAATCTCAACGCCGATGGTGGTGTCGGTCATCAGCAGCGGCTCCACTTTATAGGCCTTGTTGTATTTCTCAAAACTGATTTCACGACCGCGCTGCCAACTGTCGTTGCTGCGATAAAAAGTAGCGGCGTGTTTATTGTCGAACTCATAGGCTTTCAAGATCGCGTAATGCAGGTCTAAAAAGCTTTGTTTGTGTCGGATAGCGATATCGCGATAAACACTATCATCTTCTTCGAAATAAACCCTGAACTTCAGAATAGCCATAAGATCGATGCGATTAAGGGACTAATGTACAACAGTTTTAGCGAACAGGATGCAGGTTAAGCGCTGCGGCCCGCTGTATCATGAGGTCGAAAGCGGCGTCGTAATTGTTTTCAATTTCGCCATCCAGTATCGCTTCGCGGATGGCATTCTTGATATCACCCACCACCCTGCCCGGCGGAAGGCCAAAAATCGCCATGATCATTTCGCCGGTAATCGGCGGCTGCCAATTGCGAATCCGGTCTTTCTCCTCCACCTCTTGCAAGCGCTGCCGCACCAGGTCAAAATTTTCCCGGAACCTTTTTACTTTCTGTTTGTTTTTGGACGTAATATCGGCCGAGCAAAGCAACATCAGGTCGTCGATTTCATCACCCGCATCAAACAACAGGCGACGTATTGCACTATCGGTGATCTCTTCCTTCGTCAGGCTGATGGGCCGCAAGTGCAGTTCCACCAGTTTTCGCACGTATTTCATCTTCTCATGCTGCGGCAGTTTCATCCTGGTGAAAATCTTGGGCACCATGCGCCCACCCACCACTTCATGGCCATGAAAGGTCCACCCATGCCCCCCTTCAAAACGTTTGGTAGCCGGCTTGCCTATATCATGCAATAGTGCCGCCCAGCGCAACCACAGATCCTGGGTAAAGGGAGCGATATTATCTACTACTTGCAGGGTATGGTAAAAATTATCCTTGTGGCCCATGCCGTCCACGTATTCAGCACCGGCCAGGTCAACCAACTGCGGAAATACAATGTGCATGAGCCCCGAGCGATACATCAAATCCAAGCCAACCGACGGTTTTTCGCTCAATAATATCTTGTTGAATTCTTCGGTTATACGTTCCTGTGAGATGATCCGGATCCGTTCAACCTGTAAACACAAACCCTGCCAGGTTTTTGTTTCAATGCTGAAGCCCAATTGTGACGCGAAGCGGATGGCCCGCATCATACGCAGGGGATCATCAGAAAATGTTTGATCGGGCGATAAGGGCGTTCGTATCAGGCGATTGGCCAAATCGGCTTGTCCATTGAAGGGATCGATCAACTGGCCATAGTCGGCCGGGTTCAAACTCACTGCCAGCGCATTGATGGTGAAATCGCGACGCAATTGGTCTTCTTCCATGGTACCCGGCGCTACTTCCGGATTTCGGCTGTGGTAGCGGTAAGATTCTTTGCGAGCGCCGACGAATTCTATATCAAACCCGTCGATTTTGATGGAAGCGGTGCCGAAATTTTTGTAGACGGCAACGTTGGGCGGCGGACTAAACCGGTTGGCCACCGCCTGTGCCAATGCAATGCCATCGCCCACGCAAACGATATCAGCATCTTTCGAGGCCCTGCCCAGCAGTTTATCGCGCACAAAACCACCCACCACGTAGGCAGGAACCGACCCTTCGGCTGCTGCATGCGCGATCTTTTTAAACAGGAACAATTCTTTATCGGAACACTGGATATCCATGGGAATGCAAAAGTAAGAATAATGGTTTTTTTGAACGTAGACCGAATAAATCAAACCAGTGCCAGCATTTTTTCGAGTCGGATATCGTAGGCACATTTGAAATGCTGCTGCGGGCAGGCGGCGCGGCCATGGAGACCGCAGGGTCGACATGCGAGGTCATAATCGATCTCAATAATATGCCGATCGTCGCTCAGCGGGCCAAAACCAAAGGAAGGCAGGGTACTGCAATAGATCGCTGCTACCGGTGCATTCACCGCCGAAGCAAAATGCATGGGCGCCGAGTCATTGACAAAATTCATCGCTGCGCCTTGCATCAGGGCCGCTGAGGCCAGAAAGTTTAATTGTCCGCACAAAGAAACCACCCCCACCCTTGCTGCCCCGGTAATAATCTCCTGCGCCAAAGCCGCATCATCGGGTGCGCCAATCAGGTAAACTTTAAGCGATGCCGGTACTTGTTGAATAAAAGCGGCCCACTGGCTGGCGGGGTATCTTTTGGTAAACCAAACCGAGGCGGGGGCGATCACTATATAACGGTCATCCTTATACGCTGCTACTTTTTCATAGTCTGCCGCCGACGGATACAATCGCGGCTTGTAAGCAACGCCATCTGTAAAAGACGCGATCAGATCATTACAGCGTTCAATTTCATGTTTCGGGTTTTCGCCGGTACTAACGGTATGGGGTACCCGCCGCGAGAAAAAAGCACTGAAGGGATTTTTATCGTAACCAATGGTTTCTGCCGCACCTGAAAAAGCGGTGATAAATCCCGTGGCCGCAAAACGCTGTACATTGATCACTTTGTCATAGTGCCGGGCGCGGATGCGTCGCCAGAGCCGCCAGAGGTCGCGGTATTTCCCCGCCTTCTTATCCCATACCAGCACTTCGTGCAAAAATGGATGGCCCTTTAGTAATCCTTCGTTTCCCTTGCGCACCATCATATCGATGGCGGCTGTTGGAAAAAAAGCATGCAGTTTCTCCACAATGCCTGTTGCCAGCACCACATCGCCAATAAAAGCCGTTTGAATCACCAGAATTTTTTGCATGCGAGGGCGAAGATAAACAGCCTGGTTACACGAACAGCCAACCGGGCCCATCGGGCCAGGTTGAAACATAGCCGGGGTAGTCGACCGCTTGCGAAGCCGGCACCCGAACCATAGCGAGAGGCATCCGCAGGCGCTTCAACCATTCGAAACTGGTTTCATCCCGGCTTAAAAAAACAGGCATCGACCCGTCGGGTGCCAGCAAGCGCTCATCCACGCCCAGTATGCCTTCCAGGCGAAAGGCGGTGCGATCGTGGGCAGCTTCCATGGTATCGGTCATGGACAGATCGAGTGCAGCCACATGGCGCAGCAGGTCGCGCTCATCGGCCAGGAGCAGGATTTTTTCGCCGGGAAAACGAAGTATCGTAGAAACCGCATCGGCATTGGAGGCAACGACCACCAGGTGCCAGCCTGCGGGTAAATGCAGGGCAGCCGGTGAGCCGGTGGACAGCGTCGACAAACAAAGCGCGGTTATTTCAGGTGGGTTCATCGCCTGCAAAGTTTTCCTTTTTCATTACCTTCGCCCAAATTTTTTCCGACATGAACTTGCACGAATACCAAGCAAAGGAATTACTGAAGAAGTACAATGTTCCCGTTCAGGAGGGCATTGCCTGTAGCACCCCCGCCGAAGCTGAAGAAGCTTATCGCACCATTCATACCCAATACGGCAGCAAATTCGCTGTGGTAAAGGCGCAAATCCACGCTGGTGGACGCGGTAAAGGCAAGATTCGCGGTACTGAGCAACGGGGGGTGGCTGTTGGAAAAAATGCGGAAGACATCAAGAATATTGCGCAGAATATTTTGGGTGGCACCCTGGTGACCATCCAAACGGGTGAAGCCGGAAAAGTAGTGAACAAGGTATTGGTGGCGCAGGATGTTTACTATGAAGGCCCCAACCCGGTGAAAGAACTTTATCTGTCGATTTTGCTCGACCGTACCAAGGGCATGAATGTAGTCATGTACAGCACCGAAGGCGGTATGGATATTGAGGAAGTAGCGCACAATACACCTGATAAAATCTTCAAAGAGTGGGTGCACCCCGGTGGCCCCTTGCAGCCCTTCCAGGCGCGCAAAATCGCGTTCAACCTGGGCCTGAGTGGGGAAGCTTTTAAGAACTGCGTGAAGTTTGTGACCAATTTGTACAATGCTTATATCGGGCTTGATTGCGCCATGCTGGAGATCAATCCGCTGTTTAAAACAGCCGATGAAAAAATTATTGCGGTTGATTGCAAAATGAATATCGACGACAACGCGTTGTTGCGTCATGCCGACCTCGCTGCCATGCGCGATATTACCGAAGAAGATCCCACCGAAGTGGAAGCCGGTAAGTACAACCTGAGCTTTGTGAAACTGGATGGTAATGTGGGCTGCATGGTGAACGGCGCCGGACTGGCGATGGCAACCATGGACATGATCAAACTGAGTGGTGGCGAACCCGCCAACTTCCTGGACGTAGGTGGTACTGCCAATGCCCAAACGGTGGAAGCCGGTTTCCGGATTATCATGAAGGACCCCAAAGTAAAAGCCATATTAATAAATATTTTTGGGGGTATCGTGCGTTGTGACCGGGTAGCAGCCGGTGTGGTGGATGCGTACAAGAACCTCGGCAATATCAATATTCCGATCATCGTACGCCTGCAAGGTACCAATGCGGCAGAAGCGAAGAAGCTGTTGGATGAAAGTGGTTTGAAGATCCAGAGTGCCATTGTGCTGAGCGAAGCGGCAGAACTGGTGAATAAAGCAGTAACTGCTGCCTGATCGAGCTTAACTTACTGATTAAAAACCCTTTAATAAGTTGCCCAAAAAGCAACTTATTTTTATTTGGTATGATTTTTTCGCAGAATACATGGTGGAATTCAAACACATACAAACTAATGCAACACCCGAATGAAGAAAAAACTACTGGTAGTATTAGCTACCGCTCTGATTATCAACGCTTGTAGCAAGAATAAATCTGGCACAGGCGATACGGATCCGGTGATTACGGATACCACTGGTGTAGAAAAGAATCCCCCTAACACCACGTACAAACCGGCTTTTACCGGTCAAACCCGCATTGGCGGGGTCACCACAACCACACCCTGGGAGGGTAAAATCCTCACCAGTAACCTGGTCAGTCCCTGGGGCATTGCCGCCCTACCCGACGGCCGGTTCCTTATTACCGAAAAAACCGGTAACATTCGCGTGGTGGATGCGCAGGGAAATATTTCGGCGGCATTGACCAATGCACCCACCGATGTAAAAACCGATGGGCAGGCGGGCGTTCTGGGGATAACCATCGATCCGCAATTCAATAGCAACCGAATGATCTACTGGATCTATTCGCGTGAAACAGACGATGGCAATGTACCGGCGCTCACCAAGGCCCGGTTGTCGAACGACTATACCAGCCTGGAAAACGTAACCGTGATCTACGAAGCCCGACCTGCTCATGGCGGTAATGCGCATTACGGCGGTCGCGTGAAAATCGATGCCGAAGGACATGTTTTCATGAGTGTGGGTGAAAGATCAGATATCGCTACCCGGCCCCTGGCCCAGTCGTTGACGGCTGCTATTGGCAAGGTATTGCGGCTTACGCGCGATGGCGCTGCGGCGGCGGGTAATCCTTTCGCGGGACGCAGCGATGCCTTACCGGAGATTTACAGCTATGGCCATCGTAACCCCCAGGGGTTGGCGTTGAGTACGGTCGACGGACATCTTTGGGAGGCTGAAATGGGTCCACGTGGCGGCGATGAAATCAACTATATTGAAGCAGGTCACAATTACGGCTGGCCAACGATTGGGTATGGTATTGAATACTCCGGCGAACCCGTGGGCCAGGGCATTACCCAACAAAGCGGTATGGACCAGCCAGTTTATTATTGGGATCCGGTTGTTTCGCCCAGTGGTGTTACGTTTTACAACGGATCTGATATGGCAGAGTGGAAAGACAATCTATTCCTCGCCTGCCTGAGCGGCAAACAGATTACGCGATTGATACTTCGGAATAATAAAGTAGTGGGTGAAGAACGCCTGCTGGCCAGTGAAGACCAACGTTTTCGTGATATCACGCAAGGCGCTGATGGCGCTTTGTATGCTGTAACTGATGGTGGTAGGTTGTATCGCATTGGTAAGAAATAATGGCTGTGACAAATAGTAAAAAAGTTGTTTAAACGGGTTGCTATTGATCAGTACACAAAAAAAGCCACTCCTAATAAGGGGTGGCTTTTTTGGGTTTGTACGATAGCGAATGAATTTACTGTTTCACTACTTCTTTTCGTGCCCGGAGCCAAACAAAAAGTATACAAACCAGTAGGAATACCAGCAGTAGCAGCGCTGCATTGACCAAAACTTGCTTCAAACCAAGCACAGTTACATTCACAAACGGATAGGGATAATAACCGGCCACTGCCCCCCGCGAAAGAATAAAAACCAGGTACAACAGTGGATAGAGCATCCATTTCGGAATTTGTGCATAATGCACATGCGTATCGTCGTAGAACCACCAATAAACCAGTACCAATAGCGGTATAATGGTGTGCAGCAGTTCGTCAACGACCATTTGCAAACCGGTAGGGCTCCAGGTATGTCTAAGCAACACCTGGTAAACGAGCCCGACGATGAAAATATAAACGGTTACCGGCGTGAGTACGCGTATAGCACGCCGGCCTGTTGCAAGTACAGAAAAAGAAACGGCAACAATAGCATTGGTCAAAATGGTAAAATAACTGAAAAAGCGTA